>JACCDR010684199.1_pt1 | contig 18896 bp, 21 predicted proteins | sample 7446431 | NCBI WGS metagenome assembly JACCDR01 (sample SAMN15323443, study PRJNA562643) | freshwater metagenome | isolation source: river surface water | place: USA:Blue River Watershed | collected 2017-08-17
GCACCTTTTTCAATCATTAAATTTACTAAGTTTAAATGACCTCCTTCACATGCACCACTAAGTCCATGATTCCAATTTAAATTATCATTAGAAATATCTATATATTTTCTTTTTTTACACATGTTCTTTAGTGTTTTATTACATGGATTAAGATAGTATTCCACTGTAACATAACTTTGATTTTTAACGTATTTTTTGTAAATTCTATATGTGTATCTATTAATGAATGCTATTGCTGGCCACTCTTCAATTAACTTAATTACAATAAAATGGGGTAAAGAATTCATTTATAAAAAAAAAAAGAATTCAATTTTACTAGAAATTATGTTTTTTATTATAACAATTATAGCATTTATCTGCACCCATTTCAATCATTAAATTCATTAAATTTAAATAAACTCTTCTACATGCATAACTAAGTCCCTCATTCCAATTATCTGCACCTTTTTCAATCATTAATTTTACTATATCTATATTACCTACTCTACATGCATTACTAAGTCCCTCATTCCAATTATCTGCACCCTTTTCAATCATCAACTTTATTAAATTTAAATAACCTCCTTTACATGCCCCATATAATCCATAATTCCAATTTAAATCATCTTTGGGGATTTCTATATATTTTCCTTTTTTACACATATTATTTAGTGTTTTATTGCACGGATTAAGATAGTATTCCACTGTAACATATCCTTTGTCTTTAACGTATTTTTTGTAAATTCTATATGTGTATCTATTTATGAATGCTATTGCTGGCCACTCTATAATTAATTTAACTATAATGGGATAAGGCAAAGAATTCATTTAAAAAAAATTCAATTTTTTTAAAAAAAATTAAATTTTTTTTAAAATTCGTGTCTTGCATTATCACAATTGGAACATTTAGTGGCACCCATTTTAATCATTAATTTTATTATATGTAAATTGTTTTTAAAACATGCATTACTAAGTCCACGATTCCAATTATCTGCACCCATTTCAATCATTAATTTTACTATATCTATATTACCTACTATACATGCATTACTAAGTCCCTCATTCCAATTATCTGCACCCATTTTAATCATTAATTTTACTAAGTCTAAATGACCTCCTCTACATGCATTACTAAGTCCACGATTCCAATCATCTGCACCCTTTTCAATCATCAATTTTACTAAATTTAAATGACCTCCTCTACATGCACCAGAAAGTCCCCAATTCCAAATATCAGCACCTTTTTTAATCATTAAATTAACTATGTTTAAATGACCTCCTCTACATGCATTATTAAGTCCATGATTCCAATTATTAGCACCCTTTTCAATCATTAAATTTACTATATGTATGTTGCCTACTCTACATGCATTACTAAGTCCCCAATTCCATTCATCAGCACCCTTTACGATCATTAAATTTACTAAGTCTAAATGACCTCCTAAACATGCATTACTAAGTCCCTGATCCCAGTTATCAGCACCTTTTTCAATCATTAAATTTACTATATTTAAATGACCTTCCAAGCATGCACTTTCAAGTCCAGCAATCCAATCATCTGCGCCTTTTTCAATCATTAAATTAACTAAGTTTAAATGACCTCCTTTACATGCACCATCAAATCCCCAATGACAATTATCAGCTCCTTTTTCAATCATTAAATTTACTAAATTTAAATGTCCTCCTTTACATGCCCCATATAATCCATAATTCCAATTTAAATTATTTTTAAAAATTTCTATATATTTTCCTTTTTTACACATATTTTTTAGTGTTTTATTACACGGAGTAAGATAGTATTCCACTGTAACATATCCTTGATTTTTAATATATTTATTGTAAATTCTATAAGTATATCTGTTTACAAATGCCATTGCTGGCCACTCTACAATTAACTTAATTATAATGGGATAAGGTAAAAAATTCATTTAAAAAAAAAGAATTCAATTTTTAAAAATTATGTTGTCCACCATAACAATTGGAACATTCGGTAGCACCCAAAGTAATCATTAAATTTACTATATTTAAATGATCATTTTCACAAGCACCAGTAAGTCCCCAATCCCAATTATTAGCGCCTTTTGCAATCATTAAATTTATCATATTTAAATTACCTCCCTTACATGCACCACTAAGTCCATAATTCCAATCAACTGCACCCATTTTAATTATCAAATTTAATATATTTAAATTATTATTTTCACATGCATACATGAGTCCCCTATTCCATTCATCGGCGCCCATTTCAATCATCAAATTTACTATATCTAAATTACTTTTTATACATGCACAAGTAAGTCCTTCATTCCATTCGTCTGCACCCATTTCAATCATAAACATTACTATATTTAAATGACCTCCTCTACATGCACAACAAAGTCCCCAATTCCAATCGTCTGCACCCATTTCAATCATTAAATTTACTATATCTAAATGACCATTTTTACATGCACTACTAAGCCCTCTATTCCAAGCATTAGCGCCCTTTTCAATCATTAATTTTACTATGTTTAAATGACCTCCTTTACATGCCCTACTAAGTCCATAATTCCATTCACGAGCACCTTTTTCAATCATTAAATTTACTATGTCTAAGTTACCTCCCAAACATGCGCTACCAAGACTCCAATTCCAACTATCGGCACCCATTTCAATCATTAATTTTACAATATTTAAATGATCTCCTCTACATGCACCTTCAAGTCCATAATTCCAATTATTTGCACCCTTTTCAATCATTAATTTAACTAAATTTAAATGACCTCCTCTGCATGCACTATTAAGTCCCCAATCCCAAACATTAGCATCCAATTCAATCATTAATTTAACTATATCTAAATGACCTCCTTTACATGCCCCACTAAGTCCCCAACACCAATCATTAGCGCCCTTTTCAATCATTAATTTAATTGTAGTTAAATGACCTCCTCTACATGCACCATATAAACCTTGATTCCAATTTAAATTTTCTTTAAAAATTTCTATATATTTTCCTTTTTTACACATATTTCTTAAAGTTTTATTACATGGATTAAAATAGTATTCCACTGTAACATATCCTTGGTTTTTAATGTATTTTTTGTAAATTCCATAAGTGTATTTGTTTATGAATGCTAGTGCAGGCCACTCTACAATTAAATTAACTACAATTGCGTAAGGTAAAAAGTTCATTTTAAAAAAAAAAAGAATTCAATTTTTTTAAAAAAAATTTAATTTTTTTAAAATTCGTGTTTTGAACCATTACAATTGGAACATTTAGTGGCACCCATTTTAATCATAAATTTTACTATATTTAAATTGTTTTTAAAACATGCACCACTAAGTCCTCTGTTCCAACCTTTAGCATCCTTTTCGATTATTAATTTTACTATATTTAAATGACCTCCCATACATGCACTACGAAATCCACTATTCCAAGCATTAGCGCCCTTTTCAATCATTAATTTTACTATGTTTAAATTGCCTCCTCCACATGCACTTTTAAATCCGCTATTCCAACCATTAGCACCCATTTCAATCATTAATTTTACTATATCTAAATGGCCTCCTCTACATGCTTCATTAAGTCCATCATTCCAACTATTAGCACCCTTTTCAATCATTAAATTCACTAAGTTTAAATGACCTCCCCTACATGCATCACTAAGTCCACCATTCCATTCATCAGCACCATTTTCAATCATTAAATTTACTATATTTAAATGACCTCCTCTACAAGCACCACTAAGTCCTAAATTCCAATCATCAGCGCCTTTTTCAATCATTAATTTTACTATATCTAAATTGCCTCCTCTACATGCTTCATTAAGTCCCCATTCATCGGCACCTTTTTCAATCATTAATTTTACTATATCTAAATGACCTCCTCTACATGCACCACTAAGTCCCCAATCCCAATCACGAGCACCCTTTTTAATCATTAGATTTATTATATTTAAATTGCCTCCTCTACATGCACCATTAAGTCCATAATCCCAATCACGAGCACCCTTTTCAATCATTAAATTTACTATATTTAAATAACCTCCTTCACATGCACTAAATAATCCATAATTCCAATTTAAATTATCTTTAAAAATTTCTATATATTTTCCTTTTCTACACATATTAACTAGCGTTTTATTACATGGATTAAGATAGTACTCCATTGTAACATATCTTTGGTTTTTAATGTATTTTTTGTAAATTCTATAAGTGTATTTGTTTACAAATGCTAGAGCAGGCCACTCTTCAATTAAATTAATTACAATGGGATAAGGCAAAGTGTTCATTTAAAAAAAAAAAATTCAATTTTTTTAAAAAAAAATTAATTTTTTTTAAAATTTATGTTTTGTATTATTACAAGTATAACATTTAGTAGCACCCATTTTAATCATTAATTTTGCTATGTTTAAATTGCCTGCTATACAAGCACTACTAAGTCCTCTATTCCAATTACTTGCACCCTTTTTAATCATCAAATTTATTATATTTAAATGACCTCCTATGCATGCACCACTAAGTCCCCAATCCCAAGCATTGGCGCCTTTATCAATCATTAAATTTACTAAGTTTAAATGACCTCCTATGCATGCAGCTCTAAGTCCACAATTCCAACCATTAGCCCCCTTTTCAATCATTAAATTTACTAAGTTTAAATGACCTCCTCTACATGCACAACTAAACCCTAAATTCCAATCATCAGCACCCATTTCAATCATCAAATTTACTAAATTTAAATGACCTCCTCTACATGCACCACCAAGACCACTATTCCAATCATTAATATCTTTTTCAATCATTAATTTTACTATATCTAAATTGCCTCCTCTACATGCACTACTAAGTTCCCAATCATCAGCACCTTTTTCAATCATTAATTTTACTAAGTTTAAATGGCCTCCTCTACATGCAGCACTAAATCCCCAATCCCAATCATCGGCACTTTTTTCAATCATTAGGTTTATTATGTCTAAATTACCACCTTTACATGCACCACTAAGTCCCCAATTCCAATCATTAGCACCCTTTTCAATCATTAAATTTACTATACCCAAATAACCTCCTTCACATGCACCATATAATCCATAATTCCAATCTAAATTGTCATTAAAAATTTCTATATATTTTCCTTTTCTACACATATTATTTAGTGTTTTATTACATGGATTAAGATAGTATTCCACTGTAACGTATCCTTGGTTTTTAATGTATTTTTTGTAAATATCATAAGTGTATATGTTTATGAATGCTAGAGCAGGCCACTCTTCAATTAAATTAATTATAATGGGATAAGGCAAAGAATTCATTTAAAAAAAAAAGAATTCAATTTTTTTTAAATATTATGTTTTAAATTATAACAATATGAACAAACACTGGCTCCCAATTCAAACATTAATTTTATTATATTTAAGTGATTTCCTTCACATGCACCAGTAAGTCCCCAATCCCAATTATCTGCACCCTTTTTAATCATTAAATTTATTATGTTTAAGTGACCTCCTCTACAAGCACCATTAAGTCCTTGATCCCAATCATCTGCACCTTTTTCAATCATTAAATTTATTATATCTAAGTGGCCTCCTCTACATGCACCATAAAGTCCACAAATCCACTCATTTGCACCTTTTTCAATCATTAAATTTACTATATCTAAATGCCCTCCTCTACATGCGCCATAAAGTCCTGGGTCCCAATTAGTAGTACCAGATTCAATTAATAAATTTACTATGTTTAAATAACCTTTTTTACATGCAATTCTAAGACCACAATCCCAATTATCGGCACCCTTTTCAATCATCATAATTACTATATCTAAATTACCTCCTCTACATGCACCACTAAGTCCCCAGTCCCAATTACTGGCACCCATTTCAATCATTAAATTTACTATATTTAAATTACCTCCTCTACATGCTCCATTAAGTCCCCAATTCCAACTATTAGCACCCTTTTCAATCATTAATTTCACTAAGTCCAAACAACCTCCTTCACATGCACCAAATAATCCATGATTCCATTCTAAATTATCTTTAAAAATTTCTATATATTTTCCTTTTTTACACATGTTCTTTAGTGTTTTTTTACACGGATTAAGATAGTATTCTACTGTAACATAACCTTTATTTTTAACGTATTTCTTGTAGATATCATAATTACATTTGTTTACAAATGCTAGCGCAGGCCACTCTTTAATTAACTTAACTACAATAGGATAAGGCAAAAAGTTCATTTTTAAAAAAAATTCAATTTTTTTTAAAAATCATGTCTTTTGTTAAAACATTGTGAACAATCATCAGCACCCATTTTAATCATTAATTTTACTATATTTAAACATCCTGCTTTATATGCACCACTAAGTCCCCAATTCCAGCTACCAGCACCTTTTTCAATCATTAAATTTATTATGTCTAAATTACCATTTTTACATGCACTACTAAGCCCCCAATCCCAATCACTAGCACCTTTCTCAATCATTAAATTTACTATATTTAAATTACCACCTTTACATGCACCATAAAGTCCCCAATTCTATTCATTGGCACCTTTTTCAATCATTAAATTTATTATGTTTAAATTACCACTTTTGCATGCATTATTAAGTCCACGATTCCAATCACCAGCACCTTTTTCAATCATCAAATTAATTATATCCAAATAACCTCCTTCACATGCACCAAATAATCCATAGTCCCAATCTAACTCAACTTTAAAAATTTCTATATATTTCCCTTTTTTATAAATTTCTCTTAGTGTTTTACCACATGGATTAAGATAGTATTCTACTGTGGCACATCCTTGGTTTTTAATGTATTTATTGTAGATACCATATGTGTATTTGTTTACAAATGCCAGCGCAGGCCACTCTTTAATTAAATTAATTATGATGGAATAAGGCAAAGAATTCATTTAAAAAAAAAAAGAATTCAATTTTTTAAAATTCATGTCTTATATTAAAACAATATAAACACTCATTAGCACCCTTTTCAATCATCATTTTTATTATATTTAAATAACCTCTTTCACATGCAGTACTAAGTCCCAAATTTAAATCATTAGCACCCAGTTCAATCATTAAATTTATTATACCTAAATAACCTCCTTCACATGCACTATTAAGTCCCCAATCCCATTCATCAGCACCCTTTTCAATCATTAATTTTACTAAGTTTAAGTGTCCTCCTTTACATGCACCACTAAGTCCTCGATTCCAATCATCGGCACCATTTTCAATCATTAAATTTACTATGTTTAATTTACCTCCTCTACAAGCACCATAAAGTCCTAAGTCCCAATCATTGGCACCTTTTTCAATCATTATATTTATTATATTTAAATTACCACTTTTGCATGCATTATTAAGTCCCCATTCCCAACCACTAGCACCTTTTTCAATCATCAATTTTATTATGTCTAAATTACCACTTTTACATGCACCATTAAGTCCCCAATTCCAATCACTAGCACCTTTTTCAATCATTAAATTTATTATGTCTAAATTACCACTTTTGCATGCAATATTAAGTCCTTTATTCCAATAATCTGCGCCCTTTTCAATCATTAATTTTACTATATCCAAATAACCTCCTTCGCATGCGCCAAATAATCCATAATCCCAATATAAATTATCTTTATAAATTTCTATATATTTTCCTTTTTTACACATGTTTTTTAGTGTTTTTTTACATGGGTTGAGATAGTATTCTACTGTAACATAACCTTGATTTTTTATGTATTTCTTATAAATACCGTAAGTGTATATGTTTACAAATGCCAGCGCAGGCCATTCTATAATTAAATTAACTACAATGGGATAAGGCAAAAAGTCCATTTTTAAAAAAAATTCAATTTTTTTAAAATTCATGTCTTTTGTTAAAACAATATAAACACTCATCAGCACCTTTTTCAATCATTAATTTCACTATGTTTAAATAACCTTCTTCACATGCACTTTCAAGTCCTAGATTCCATCCATAAGCACCCTTTTCAATCATTAGGTTTACTATGTCTAAATTACCACCTTTACATGCACACTTAAGTCCCCAATCCCAAGCATTAGCACCCTTTTCAATCATTAAATTCACTAAGTTTAAGTGACCTCCTCTACATGCATTACTAAATCCCCAATTCAAATCGTCAGCACCCTTTTCAATCATTAAATTAATTATATCTAAATAATCTCCTTCACATGCACCAAATAAACCTTGATTCCAATCTAAATTATCTTTAAAAATTTCTATATATTTTCCTTTTTTACACATGTTCCTTAGTTTTGTATTGCATGGATTAAGATAGTATTCTACTGTAACACAACCTTGTTTTTTAATGTATTTAATGTAGATACCATATGTGTATTTGTTTACAAATGCCAGCGCAGGCCATTCTATAATTAAATTAACTACGATAGGATAAGGCAAAGTGTTCATTTAAAAAAAAATTCAATTTTTTAAAATTTATGTTTTACATTACCACAATATGAACAATTACTAGCACCTTTTTCAATCATTAATTTCACTATATTTAAGTACCCTCTTCTACATGCAATACTAAGTCCCCAATTTAAATCATTAGCATCTTTTTTAATCATTAAATTCACTATGTTTAAATAACCTCCTTCACATGCACCTCTAAGTCCCCGATCCCAATCATTGGCACCCATTTTAATTATTAATTTTACTATATCTATATGACCTCCTCCACAAGCACCATAAAGTCCCATATTCCAATCACCAGCACCCATTTTTATCATTAATTTTACTTTATCTAAATTACCTCCTCTACATGCACCAATAAGTCCCCAATTCCAATCACCAGCACCCATTTTAATCATTAAATTTACTATATCTAAATGCCCTCCTCTACATGCACCATAAAGTCCCCGATCCCAATCATTGGCACCCTTTTCAATCATTAAATTTACTATATCTAAATGCCCTCCTCTACATGCACTATGAAGTCCCCGATCCCAATCATTGGCACCCTTTTCAATCATTAAATTAATTAAGTTTAAATAACCTCCTATACATGCACCATAAAGTCCTTGATTCCAATTTTTGGTACCTTTTTCAATCATTAAATTTACTATGTATAAATTACCACTTTTACATGCACATTTAAGTCCCCAATCCCAATCACGAGCACCCATTTTAATCATTAATTTAACTAAGTCCAAATAACCTCCTTTACATGCGCCATATAATCCATTATTCCAATTTAAATCATCTTTAAAAATTTCTATATATTTTCCTTTTTTACACATTTTCCTTAGTGTTTTATTACATGGGTTGAGATAGTATTCTACTGTAACGTATCCTTGATTTTTAATGTATTTTCTGTAAATTCTATAAGTGTATTTGTTTATGAATGCTAGTGCAGGCCACTCCACAATTAAATTAATTACAATAGGATAAGGCAAAAAGTTCATTTAAAAAAAAAAAGAATTCAATTTTTTAAAATTCATGTTTTATATTATGACAATGTAAACAATAACTAGCTCCAAATTCAAACATTAATTTTACTATATTTAAATGACCTCCTTCACATGCACTACTGAGTCCCCAATCCCAATCATCGGCACCCTTTTCAATCATTATATTTATTATATTTAAGTGTCCACCTTTACATGCACCACAAAGTCCTTGATTCCAAACATCAGCGCCCATGCCAATCATTAATTTCACTAAGTCTAAATTACCTCCTCTACAAGCACCACTAAGTCCTAGATTCCAATCATTGGCACCCTTTTCAATCATCAAATTTACTATATCTAAATTACCTCCTCTACATGCACTACTAAGTCCTAGATTCCAATCATTGGCACCCTTTTCAATCATCAAATTTACTATATCTAAATTACCTCCTCTACATGCACCAATAAGTCCCCAATACCAATTATTGGCACCCTTTTCAATTAATAATTTTACTATGTTTAAATATCCTTTTTTACATGCAATTCTAAGACCCCGATCCCGATTATCTGCACCTTTTTCAATCATTAAATTTACTATATCTAAATTGCCACCTTCACATGCACCAATAATTCCATGTCTACATTTACCACCTTTTTTAATCATTAAATTTACTATGTCTAAATTGCCACTTTTACATGCACATTTAAGTCCCCAATTAAAATCATTGGCACCTTTTTCTATCATTAATTTAACTAAGTCCATATAATCTCCTCTACATGCGCCATATAATCCATAATCCCAATTTAAATCATCTTTAAAAATTTCGATATATTTTCCTTTTTTACACATGTTTCTTAGTGTTTTTTTACATGGATTAAGATAGTATTCTACTGTAACATATCCTTGGTCTTTAACATATTTTTTGTAGATACCATAAGTGTATCTGTTTACAAATGCCAGTGCTGGCCACTCTACAATTAAATTAATTACAATGGGATAAGGTAGAGAGTTCATTTTTAAAAAAAATCAATTTTTTAAAATTTATGTTCTACGTTACCACAATTTAAACATTTATTAGCACCCATTTCAATCAATAAATTTACTATATCCAAATGATTTTTTTCACATGCATTACTAAGTCCCCAATTCAAATCGTCAGCACCTATTTCAATCATTAATTTCACTATGTCTATATAACCTCCTCTACATGCGTTTCTAAGTCCCCAATTCCAATCATTAGCACCCTTTTCAATCATTAATTTTACAATATTTAAATGACCTACTTCACATGCACTAATAAGTCCATTATTCCAACAGCTAGCACCCATTTCAATCAATAATTTTATTATATCTAAATTGCCTCCTTTACATGCGTTATGAAGTCCCCAATCCCAATTATCGGCACCCTTTTCAATCATTAATTTTACTATGTTTAAATGACCTCCTTCACATGCATTATTAAATCCACGATTCCAATTACTAGCACCCATTTCAATCATCAAATTTACTATGTTTAAATGGCCTCTTAAACATGCATTGCTAAGTCCATCATTCCAACTCCTAACACCTTTTTCAATCATTAAATTTATAATGTTTAAATGACCTCCTCTACATGCACTACTAAATCCCCAACTCCAACCACGAGCACCCATTTCAATCATTAAATTTACAATATTTAAATGACCTCCTTCACATGCACTATGAAGTCCATTATTCCAATCATTAGCACCTTTTTCAATCATTAAATTAACTAAATTTAAATGACCTTCTCTACATGCATATTTAAGTCCTGCATTCCAATTATATGCGCCTTTTTCAATCATTATTTTTGCTATATTTAAATAGCCTCCTTCACATGCACCAAATAATCCTTGATTCCAATCTGAATTACCTTTAAAAATTTCTATGTATTTTCCTTTTTTACACATGTTTCTTAGTGTTGTATTGCACGGATCAAGATAGTATTCTACTGTAACAAAACCTTGATTTTTAATGTATTTTTTGTAAATTCCATATGTGTAATGATTTATAAATGCCAGTGCAGGCCACTCTACAATTATTTTAACTACAATGGGATAAGGTAAAGAATTCATTTAAAAAAAATTCAATTTTTTCTAAAATCTATGTTTTACATTACCACAATATGAACAATTACTAGCTCCCATTTCAATCATTAAATTTACTATGTCTAAACTACCTTTTATACATGCGTTAGTAAGTCCTCCATTCCATCTATTAGCTCCCATTTCAATCATTAATTTTACTATGTGTAAATGTCCTCCTAAACATGCATTTTCAAAACCCCAATTCCAATCACTAGCACCTTTTTTAATCATTAAATTAACTATGTTTAAATGACCCTTTAAACATGCATATTTAAGTCCCCAATCCCATACACTAGCACCCTTTTCAATCATTAAATTAACTATGTTTAAATGACCTCCTAAACATGCTTTAATAAAACCTCCATTCCATTTATTAGCTCCTTTTTCAATCATTAATTTTACTATGTTTAAATACCCTCCCTCACATGCACCATAAAGTCCTTGATTCCAATCAAAATTATCTTTAAAAATTTCTATATATTTTCCTCCTTTACACATATTTTCTAGTGTTATATTACATGGATTAAGATAGTATTCTACTGTAACATATCCTTGATTTTTAACATATTTTCTGTAAATTCCATAAGTGTATCTGTTTACAAATGCCAGTGCAGGCCACTCTACAATTAAATTAACTACGATGGGATAGGGTAAAGAATTCATTTAAAAAAAAAGAATTCAATTTTTTAAAATTCGTGTTCCTTATTATTGCAATGTGTACAATTATTAGCTCCCTTTTCAATCAGTAATTTTACTATGTTTAAATGACTTCTTCTACATGCATAACTAAGTCCACGATTCCAATCATTAGCACCCATTTCAATTAATAATTTTACTATGTCTAAATAACCGCTTTCACATGCAATATAAAACCCCCGGTTCCAATGAGTAGCACCCATTTTGATCATTAATTTTACTATGTTTAAGTGACCATTTTGACATGCATTAAAAAGTCCCATATTCCAATTCTTAGCACCCATTTCGATCATTATTTTTACTATGTTTAAGTGATTCTTCAGACATGCACTAACAAGTCCCCCATTCCAATCTTTAGCACCTTTTCTAATCATCATAATAATTATGTTCAAATGACCTCCTTCACATGCACCTTGAAGTCCCCAATTCCAATTATCAGCACCCTTATCGATCATAAAATTTACTATGTTCAAATGACCTCCTTTACACGCAGTACTAAGTCCCCAATTCCAATCATTAGCACCCTTTGCAATCATTGAATTTATTATGTTTAAATGACCACCTTCACATGCACCTTGAAGTCCCCAATTCCAATCATCAGCGCCTTTTTCAATCATAAAATTTATTATATCTAAATGACCTCCTTTGCATGCATATTTAAGTCCTTCATCCAAGTCCTTAGCACCCTTTGCAATCATAAATTTTACTACATCTAAATTACCTCTTTTGCATGCATCACTAAGACCCCAATTCCAACTACTAGCACCCAAGTCGATCATTAAATTTATCACATTAAAATTACCTCCTCTACATGCATATTTAAGTCCTTTATTCCAATCACTAGCACCCAATGTAATCATTAAATATACTATGTTTAAGTGACCTCCTTCACATGCCCCAAACAAACCTTTATTCCAATTTAAATTAACATTGGGAATTTCAATAAACTTTCCTTCCTTACACATGTTCTTTAAAGTTTTATTGCATGGATTAAAGTAGTAATCTACTGTAACATTACTTTTATTTTTCATATGTTTTTTGTAAATACCATAAATATGTTTATTTACGAATAATAATGCAGGCCATTTTTCAATTAAATTAATTACAATATAATAATGTAAAGAATTCATTTTTAAAAAAAATCAATTTTTTTAGTAAACATATTTTGTATTATCAGAAATTATGTTTTTTTCTGTTACAACAGTAATTACATTTATTAGCACCCATTTTAATCATTAATTTTACTAGATTTAAATGATTTCCTTCACATGCACCATTAAGTCCAGCATTCCAATTATTAGCACCCTTTTCAATCAACAATTTTACTACATTAATTTTACCTCCCAGACATGCACTATTAAACGTAAGATCCCAAAATCCAGCACCTTTTTCAAACATCATATTTATTATATTTAAATGACCCTTTAAACATGCTTCTGAAAGTCCATCATTCCAACCATTAGCACCCTTTTGAATCATCATATTTACAATATCTAAATAGCCTCCTCTACATGCACCACTAAGTCCCCAATTCCATTTTCTAGCACCTTTTTCAATCATCATATTTATTATATTTAAATGGCCTCCTCTACATGCATATTTAAGCCCCCAATTCCAATCATCAGCACCTAATTCAATCATCATAATTACTAAATCTAAATGACCTCCTCTACATGCTCCAATAAGTCCCCAATTCCAATCTTTAACACCCATTTCAATCATTAAATTTACTATATCTAAATGATTTCCTCTACATGCATATCTAAGTCCCCAATCCCATTTACTAGCACCCATTTCAATCATAAATTTTACTACATTTAAATGGCCTCCTCTACATGCATATCTAAGCCCCATATTTTTTCTATCAATATAATTTTTAATCATTGATTTTACTATATTTAAATGACCTCCTAAACAAGCACCAAACAATCCATAATCATAATCAATTTTTTCTCCAGGAATTTGTATATATTTTCCATTTTTATACATGTTCTTTAGTGTTTTATTACATGGATTAAAATAGTATTCCACTGTAGCATATCCTTTATTTTTCATATATTTTTCAAATATATTGTAAAAATGCTTATTTATAAACATCAAACCAGGCCATTCTTCAATTAAATTAATTATAATATAATGAGGTAAAGAATTCATTTTAAAAAAATCAATTTTTACAATTATAACATGCAGTGGCACCTTTTTCAATCATTAAATTTACTAAATTTACATTATCTTTTTTACACATTACATGGATTAAGATAGTATTCTACTGTAACATATTTTTTTTTTAATGTATCTTTTGTATATTTTGTAAGTGTAACTGTTTACAAATGCAAGTGCAGGCCATTCTTCAATTAAACTGATTATGATGGGATAAGGTAAAGAATTCATTTAAAAAAAAAAGAATTTAATTTTTAAAAATTATGTTTAAAATTATTACAGTGCATACATTCCTTAGCACCTTTTTCAATCATTAAATTTGCTATATTTAATTTATTTCCAATACATGCACCAGTAAGTCCACGATTCCATTTATTAGCACCCATTTTAATCATTATGTTCATTATGTTTAAATGCCCTCCTACACATGCACCCATAAGTCCATCATTCCAATCATTAGCACCCTTTTGAATCATTAATTTTACCATGTTTAAATTGCCTCCTACACATGCACCATAAAGTCCCCAATTCCAATTATCGGCACCCATTTCAATCATTAAATTTATTATGTCTAAATGACCTCCTACACATGCACCATTAAGCCCATGATCCCAATCATTAGCACCCATTTCAATCATTAAATTTATTATATCTAAATTGCCTCCTATACATGCATGGCTAAGTCCCCAATTCCAATTATCGGCACCCATTTTAATCATTAATTTTACTATATTTAGATGACCTTTTTTACATGCAGTGAAAAATCTAAAATTCCAATCTCTAGCACCTTTTTCGATCATTAAATTACTTATCATTAAATGACCTCCTTTACATGCACCATCAAGACTCCAATTCCAATTATCAGCACCTTTTTCAATCATTAAATTAACTAAATGTAAATAACCTCCTCTACATGCTCCATATAATCCCCAATTCCAATCTAATTTATCGTTAAAAATTTCTATATATTTTCCTTTTTTACACATATTTTTTAATGTTTTATTGCATGGATTAAGATAGTATTCCACTGTAACATATTCTTGGTTTTTAACGTATTTCTTGTAAATCTCATAAGTGTATCGGTTTACAAATGCCAGCGCAGGCCATTGTATAATTAAATTGATTACAATAGGTTAAGGTAAATAATTCATTTAAAAAAAATTCATTTTTTAAAATTTATGTCTTGAATTACTGCAGTTACTACAATTATCAGCACCCTTTTCAATCATTAATATTACTATCATTAAGTAACCTTTTTTACATGCATATCTAAGTCCGTCATTCCAATCATTAGCACCCATTTTAATCATCAAATATACCATGTTTAAATGACCTCCTCTACATGCACCACTAAGTCCCCAATTCCAGCTACTAGCACCCATTTTAATCATTAAATTTACTATATCTAAATGCCCTCCTCTACATGCACAACTAAGTCCCCAATTCCAATCCTCAACACCCATTTCAATCATTAAATTTACTAAGTTTAGATGCCCTCCTAAACATGCGCCTCCAAAACCATTATTCCAATCATAAGTACCTTTTTCAATCATTAAGTTTACTAAATTTAAATTACCTTGTTTACATGCATTATGAAACCCCTCACTCCAACTATCAGCGCCTTTTTCAATCATTAAATTTACTAAATTTAAGTGGTCACCTATACATGCACCAGTAAGTCCCCAATTCCAATCGTCAGCACCTATTTTAATCATTAAATTTACTATGTTTAAGTGTCCTCCTCTACATGCATAATGAAGTCCACGATTCCAATTTTTGGCACCTTTTTCAATCATTAAATTTACCAAGTTTAAATGACCTCCTTTACATGCTCCACTAAGTCCTTCATCCCAATTCCAAGCTTTTTTTTTGATTATTAAATTTACTATATCTAATTTATTTTTTTTACATGCATATTTAAGTCCTTTATTCCAATTCCAAGCACCTTTTTCAATCATTAAATTTATTATATTTAAATAACCTCCTTTACATGCTCCATATAAACCATGGTTCCAGGTTAAAATATCATTAAAAATTTCTATGTATTTTCCTTTTTCACACATTTTTTTTAATTTTTTATTACATGGATTAAGATAGTATTCCACTGTAACATATCCTTGGTTCTTAATGTATTTATTATAAATTCTGTATGTAAATTGGTTTACAAATGCTAGTGCAGGCCATTCTTCAATTAAACCAATTATAATGGGATAAGGTAAAATATTCATTTAAAAAAAAAGAATTCAATTTTTAAAAAGTATGTCTTGAACCTCCACAATATCTACACTTGGTAGCACCCCTTTCAATCATTAACTTTGCCATGTTTAAATGATATCCTTTACATGCACCATAAAGTCCTTGATTCCAATTTTTAGCACCCATTCTAATCATTAAATATACTGCACCTAATCGATTACCCTCGCATGCACTTTCAAGACCCCAATTCCAATCATTAGAACCCATTCTAATCATAAATTTTACTATTCTTAAGTCGCCTCTTTCACACGCACCACTAAGTCCCCAATCTAAATTATCAATACATGGATCAATTAATGAAGATATTACATCTAAATGTCCATTTTTACATGCATAATAAAGTCCCAATTTTAAATTTTTAGCACCTTTTTCAATCATTATTTTTACTATGTTTAAATGACCTTTCATACATGCAGCGTAAAATCCATAATTCCATTGATTATCCTTGTAGATTTCTATGTATTTTCCTTTTTCACACATTAGAAATAATGTTTTCACACAAGGTTCAAGATAGTAATCCACTGTAACATACTCTTTATTTTTCACATGTTCTCTGTAAATTTTAAAAGTGTATGCATTTACAAATGCAAGTGCAGGCCATTCTGTAATTAAGTTAATTATAATATGATTTGGTAAAGAATTCATTTTAATAAAAAAATCAATTTTTTTTAGAAATCGTGTTTTGAATTGTAACAGTGTGTACAATCATCGGCACCCTTTTCAATCATTAATTTTACTAAGTCTAAATAGGCTCCTCTACAAGCCCCATATAATCCCCAATTCCAATTTACTTTAACATTAAAAATTTCTATATATTTTCCTTTTTTACACATGTTTTTTAGTGTTACATTACAAGGATTAAAATAGTATTCTACTGTAACATATTTTTTATTTTTAAGGTATTTTTTATACACACCATAAGTGTAATGATTTACAAATAAAAGTGCAGGCCATTTTTTAATTAGTTTAATTACGATGGGATAAGGTAAAATGTTCATTTAAAAAAAAAATTCAATTTTTTTAAAAATTATGTCGTTCATTACAACAATATGTACAATCACTAGCACCCTTTTCAATCATCAATTTTACTATGTTTAAATGTTCTCCCCTACATGCACCATTAAGTCCACGATTCCAATCCCAAGCACCCATTTCAATCATTAAATTTATTATGTTTAGGTGACCTCCTAAACATGCACCATTAAGTCCACGATTCCAATCATCAGCACCCATTTCAATCATTAATTTTATTATATCTAAATGGCCTCCTACACATGCACTACCAAGACCACGATTCCAGCTATCAGCACCCTTTTCAATCATTAATTTTACTATATTTAAATTACCACCTGCACATGCACCATTGAGTCCATGATTCCAATCATCAGCACCCTTTTTAATCATTAAATTTATTATATTTAGGTGGCCTCCGAAACATGCACCATTAAGTCCCCAATTCCAGTTTCTTGCACCCAGTCCAATCATTAAATTTATTATATCTAAATTTCCTCCTTCACATGCACCATTAAGCCCCCAATTCCAATTATCAGCACCCATTTCAATCATTAAATTTATTATGTTTAAGTGGCTTCCCATACACGCATTACTAAGTCCCCAATTCCAATTCCTAGAACCCTTTTTAATCATTAATTTTACTGTATCTAAATTGCCTCCTTTACATGCACCACCTAGACCCCAGTCCCAATTTTTAGCACCCATTTCAATCATTAAGTTTATTATGTTTAAATGACCTTTTTTACATGCGGTTTTAAGTCCCCAATCCCAATTATCAGCACCTTTTTTAATCATTAATTTTACTAAATCTAAATTGCCATTTATGCATGCACCACGGAGTCCAAAATTCCAATCTACTTTAACATTAAAAATTTCTATATATTTTCCTTTTTTACACATGTTCTTTAGTGTTTTACTACATGGATTAAGATAGTATTCCACTGTAACATATTCTTTGTTTTTAATATATTTTTTGTACACACTGTATGTAGATTGGTTCACAAATGCAAGTGCAGGCCATTTTTTAATTATTTTAACTACAATGGGATAAGGTAAAATATCCATTTAAAAAAAATTCAATTTTTTTAAAAATTATGTTTTGAATTAGCACAATATGTACAATTATTGGCACCCTTTTCAATCATCAATTTTACTATGTTTAAATAATCTCTCCTGCATGCATTACTAAGTCCCCAATTCCAATTATTAGCTCCTCTTTCAATCATTAAATTTATTATATCTAAATTGCCTACTGTACATGCATTATAAAGTCCGCGATTCCAATCATCAGCACCCC
>JACCDR011085243.1_pt1 | contig 18895 bp, 38 predicted proteins | sample 7446431 | NCBI WGS metagenome assembly JACCDR01 (sample SAMN15323443, study PRJNA562643) | freshwater metagenome | isolation source: river surface water | place: USA:Blue River Watershed | collected 2017-08-17
AGTTCGACATGTCGCCCGGCAACCGTCACAAGATGCCGTGGGACGATGTGGACAACAACCGCAACCAGGCGTGTGGCGCAGGCTTCCACGTCGGTACGATCGGCCACGCACGCGGGTTCGGTGGCACAATGATCGTGGTCAAGGTCAATCCGAAGGACTGTGTCTCGGTCCCGAAGAGCGACAAGACCAAGCTTCGCTGCTGCGAGTACGAAGTGGTGAACGTCTTCAGTGATCACAAGCTGGCGCAGGAGTTGCCCAAGCCCGTCTACACGAAGACGGAGTACACCTCTCCTGCGATCGAGAAGATCGCTCCGGCGGCGCCTCCGAAGACCGATTACTCGGATATGAAGCGTGACAAGCTGGCTCGCCTCGCGGCGGAGCGTGGCATCACGCAGTCCGTGAACGAGGGTCGTGATCTCGGAAAGGATTGCCTCATTCTCGCGCTCGACCAGGGAAAGCTTCCGCTGGACGAGATGAGCATCGAGGATCTCGCGTTCCTTTCGCACCGTCGTCACCTCTTCGGTACGGTCAAGCAGGCTCGCAAGGCTGGTCGTGCGAAGATGATCGAGGGTCTTCGTTGATCGGAACCTCAACACTTCAAATCTTTGAGGTGTTGAGCCAGGATTGAGCACTGAATCTCGGGTGCAAAGATAACTATGCCGAGTTGCAACGGAGTTTGAAAGACGGTAACATACTCCCTAACTCATGCGATGTCGCAATACTAGTACAAGCGCACCTCTCCATTTGAGTTATAGTTCTTGAACGACCCTACAAGCGGCCTCCCAACAACGCATAGTGATTCTCCGGCAGATACGTCTCAATCTTGACTCATCACCTCAATGACGTTACATATAACGGAGTTTAGTATGACTCACGGACGACTCAAGCAACAGAACGCAAAGGTAGAGCCGTGCCCGCAATGGCCGCTGCCCTACGATTCTAAGTGGGCAGTAGCGGAAGAAGAGCAGGAAAAGGATTTACCGGAATGGCAGTCCTATTGTGCTCGATGCCGACAGCTTCTCGTACTCACTCCGGGTGACACGACTGGCGCTCGTATCCACAAGCGTGGTGTGAAGTGTCGAAAGAATCGTGAATCCGTGCTGATGAACGACGAAGGGTATCACGCAATCTCTCCGCTCGATGGCAGTGGTTACTGGACGGAGTCTCTTCGTTCAGTCATGCGTGAAGGCGATTGGGGGAAATACTTTCCTGCGCCAGTCGTTAGTTTTATCCGCTGGAAGACGGCAAACAACCGCGTGAAGGTTGGCAAGGGTTTCCAGAAGGAGTTGGAGGAGTTCATGGCGCTTAGTGAGGGCGAGCAGATCGCACACCTCACTGGCGCCATTCTCCAGTACGAATATACGCAGGAGGATAAGGTCGGCACCTTTCGATGATTTTGGTGACGACAGTATCCCGTTCTGACTTGACAGTGGTTCGAGATCGAGTAACATCATACCAGTGAGGCCAACATGGCACAGACGCAGGGATTCCAGAAGAGCATCAAGAACCTCAACACCCGCAAGGGCCGGTGTGTCGCTGCGGCCACGATGACGGTCACCGTGGCTTTGGAGGAGGTTCGTAGGCGTGGGTACCTCCATCGTGACGACACGCGTCACATGACGCATGCCGAGTACAACGACTACGTGGACCTGGCCAAGCGCGAGCTGGGCATCACGGAGTGGCAGCCCGAGGCATAACATGGGATACAAACAGCATGTCAAGCATGTTATCACTCTGACCAAAGAGGAACTGATTGACATGCTGGAATCCCGTTACGGAGTGACCTCACCTATCGATCAGGATAAGGTAGAGTTCAAGGTCCATATGGCTGGACAATATAGTCATCAGCCTATCGATTTATCGAAAGGCGTCCAGGTTGTTTGGAATACGGAAATCATTCCGGAAGTCGCCCAAGACGAAGACGACGAACCATAAAGCTTTGGTTGCTGATTGGGACATGTGGCTCAGTTGTAAGAAGCTGCTAGCGGGAGTCAGTGCTCCTACGTTCCAGCAAAAAGGAACGTGCTTGCAAAAGCGCGGTGGGAGCATAACCCACACAACAGCAACCAAAATCTATTCCTCAAACAAGAAAGATCGGAGAAACACCATGAGCAAGCGTGTGGAGATCGAGATCGGGAAGCCGGAGACGGCGCAGCAGAGGGACGAAAAGGCGTACCAGGCGGCACGCATCGACCTCAACCATCTCTGCAAGATCGAGAACCTTCGTTGGTTCTCGTACAAAGAGTGCTTCAACTGCCGCAGGCTGGAGATCGACTGCGAGTGCAAGGATGGGAAGGCGGACATTCGCGTCGTCTACTTCATTCATGAGCGTGGTCTGGAGACCGGCGTGAAGTTCCTCCGCAAGAGGGACATGGCCGAGCACACGATGCTCTTCTCCGTGGCCAAGCTCTGCTGGCCGGGGGAAAGCTTTGTGGTGTGGTCGGGCACTCGCGGTGCTCGCATCCTCACGACCATGAGCGTGGAGTCTCGTGAGGAAGTCCAGGCGCAGAAGGCTGCCCTGGAGGCCATGAAGGAAGTCTCCGCGCCGCCCGCGGTGGAGGTGGTGTCGTGAGCAAGAAGAGCCGTCAGAAGCGCAAGCAGAAGCGTGAGCAGGATCGCCGCTCCAGAAAGCAGGCGATGAAGGATCAGTACGCCGCGTGGGCTGCCGCAGGCGTCACCAAGGGCAGCAAGCGCGCCAAGTCGAAGGCGAAGGTGCGCAAGGCCCGTACCAAGAGGACGAGGCGCAAGCTCCCGTTCCCGTTCGAGCTGTTTCTCATGAAGGACGGAACCCTCCGTCCGGGTTCGCCTCACAAGGCGTACTTGGCCCTCATGGCATCGAAGGCAGAGGTGTGATCATGGCTGGAAATCACAAGACGCGTGAAGATCGCCAGGCTCAGAGAAAGGCGAAGTAGCGCATGTCTCTCTACGAACGTGTTGAGTGCAATCTGTGTGGTGAATCTGTGGTAGTGAAAAATCTACACGTTCATCAGAACTCCTCCGATTGCGAGATTCGTAGAGAGACAAAGGCTGCTGCTGAGGGTGGATACGTTTACGATGTAAGAGTCGGGAACGTATCCACTGCTCAGTGGGCCTTTCCTTTCATAAAGCGTTTCAACACAGGAAAGCCCAAGAACAATATCAAGCCAGCGGAGTTTCGTTGGTGGGCTAAGAAATGGTGGTGGGAGATTTACAATCTCTGCCAAGGCCAATACAATCGTGTTGAAACTCTTGAACAAATCAAAAACTTCTACGATGTTGGTGAGATGGAACAAATCGACAACATCGTTGGTGGATTAGAAATGGCACGCGAGGCTGAGACATGAGTAACGGTACATATGTCGTGGAATGCCAGCGTGCTGGATACCTCAAGCTCCCGATTGTGTACGGTGAGCACGTGAAGGTTGGCGACGAATACGGCGTCGTAGTAGACATTGGCGAGGCTTTCTGCTGCTCCAAGGAGAAGGCAGAAAGGTTTGCCGCAGAGCTAAACCAGCGTGAGATGCATAAGCATTGGCGCGCTGCTCCCTGGGATCGTGCATACGCAGATTGGAAGGCAGCCAATGGAAAATAGCCTGAGCCTCCTGTTGTCTCCGTAGCAAAGGCTGCGTGATGAGCAACCGTAAGAGCAAGAGAAAGCGTGCACGAGAGCGTCGCAAGCAACTCAATGCTTTGCAAAAGCAACGTCTCAAGGTAAAGAAGCAAGCTAGGAAGGCAACAAAGGATCTTCCGCAGGACGAACACAACTTCTATGTACGCAATCCTTGCGTGCGTAATCGATTGGTAGAGCTGGAAGCCATACAGGTCTTCGCTCTACCTTTCGATCTCGAAGTGTTCGATGCACCTCCGCCCACTGGTGAGTGGTCGTACAAACACTTGCCCAAGATTTGGGTAAGCCCGTTCGTTCGCTACGTCTACAAGCACCTAGAGCACAAGCATCGAGGGCAGGTAGTAGAGGCAGAGTTCTGGGAGATCATCGAAGCGTGGGCAAGTGACCGCGCGCTCGAAGACAACATCATCGGTGTTCTAGAGCTTGAGAAAGAAAGCTTTGTTGATTGGACAAAGCCGGACCCCAACAAGTTCTGGATGCCTTCGACGCGTGCGGTGAAGCACACACCGATGAAGGTCAACGTGCTCTCTGTAGAGCCCATGCCGCTGCCCTCGCACGGTCTACTGGATCTTCTCAACTTCTCGTTCGGTCTAGACAAGAAACACGTCGTGCAGTGTACTCACGATGAAGTAACTGTGGAGTGTCCAAATGGAACGAAAACTTCCGCCTGCCCCGTCTGCGAGCTACAAAGAAAGACTCGCACAGAGGGCGGCAGAGATTCGGTTCAAGAACGAGTACGGGCGGATCTTCCTGTGTCGTCCGAGCGAGGAGGAGCTGACGATATGGCGTCAGACCAAGATGGATCCTCGTTGGGTGAAGGAAGAAGCTGCGCGTCAGTTCAAGACGAGAACTGATGAAGAGAAGGCCAGGTACAAGCGTCGTCCGCCTTGCGGTGGCGTGATTCGTGCAGAGAAGGCTAACTCTCCGGCAGTCATCATCAAAGGTATCCAGTACGTACCATGTAATCTGACTCTCCACTCGGGCGCTGCTCGCGTTTTCGAGAACTTGGTGGACCGTCACCCGGATTACTTCATTCGTGGTGAAAAGGTTTGGGCGCTGGAGTGGACAGCAGAGCTGATCAAAGCTCTGTTCGCTGCACGTTGCATCGACGTCGAAATCATGACCATCAAGCTGGACCACTGTGCCCGGCTATCCGACAAGGAAAAGAAGCAGTTCATCCTTGACGAGACTATGACGGTCGAATATGACGAACCTGGGATGCAGGTAATCAAGGAAGAGCTGAGGGCCACGGCAAAGAAGTTGTCTTCAACTTGGACTACTCCCGTACAGATGTTCAACGCGCCCATTCAAAGCGGAGCGCTTGACCTCATCAACCCTCCGTATGGAAAGAAGTAACATGCCTCCTCCGAATCACAAGGGTTGGGCTCTTTGGCTCGACGACATGAGAGACCCAGAAATGTTTCTCAGCAAAAGTATGGCCGAACTCTATCCGGAGTTTGGTCGATACGTTTACGATGGATGGGTTGCAGAAGACTTCATCTGGGCCAAGACGGCACAGGAAGCCATCAACCATGTCAATCGTTTGGGCGTTCCTTCATTCGTAGCACTCGATCACGACTTGGGTACTCACGACGTATTCGTGTTCCTCAAGTGGTTCTTTCAGGAACACATGCTGTTCCCTCCGGAGTGGAAGACGCACAGTGCCAATCCGGATGGCGTGAAGAACATCAACGCGTACATGGAGTCCTGGCACAAGACTTGGGGCAAAGATCGTGAATAACCAACCGAAATACAACATCTATCTTCTGACACAGACCAAGGTTCGTGGGTATGACACTTACGATTCTTGCGTTGTGATTGCACGGTCTGCCAAGTTGGCTCAAATCCGTCACCCGAACGGAGAAGTCAACCATGGCAGGACTGACACTTGGGCTGCTCCCGAAGATGTGATGGTCGAAAAGCTTGGTACAGCAGTTCCAGGAAGCATACCTGGTGTGATATGTGCTTCCTTCAACGCAGGGTGAAAACATGTGCCACTGGTGTCACGAAGAAACGTATGCAGTGATGTCACTGCTCTGGTTCCTACCCTTCTTTGGTCTGTGGTTCCGAACCAAGCTAAACGCTTGGAGGAAGCGTGTTCATGACAAGAAGGGTTGTGATCACGATCATCAGTAACTGGAATGGATCTTGCTAAGGATCTACTCCACCAGTTATCAACCGTCAGTAAGATCCTGCCAGATAATACGATTGTTGTCAAGGAACAATCGCGTATGGTCACTGGCCGGAAGAAAGAAGAGAAGAACATGGATCGCATCTTTCTGGTTTCTCTCACTGTGAAGGTTCCTGTCGTAGCTGCGTCGGAAGAGGATGCTCGGACGTTCCTTCTTCACGAGGAAGGCGTCGCAGAGGACTGCGTGCGTCAGGTTCTGAGCAACTGCGAGGAAGAGGACGACATCGAAGAGACTCTCGAAGTGGAAGAGGTGACCGAAGAGTCGCTCTACCGCGAACACTCCGAGTACGCCAATCTTTTCCCGTGGGGAGACGACGGCGAGGAAACCATCGCAGACCGCCTCGACACCGGGGAAGACTTCGACGATGATGAAGACGACGAGGATCTCTGGGGCGAGCCCAACCACGAGGAAGACTAATGGACTGGCACGACAAAGATTTCCAGGCTCACGTCTGTGAAATCATCGGCATCGACTACAAGGGCTTGCCCCTTGCGAATCATCACAAGCAGCGGTATATGAGCTTGTCACTCAAGAATCCGTCGCTACAGTATCCTGGACCGCCTGCCAAGAGGAGCAACACGTTCATGACCAAGCCGGAACTTCCTGGAAAGAGTGAAGACACGGAGAACGCCCTTCTCGGACAGTACGATCGTGAGATCACTGCCATCGAAGAGAAGAAGGCGAAGTACGCCCGTCTCATCAAGGAACTGACCGCCGAAGGCAAGACGCTTGCCAAGCGTCGTGCAGCCGTGGCCAAGGCCATCGGCGTAGTGGAGGGTTGACATGGAAACGTGGCAGCTTATCTTCAACTGTGCCGCAACCGTCATGTTCGCGTTCTTGTGCTTTCTGTGGGCGTCGAATAACACGCTCAACACCAGCATCAAGACGCTTCTGTTCACGATGGCGCTCTGTGCCGCATTCCTGTCGTACTATGGTATGACCCATGGATGACGAAGATCGGCGCTCCATCGAGGAGCTACAGGATGAAATCATTTGGGATGAGGATGGCGTTGCCACTCTCCCGGATGAGGACGATGACTCGGAGTACCTGGATCGTCAGTACGGACGAGAATACTGAGGTGTACCGTGGAGATGTTCGCAAATCCTAACATTGCTGCATGGGTGGTCGAACGTCTCCCGTGCACGTTTGCCAAGCCGAATCCGGATGGCAGTCCTGGCACGCACTATGCAATGGTGCTACTGGACAAGGGTGGAAACGTTCTCTACATCGGCTCTCAGTGTGAGCACGAGAACGGCGAAGGCATTCAGGCTTTACACGAGCTTGGTGAAGCTAACGATACGTGCTTCACGTCGAGTGCTGCATTCCGCACTGTTCTCAGCAAGATCCATGCCGCGAAGGGCGATGCTCTTCCGATGGAGCCGAACGGTGCATGGTACCCCAACATTCCGCCTTTGTTGGGTACCACTCTCAAGGCTGTGTGGGCAACCGGACAGCAGAAGCACAATGATCGGACGGCTAAGTATCGTCTTAGTCTCACGGAGCCGCCTGATCTCAAACTGGATAGCATGCGCCACGTAATGGACCGCGTGATGTTCAATGTGCTTGGACTGGACCCGCAGGTCAGTCATGGCCGGCACCAGGACCGTGTACACAACACTAGCTTCGTGAAGAACGAAGTGACGTACCAGCGTATCTTCCAGATTCGACGGAAGTATTTCTCGCAAGAAGAACTGCGTCGAAGCTATGACGATGGCCACGTGCTCGATGGCGTGAAGCTGGAGCCGGGTACTCACACGGTGTTGTGCCTCGGTCGTGACGAAGGAGTCATCTTCGCCATCCGGGATGTTGCTGGTTTAGGCAAGTGGTCGTTCGATCCAGAGCCTGTAAAGCGTTGGGCTGGTGAGAACTACACTGTCTTCAACAACGAGCAGAAGAAGGTGCTTGGACATAGTCCACAGAATGGAAAGGATTATTGCATCTTCTGTGGTGATTGGTTCGAGCGCATGAGTCGCCACGTGAGTGGCGCAAAACACATCGACCGTGTTGTAGAAGTGGCAAAGCTTGCTTGCCTTGCTACTTCCCGAACCGGGCTCAAGATGTTGAACAGCCCACGTCACCGTTCGGCATTCCTCAAGGACCGCAAATGAGAACCTACACTGTGCCGCTACTCAAAGAAGAGCAAGAGGAACATGAGACTCGTTTTGGTGCGCTAGCCGCGCCTGAGTCGTTCATGGGCCGTACCCCTGAGTACATCTACTATGATGACGAGCGAGACGAGTTCTTCATCTCGCCCGTCGCTCCACATCTTACGTCTTTCTGTCCGGCATCTTGGGCAGAGTACATCGTCACTATCTGGCCGCGTGACGATGAGCACAGGCGTCAGAGACTCCAGGAAGTGGAGGACTTCTGGCGCGGCGTAGAAACTCCCTTGACGGCCGAAGAGAACTGAGGTACTACGAACGCATGGAAGCCACGCTAGCCGAGTTCAAGTGTCGCTACAGACATGCTGTGTTTACTGCACAGCGTCTACTTTCGATGGCAGATGAGGCGCGTGTGTCCGGGATGACCGAGGCGCACGCGCATCTTGTTGCAGCCGCTGACGAATACAAGAAGAGTTTCTTGGCCATTCGTGCAGAGTGCTGCAAAGCTTTCCCTGAGGAAGCTGCAAGGGCTCTCGCCTTTGACCTCGCTTCTACGGATCGCGCACCAGAAGACGAGCCGTCAGCATGACCGGGCCAACTGGCGCATTGTCCGTAGTTGTAGAGTACATGGATCAAGCGCGTCGAGACGAACGTCTCATGAACGCGATGCTCGAAAATCAATGCTGGAACACAGCCGTAGAACTCAAGCTACAAGCAGAGAAGTACAAAGTACAAGCTGCGCTTGAGTTCTTGCTGTGGTTTGGTGCAGTGAATCAGATGGCTCCGGAGCCAAAGCCTTGGGATGAGCTTCAAGCGAAGCTAGCCAAAGAAAAGGAAGAGAAGGACAATGGTTAGCCATGCTCGTATAAAGTCTCCATCCTCGTCACCGTTTGGTGGAGGATCAAGTTCTGGACCATCGTCACGTCGTGGCGTTGGTGTCCGCAGAACGAGCTATCCTTCGGGACCTTGGGTAGACGCTCAAGGTAACCCTGCACGTTCGCCCAATGAGTACCACTACGATGTAGCTACTCCGGCTACGGTGACCAAGGCTGCATTGGTTGCCAGGATGCCTGATCCAAACAACTGGAAGGTCATCAAGGCTGAGGAGAAGGGCGGCTACCTGATTCTCCAGATGCAGTACCCTGACTGTACCAACTACGAAGGCAACAAGATCCTTGTCTTCCGTGGTGTCACCCTCATCGATCTCGTCAATCAACGTCAGATTGATCCGCACTTCTTCAAGGACGGCAAGGTCAAGTCTCCGATTGCCCGCTTCGAGCCCACGCCGCAAGGCTGGCAGATGGCACAGGTTTTCGTGGACGCTTGGATGCGTGCTGGTCACACACTGAGGTAATCATGGCAAGCCTAATCTTCCTGAAAGAAGGCGAGAAGACTGAGATTCAAGGCTCGGGCAAGAAGCCTTACATCGTCAAGTGTACTGGCGGTGTAATCGATTGCTCGTGTCCTGCATGGCGCAATCTCGGAGGGCCTATCGATACTCGTGTGTGTAAGCACATGAAGGCGAACATTGATCCTGCTTGCATGGCCACTGGCCAGCAGAAGGCAATGGGTCTTACGCCAACAAAGACAACCAAGACGAAGAAGGCCCCTGTTACCAAGGAAGAATCCAAGGTTGCAGAGCCACCGCTTCTTCTTGCTCACAGTTGGGAGGATGAAGATCCTACTGGCTGGTGGATCAGTGAGAAGCTCGATGGCGTGCGTGCGTATTGGGACGGTGAGAAGTTCATCAGCCGTCTTGGAAACGTTTACCACGCACCTGAGTGGTTCAAGCTGGCAATGCCTCAGGGCGTCAAGCTTGACGGAGAGCTTTTTGCTGGACGCAAGAAGTTCGATGAGACTGTTGGCGCTGTGAAGAAGCTTCACGCGGACGACAAGGAGTGGAAGAAGATCACTTATCAGGTGTTCGATATTCTCGACTACCCGGAGCCGTTCGAGAAACGTTTGGCTTATCTCACGAAGCTGGACGCGCTAGGCAACGAAGGCTACTGGTCCATTCTAGAGCAAGTCAAGTGCAAGAGCACTGAGGACATGCTCGAAAGACTTGTTGCAGTCGAGTCTGTGGGTGGCGAGGGCCTTATGCTTCGCGCGCCTAACTCGATGTACGAGGCTGGCCGTAGCCGTACTCTTCTCAAAGTGAAAACGTTCAAGGATGCAGAGGCAACTGTGACTGCTCATGAGCCCGGCAAGGGTAAGCATGAGGGTCGCATGGGCGCTCTACTCTGTGAAATGCCGGACGGTACCATCTTCAAGGTGGGCACAGGCTTCACAGATAAGCAGCGTGAGAATCCTCCTAGCATCGGCTCGAAAATCACGTACAAGTACCAGGAACTGACCAAGGCTGGAGTGCCGAGATTCCCGGCATTCGTTGCTGCGAGGGACTACGAATGACTACCAAGAAGATTCTGAGTGTCACGGAAGCTGTCAAGATCGCTGAGGCTGCTCGCCAAGAGTGGACAGAGAAATACATCAGCGAGGACTCCATCCGGAAGACGGTTCATGAGCGACTCGATCGCATCATGGAGAAGGCAATCTTTGCCTTCCTTGGTCTGGAGTACGATTTCGGGCGCATCCGTATCGACACGACCAACAGCCGAAAGAGTGTACTCTTCCAGCAGGTCGAGAGACTCGCTCAGCAATCCCTTCCTGACATTACTGCAAAGTACATCAGTAAGGTTCAAGATCGCATGGGCAAGGATGAGATCAACGCACTTCGTGAGGAGTACAAGCGCTGTCTCAAGAACTATCTTCGCAACGCGCTTCAAGAGAAGGCTGCGAAGGACGCAGAAATCATTCTGCAAAACCTGACCAAGAACGAAGCACTGCTGGAACAGCAGTTGGATGACAACCGTGTCGGCCTCGAAGAATTGGCCAATGATGAATGTGGTACACCGTGACAATTATTTGCATCACGTTCATGATTTATGTTGGCCTGGTTTATCTCAACAATAGAGAGTACCAATGAAACCGTGGTTTCACGCAAAGATTTCCGCTCACAAGTTTGGCGGAGAGCCCAAGGATTACATCGAGATTCACAACTTCTTCGATGAGTCCAAGGCAGGTGTGGCGGACATGCGTCATCGCATCTTCCTCCATAATACGTTTGGTATCTGGATCGCAGAGCGAACGTTTGGTACGGTGATTGACGGACAGCGTCTCCCGTACATTCTCAACTCGAAGGGTTCGGAGGTACAGGTTCGAGACATCGGTGAGCAGCACGTGCTTGACGACCTCGGCACGATTCCCAGCCTCGACAAGTGTATCTCCAATCTCAAGCTTGAGACTTGGATGGGTGGTCCTATTCGCAAGAGGAAGACCATTCGTCTGGAAGACAAGCTTACAACTCTCGAAGAAGTTCTCGACAACATGAAAGAAACGATGAGGGACTGATGACTGACCAGAATGCACTGATCAAGGAGTTCAATGACGCCAAGGTCGCTTACACGAAACTTGTGAGCGAGAAGGGCAAGGCGCTGCTTGCGGCTGTCTTCGGACAAATGTTTGCAGTGGAACCTCGCATTCGTCGAATCCAGTGGAGGCAGTACACGCCGTACTTCAACGACGGTGAGGCGTGTGAGTTCAGCGTGCATGATCGTAGCTTCGATCTGGCGCCGCTTCCCACGGACGATGGTCCTACTGGCAATCCTATCGCTCTTCCTGTGGGCGATGATGAGGATGACTACGAGGATGAAGACGACGATCAGGAGTGGGCAGAGCTTCCGTACAGCTTTGACCGCACTCGCTACGGCGGTGAAGAGCCCTATTGGGTCAAGTATTGGCCCGGCGTGAGCGAGTCTACTCTTCGTCAACTCAAGCAGCTCAACGACACTCTCGAAAGCTTCGAGGATGTGTTGAAGATCACGTTCGACGATCACGTCAAGGTGACTGCTACCAAGAATGCTGACGGTACCGTCACGTTCGTTGCGGAGAGCTACGACCATGAGTGAACAAAGCGAACTACTCAAAGAGTTCCAAGAGACCAAGGACAAGTATGAGAAGCTTATCTCTAAGAAGGGAAAGCTTTTGCTGACGGAGATGTTCAAGGCCATCTTCGCCGCATGTCCTGAGATCAAGAAGATCACGTGGGATCAATACGCCCCACACTTCAACGACGGTGATCCGTGCACGTTTGATGTGCACGAGCGTCGTTTCTTCGTCGAAGGTGGCGAGTGTGATGAAGACGATAAGTATGAGTGGGCAGAGGCTTCCTCGTATGATCCGTCCGACTCGTACTTCAAGCAGTACGTCGCTCCTAAGTGGGGTAATGTATCTCCGGCCGTTATCAAGAAGGTCTACAAGCTGGATGAAAAGCTTGGTGCTCTTGGCAACGACATCTTCGAGTCGACGTTCGGCGAGAGTGCCGAAGTCACTGTCACCCTCAATAAGAAGGGTGAAGTGAAGTTCCAGGTCGAATACTGCGAGCACGACTAACATGGCAAACGTTTTCATTGTGATGGAGAACTCGTTCGAGTACGACGATGAGAGGTATCATTCGCCTGAGTGTGGCGGTGGTAAGCCTCTACAGGCTTTCACGAGTGAGGCAAAGGCAGAAGCTTTTGCTACCAAGAAGAACATCGAGGAGCTTCGCGATCTACTGGCTGGTAAGTCCTATCGAGGTCTTGGCAGCATGGGATACGACCCAGATGAGGTGTTCACCGACCCGGATAAGGCGGCAGAAATCCTCGGTGTTGACGTCGATGATCTGATGGAGTTCGAGACGTCCGAAAAGCTTTCGGATGAACAGCTCTCTCAACTCAACGACGTTCTCAACCTAGTGTTCTACGAGGTCATGGAAGTCGAAAAGGGCTGAACAACAGGAGTAGGTTATGGCAAAGGCTAGTCAGGAAAGTATCAACGGTCAGTGGCCGTTCTCTGGACGTACCATCGGCAAGATGCTGCGTAAGCGTCGTGGTGGTGGTAACCCGTCCAGTGAGCATCGTCCCCTGCGTCGCAAGATTCAGGTGCAGCCTCGCGGCAAGAATCGTTTCCCGGAAGGATTCAAGTACCGCAACGCTGGGGAGTGGCAGATGATCGACGGCAAGGAACGCTACATTCCTGGAAAGCCGGTGCCGGGATGCTGAACGAACACAAACATCCTATGCAGCCCATCGATTTTGATGAGCATGGTGTCATTCGTTTCAAACAGAATGCCATCATTGCTTGGTTGTTTGAGACGGGTAAGCTGAACCTCAACGAAATCGCAATCATGACCTCTCGTGGCATGTTTCCGGTTGAGGATGAGGTACAGATTGCCCAACTTCTAGGCTACTCTGTTAGTGGCTTCGGGGATCTTAGCTACGTACCCTCTGAGGTTGTAGCTGAGGCTGATGCCCAGGCGGACAAGCTCAGCAACAGTAAGAAAGCTTTTGCCAGCGGTACTAACGCCGAAGATGATTGCGGCTGATCAGGCTCGAAGGATATATCTAGCTCGCCTAACAAGCACTAGTGTTTACCGAGTGTACCGCTCCCCTTGACTAAGTTGAAAGGGGGTGATACCAGTTAGAACCACCGATGGTGGAGAGGACAACATGGAAAACATTCAGCAGATTCGTAAGGCTCATTGGAGGCTCACCCACAAGGTCACGTTCAAGTCGAACACTGTGACTCTTGAGGATGGCTCGACTCACACGAAGACGAAGCGCATCGTGGAGAGTATCCCTGGTCCGTCGCTCAAGGCTTTCGCCAAGGAGTGCAGTGCTCGTGACGGCGTCGATTACAACGAGGTAATCAAGGTCGCTCACAGGCGTGCCAACAAGGGTCGCAGCGAAGCCAAGGTGCTTCGTACGCGTGCGGCTACGGCAGCCAACCGCCTTGCTCGTCGCAAGGGCAGCAACAACAAGGCTTCGGCCATTCCCGCCGTCCTTCCTACCAAGAAGTGAGAACATGCGCACCATCATCGTACACAACCCGATTTCCGTAGGTCACACTGTCGATGATGTGAAGGCTACGGTGATTGAGCTGAATCTTGGCATCCTTACTGAAAAGGAGTTCCCTGGCACGGTGCCTTTCATTTCCGTCAAGGAACTGATTGGTGATCCGAACTACGGAATGAGTGACCATATCTGTGCGATGTTGTTCGAGGCAGGAGTGCTTACACGCACTCCTGTTCTCGATGACAATGGTCGTCAGTCCAAGATCAAGCTGGACAAGGATAAGGAAGAGCTGCTTTGGGACTACCAGTGGAGCGAGGCTTCGCTTCATGAGCTGTCTCTGGAAAAGCTTTACGATCTAGCTTGGGACCTTCGTCAGCACCCCAACTTCTGTCACGTTTCGGTGATGAACGAGGTCGAGGAAACCGTACAGACTTCTCAAGATTCACTTGACGGTGAAGAACCGGAAGAGTATGGTTCTCCGACTGATGGGAATGACTTCGATAGTGATGTCACTCCCGCCTACTAACAAACTCAACTAGTCCTAACAAAAGAGGAATGCAAATGGAAACGCAGAGTGAACTTCGTGGTCGTGGTCGTCCGAGTAAGTACAGTGCCGAGCAGATCGAGCAGGCGCTGAATATGGTCCGTAACGGTTCGACGCTGGAGGCTGCGGCCAAGGCGTCGGGTCTGACGGCCCAGAACGTCATGTACTACAAGAAGAAGGCTGGCATCAGTGGCGCGTCGCTGCCTGGTGTCCTTCCCACGGTTGCCGTGGATCCGCTGGCGTCGGTCGAAACGCAGCTTCTGGCGAAGTACGACGGTGAGATCGGACGTCTGGAGGCCACGATCGCCAAGGCGACTGCCCGTCTCAAGGAGACGGTGACCAAGCGCCGTCGCGTGGCTCGCGCTCTGGGCCTTCTGGAGCAGTCCGTGGACGTGACTGTCGATGCCGAGACGGAGCCGCAGACGCTTCGTGAGGCACTCGCTCCGGGGATGGCTCAGCTTGCTGCTGAGGTGTTCAATCAGCGTTGACACGGTATGACAGCCGCCATAGCTAGGCACTACCGTGCTGTCATACAAATACGGAGCGGCCAGCCCGTCGTGGAAAGCTTTCTAGCCTCCTAGCCGTTAGAAAGCACTGGCCAACTATTTTGGGCGTTGAAGCTTTGATTACCGCGTAAGCGATGCATGTGAAGCGACCAACAAGTACCTGTGCACGGGGAAGTTGGGAGAAGCCTCGTCAAGCAGGGGCCAATGCCCAGACTCTTTTCCGAAGTGGCGAATAAACAAACAGACAGAAGGACAAAGACAATGGAAAACACTTGCGACATTCAGAATGCTGGTTACGTGGCGTCGGCGGATGACGTGTGCGATGGTCCGCACTACGAGCACGCGGAAGAGCCCGAGCCCATGGAGGGCTGGGAAGAGGGCGTCGAAGCGGTCATGGAAAACGCGTGGGATGAGATGCAGAACGTCCATGACGACACCGCTCAGCGCGTCATCGGTGCTGCGGTCGTCCTCGTTCACGAGGATGGTTCGCTGACGATTTCGACGGGTGGCGTGGGCCAGGTGTCGGAGTTGAAGCTGGGCCTTGCGGTCTCGCTTGGCAAGGCACGTGAGAGGCTGCTTAGCGAGGCTATCGTGGCCCGCAAGGCGGAGAGTCTTGCATTCTTGCTCGATGTTGCGCTTGCATCGCGCCAGCGTTGAGCTACAGTAAGTAACATCGTTCCAATCCCAATCAAACAGAAAGAAGGACAACATGAGTGATGCAACTGAAAACACTGAGACGGTCGAGACGACGGCGACTCCGAGGGAGTCTCTGGAGAACATGATTGCCACGGCGGAGTCGCTCCGCACCGCGGCAGAAGCAGCCCAGGTCGCGTATGAGGAGAGCCTCCAGGCGATCGCTTCGGAGTACGATTCGACGTACACCATCAACGGGCAGGTCTTCCAGATTCGCCACCGTGAGGACAGCAAGCAGGGACGTCCTATCACGTACCTCTGCAAGCTCAAGGCGGAGCCCAAGACGTGGCTGACGGGTCGCAAGCGCAAGTCTGCGCCTGAGACGACTGAGACGAACACGGTCGCGGCTGCGACGGCCACGGTCATCCCGGAGACGGGCGGACCTACGGTCATCGAGTGAACCACTAGCAGGGCTTCGTGCCCTCTATTCTCTGCAACGGGGTAGCGATACGTTTGCTGGGTGTCAGCGTGTGAACGTATTGTTTGACTGACGCCAAGGGCCCGCCCTTATCTGACATAGGGTATAAAGGGCTATAGTGCGTACAGTCGGACGTTGTAGAGAGTAGAGGGCATGAAGCCCAGAAAAGAAATGAACATGGAAAAGCTGGGTACTCTTGGGTGTGCGCTAGTTCTCATTCTGGCAGCCCTTGTGGGTGTCAGTGCGTTCTTCGGATGGATCTTCATGCTCCTCTGGAACGCTGCAATCGCTCCTACGTCGATCTTCCGGTGCTGAGCTTCTGGGTGTCCTGGGGCATCTGGGCGCTTATCAGCCTCATCGGTGGTCGTTTCCGTGCCTCATTCTCCTCCAAGAACAAGGACTGAACATGCGCAGTAGAGATACGACTGGTACGAGTCTATTTGGTCCGTTGTTTGCTCTCCTCGGTGGGGGCATCATGGCTTTCCTGGCCATGGTTGTCATCGTGATCGGACTCAATCTTGCCCTCCTGGCTGCGGCCGTGTGTGTAGTGGTGACTGTTCTCCAAGCAATGGGAGTGCTGTGATGCGTGAACATCTACATGAGCTTTTCTATCGCAACGTCAAGGACGGGACTGTGACGCTCAGTCGCTTCGCGGCACATCGTGTGCGCGAGTCTGAGGTTCGTGACGATCTCGTCAATCTCTGTGAGGGTGTTGCGAAGGACGGCAAGACTCTGACCGCGGAGCGTGATGCTCTGGTCTACAAGGTAGATGGCAGCACGGAGTTTTTCGTGAGCCGCTACTTCTACATCTGGCCCAACTACACGGATCGTGAGGATCATCATGGAAAGAGTTTTGGCAAGAGACAGCAGGGGCGAGACCAGCGTTCGCGAGGACATTCGCGAGGCCAGGGCAGAACTCACTCCCGAGGCGCTTGATCGATTCTGGCGTGCTACAAAGGTTTGGTTCTTTCCGGAGACCAAGACCTTCGAGTACGAAGATCGTGATTGCTGAGGAGCCATCATGTACAGAGACGATCTAGAGGCTCGTCTGCATGCTGCGGAGGCTAGGGCGAAGGAACTGGAGGAGGATCTCCAGGAAGAGCGTGTCAAGTCCGAGCAGCTTGAGGACAAGCTTGATGAAGCGAGCGCGGAAAGCAGGGAAGCCAAGGCGAGGATGAAGGAACATAACTCCTTCTCTAATCGTTGGAAGCGTCGCTATCCGTACGGATTCTTTCATCACAATAGGGGCTGGATGGCAGTTGTGGGTGGTGCTGGTTTGTTTCTAGGCATCGTCACGCTGTTTGCTGTCTTTGGGCCTCCTGGTTGTAGCGAACCTTTGCGTGGTGGTGTGGTTACCAACCTCTATCACCATCATCCGTTTGTTACTACCAGTACGACATGTACTGGTAGCGGTAACTCCAGGCACTGTACAACGCAGGTTCATCACCACTCGGAAAAGTGGACTGTGGAAATCTGTGATGAAGGTGTCTGTGAACGACCTTCTATCGAGGAAGGTGAGTGGAATAGTCTTCATGTTGGGGACTATTTCTGTTACCGTCCGCCGTGCATTCGTCACAGAGAGCGTGAACAGCTCTATCATAGAGACTGATGGTAGTCTTGCTGCTATTTGCTGGCACGCAGTTGAGAGTGTGCTATCATTTTAGTGGGAGATATTCTCGTGAAGTACAGGGTGAAGGTTCCTTTTATTCCTCGTGATCTCAACATGCTTACCATGGTTGGGCGCAAGACTGGTGCATTCAAGGACCAGCGCAAAGGCCGTGGTGGTGCTAGGAATGAGGAGCATTCCTATCTTGAGGAGTATGAGGAATCTCGCCTTGACGAACAGGAAGTTGAGCGCGATGAAGAATCGTGAACTAGACGCATTGCTTGATATCTGTAGAGCGAGCGGTGCCAAGGTTACTCAAGGAAAGAATGGACATTGGCAGGTACTTCCTGCTGACAAGTCCCAAGGCGTCATAACCATCAGCGGAACTCCTAGTGACTACCGGGCGATCGAAAAGATTCGCTCACAGTTGCGCCGCGCTGGTATGCAGGTGCCTCACAAGGGAGGTCTTTGATAGATGGGCGGTAAGGGCAGTGGAAGGCGAGGTGTTCCAGTAAAAGACCGATTTTGGAATCGTGTTGAAAAGACTGACACGTGCTGGAACTGGACTGGACACCTAAACAGCGGAGGCTATGGACTTCTCTCTATTGGTAAAGAACGAGTAGGAGCACACCGTCTCAGCTTTGAATGGCACATTCGTCTCTTGAATGAAGGCGAATGTGTTCTTCACCGCTGCGATAATCGTCGTTGCGTAAATCCAGCGCATCTATTTGCAGGTAGTTATCAAGACAACGCGATTGATGCTTCTATCAAAGAACGAATGTCAAAGAAGTTGACGCGTCAAGATGCCAGGGATATACGTCAATCCCCACTTAGTTCCAGAGAACTAGCACCGCATTACGGTGTGTCAGATGGAACGATTCGCCGAATCAGACGTGGAGAGTTTTGGAAAGAATATGGGCAGGAAGAAAGACCCTGAGAAAGCCAGACTTATTGAGAAGCTAGGAGCCAGTCCAAACAAGAACTGGACACGTGAAGAGCTTCTCGCGATGGAAAAGCGTCAAGCGGACAAGGAAGCTAAGGACGCTGAAAAGCTTGCACTAACTCACATCGTGGCGGGTGAAGTGCCTGCTGTTGCTCCAGCAAATCTGGAGATTCCATTCGACTTGCGCGGGCAGGAGGATCCTTTTACGGGCCTTACTGAGAGACAGAAGCGCATTGCACGTCTGAGGATGCGCGGCCTTTCACAACAGGCCATTGCGAATCTGGAAGGCGTCTCTCAGCCAATCATTTCCCAGGAACTCAAGAAGATCAAGGACTGGCAAGCTGAGCGTGGTGCGAACGTTGACCAACAAGTCATCGTGGGCAATACAGGAA
>JACCDR011147582.1_pt1 | contig 18894 bp, 24 predicted proteins | sample 7446431 | NCBI WGS metagenome assembly JACCDR01 (sample SAMN15323443, study PRJNA562643) | freshwater metagenome | isolation source: river surface water | place: USA:Blue River Watershed | collected 2017-08-17
ATCGCGCCCGGTGCCGACCTCGCGGCCCGTGCCCTCGCCACCTACGGGGCAACCGAGGAAGGCAAGGCCTTCCTGACCCCCATGCTCGCCGGCAAGGCCCTCGATGCGGTCCCGGCCGAGATCTCGAAGGTGATCTTCCGGGCCGCGGCCGCGCACGTGACCGACCTCCGGAAGGCCGCGCTCGAGACGACCGACCGCAAGGCCAAGCCCACCGACACCGCGCCCAAGACGGTCCAGACCGCCGAGGAGCTCGTGGACGCCCAGCGCAAGCACCGCGCCGCCCTGAAAGCGGCCTGACACCCGAACCCGACAGCCACCAGGAGACGACGGACATGGCAAACACCGCCCCCATCAGCAACGTGATCGACTCGCTCAGCAGCTTCGCGGCCGGCATCGCGGGAGAGATCTCCCGCCGCCTCGAGTCCACCGTGGAGTCGATCCTGTTCGACACCGCCACCGACACCCCGGACGCCTTCGGCCAGCCGCTGAAGCTGTCCTCGGGCAAGGCCCGCAAGATCGTCAGCGGCGACGACGGCACCGACGTCGTGGGCCTGCTCGTGCGCACCGAGCCCGCGATCCAGAACTCGGACGGCACGCCGAACGAGTCCGCGGTCCACGGGATCCTCGTGAAGGGCTACGGCAACGTGGTCTGCGCGATCGGCACGCCCGTCCGCGGGAACCCGGTCTACCTCCGCACGGTGGCCGACACCGGCAAGGCCATCGGCAACCTCGAGGCCACCGAGGCCAGCGGCGAGAACATCGCCATCCCGGGCTGGGTCTGGGCCGTGGACGGCAAGGACAGCAACGACATCGCCGAGGTTCGCATCGGCTGAGGCCGGTGCAACCCCAACCGACGGAACGATCAGGAGACCTGACCCCATGAAGAAGCTGATGACCAGCCTGTTCCTCGCCGCGGCCGTCGCGGCCCTCGTCCTGCCCGTCTCCCCGGCGTCGGCCGCGTTCAGCGCGTCCACGCTGGTGAAGGCCTCGCCTGTCGGCGTGGCGAACGCCCCCGCGGTGTTCACCTACGCGACGAGCGACACGGCGGCGACCGTGGAGGCCGCGAACTACTTCCAGAGCGCCAGCCTGCGGGCCGGCGACCTGATCGTCGCGAACACGGGGAGCGGCTCGCTGCTCCTCAAGGTGATCGCCGCGACGGCTTCGACCTCGACCGTCGAAGGCGTGGGTGGCACCTGGGTCTGCGCGAGCGGCACCGGCTACGGCACGCCCGGCGCGGTGGCGAGGATCGCCTCCCCGATCACCGGGAAGATCACCGAGTTCTACCACACGCTCACGACCGTCGTGGACGGGGACAACGTGCTGAACCTCGACGTCGGCGGCACGAACGCCACCGGGTCCGCGACGATCGCCGTCTCCGGGGTCGCGGTCGGCGATGTCGACTCGGCCACGGTGACCGCGAACAACTCGGTCACGGCGGGCGCCCTGATCACGGTCGAGACGGATGGCGGCGGAACGGCCGGCGCCGGGACGGCCTGCATCCACCTCGTGCCGTAAGCGGCACCTGAACCAACGGCACTCGAGAAGGAGACTCCCCCGATGAACACCCCGCAGCTTCCCAAGATCGGCTCGGCCAGCCTGCTCCCGCGCGCGGCCCGTCGCCGCCTGTTCAAGGACTCGGCCGTCTACGACGCCGCGGCGGTCTGCCGTCGGGTGCTGGACGGCCACGACCTCGACTCGGCCACGCGCCGCCAGTTCGCGGACGAGGGCCTGGCCTACTACCGGCACGAGCTCGACCGCCTCGATCCGCAGCTGGTCCCGCCCCTCTACTCGGTCACCTGGTCCGAGGACATCGACACGATCACGGTCGCGCTCGGTGAGGAGTCCACCTCGTTCATCAAGCAGAGCTTCGCGGGCGGCGGCTCCCAGTCGGCCACCGGCAAGCCCTGGCTGAACACCAACGCGAACACCCTCCCGGGAGTCGCGGTGGACGGTCAGCTGCTCACGAAGCCGCTGCGCCCGTGCGGCGTCGAGATCTCGGTCACCGAGTTCGAGATGGCCCGCGCCCAGCTCACGGGTCGCCCGATCGACACCCAGAAGTTCGACGCGATGAACGCTCGCTATCAGATGGGCATCAACGAGATGGTCTATCTGGGCGACACGGGCGTCGGCGCGAAGGGCCTCGTGAACCAGGCCGACACCCAGATCGCCACCGGCAACGCGTCGAACGGCGCGTTCTCGGGGAACACCCCGGACGAGATCATCGCCGACATCAACACGGCCATGAAGCAGTGCTGGGAGAACACCGGGTTCACCGCCGCCCCGACCGACATCTTGCTCCCTCCGACCCAGTTCGCGAAGGTGGCGACGACCCGCCTGACCGACACGTCCGAGACCATCATGTCGTTCCTGCTCAAGAACTCGTTCTCGAGCATCAAGAACGGCCAGCAGGTGCGGATCCGCTCGGTCAAGGAGCTCGTCGGACAGGGTGCCGGTGCGACCGACCGCGCCGTGTTCTACAGCCGCCGCCGGGACTTCGTGCGGTTCCCGATGCTCCCGATCCGCAGGGTCAAGACCTACGAGCAGGCGATCGCGTTCTTCGCGTCGTACATCTGGGTCCTCGGCGAAGTCGAGTTCCCGGTGGCCGAGTCGGTGCTCTACCTCGACGCCATCTGACCAGCCGGCCGACCGGCGCGGTCGCCCTCGAGAGGGAGCGGCCGCGCCGGGGAGCCGAACGGCAGGAGGGTCAACCAAGGGAGGACGGGGATGGACAGCGAACAGTTCAGGCGCGCGATGCCCGAGTTCGCAGACCCGACTCGCTTCCCGAAGGTGACCATCGACTTCTGGGCCGAGGTTGCCGAGGAGCTCGTCTCGACCACCCGGTGGGGTAACCTCCGCACGAAGGGCCTCCACCTGTTCGTGGCCCACAACCTCAGCCTTGCCGCCCGTGACCTGAAGGCCTCGAAGGCCGGGGGCATCCCGGGCACGACCCCTGGCAAGATCGCCAGCAAGAGCCTCGGGTCGGCCTCGATCAGCTACGAGGCCGGGTCTGGCAACGCCGACGCGGGCGCCGGCCACTGGGGCCTGACCACCTACGGCCAGCAATACCAGCAACTCGCCCGCCTGATCGGGGTCGGGTGCGTCGTCCTATGAAGCCCGCCCTCAAGGTGCGCCTCGACAAGACGAAGCGGGTGCTCGGCGCGATCGACCTGTTCGACCGCCGAGACGTGCTGGTCGGCGTCCCGGCCCCGAAGTCTACTCGCAAGGCCGAGGCCGGCGACCCCATCGGGAACGCCGCCTTGGCCTACATCCACGAGAACGGCAGCGCCAAGCGGAACATCCCCGCCCGCCCGTTCCTGCGGCCGGGGATCGTCAAGGCCAAGCGGCCGATCACCGCGGTCCTCCGCAAGGGCGCCCTCGCGGCCCTCGAGCGCGGCGGCCGCGGCGAGATCGACAAGGCCCTCGAGCGGGCCGGTCTGGTCGCCGTCTCGAGCGCCCGGGGGGTCATCGTGGCCCAAGAGGGATTCGCCCCCCTGTCCGACCGCACCCTCAAGGCCCGCGAGCGGGCCGGGTTCCGCGGCACGAAGGCCCTGATCCGCACCGGGCAACTGGTCGGCTCGATCACCTACGTCGTGAGGGAGGCCCGCCGCTGATGGCCCAGGTCGACGTGAGCGAGCTCCTGACCGACCCGGACTTCGTGGATGAGGTGACCCTGATCCGCCGGGAGTCCACGGTCGGCACCGATGGCGAGCATGAAGTCTCGGCCGGCGAGGAGTCCACGATCTATGCCTCGGTGCAGGATGTCGAGGGCGAAGATCTGGCCCGCCTGCCCGAGGGCACCCGCCTGCACGACGCCCTGACCGTCTACTTCGGCGGCAAGCTCTACCCGGCCGGGGATGGCACCTTCGGGGACCTGATCGTCTGGAACGGGCGCCGCTACCTGGTGCACCAGATCGCGGAGGACTTCACCAACTGGGGCGGGGGCGGCTACGTGAAGGCCCTCTGCATCGCGGAGAACCTCCATGCCTGATTCGTCGACCGGCGGGATCATGGCCCCGGAGGCCTCGCCTGCGGTCACTGCGGACAAGAGCCTCACGGCCGTCCTGCAGCCGGTTCTGGCCGGCATCACGGGCCTGTCCGGGGATCTCGTGCGGAGGTCGTGGCAGATCGACCCGCCGCCTTCGCCCGCGGCCACCGTGGACTGGCTGGCCTTCGGAGTCGTGCGCACGGTCGGCGATTCCGACCCCTACTTCGAACAGGTGGCGGCACCGGTCGAAGCCGACCCCGAAGCGGACCCCCCGGTGGAAGCTGACCCGGATCGTACGGTCGCGGAGATGCGCAGGCACGAGGAGCTCGATGTCCTCTGCACCTTCTACGGGCCGAACGGACAAGGCCTTGCGGCGCGGCTCCGCGACGGGCTGAACCTCGCGCAGAACCGCGACGACCTCGAGGCCGAGGGCATCACGGTCGTGTCGGCCGAGGAACCAGTGCACGCCCCGGAGCTCGAGAACCAGCGCTGGGTCGAGCGGTGGGACGTGACACTCACGCTCAGGCGTGAGATCGTGAGGAGGTACCCGGTGCTCCACCTCGTGCGGGCGCAGGGCCAGATGACAGGCAACCGGGTCACCGAGTCGGTGACCGGAGAGTTCGATACAGGAGCAACGGAACCATGAGCGGACTGAACATCGGGCGCCTCGTGCGCGTGAGCGTGAACCTCTCCCCCCTCGCAGCCGCGCGCCGCGGGTTCGGGGTCCTTCTGATCGCTGGCGACAGCGATGTCGTCGACGTGGGCGAGCGGGTCAGGACCTACTCCGATCTGGACTCGGTGGCCACGGACTTCGGGACGTCGGCGCCCGAGTACGATGCCGCGGCCCTTTACTTCGGCCAGTCCCCGCGCCCCGCGACCCTGATGGTCGGCCGGTGGGCGCGCACGGCCACGAAGGGCCTGCTCAAGTGCGGCATCCTCAACGCCAGCGAGTCGGCCCTGTCCGCGTGGACGGCCATCGAGGACGGCAGCTTCCGCCTGTCGGTCGATGGCGGTGCCCTCGCGAACGTGACCGGCCTCGACTTCTCGGCCGCGACCAACATGAACGGCGTGGCCTCGATCATCGCCGCCGCGGTCACCGGGGCGTCCTGCACGTGGGACGGCTCGAGGTTCCGCATCATCTCGGACACCACCGGGGCCTCGAGCGCGGTTTCGGCCCTGACGACGGCCACGGCCAGCGTCGGCACCGACATCTCGGCCCTGCTCAAGGGCACGGCCGGCACCCTGACCGCGCTCGTCGACGGCATCGCTTCCGAGACCGCGGTGGAAGCGGCGACCGCCCTGGCCGATGCCTCGGGCGCGTGGTACGGCCTCCTGTTCGCGGCCGGGACCATGCCCGACGACGACGCCCTCGTGGATGTCGCCGCCTTCATCGAGGGCGCGGACCCGGTGCGGATCCTCGCGATCACCGACACCGACACCGACGTCCTCGATGCCGAGGTCACCGACGACCTCGCGAGCCGCGTCTCCACGCTCGGCTACGACCGGACGCTGGTGCAGTATTCGGCGAACCCCTACGCGGCGGCGAGCCTCTGCGGCAGGGCTTTCTCGGTGAACTTCGAAGCGAACCAGTCGGTGATCACGCTGATGTTCAAGACGGAGCCCGGCGTGGCCCCGGAGAACCTCACCGAGACGCAGGCGCAGACCCTCAAGGCGAAGCGGTGCAACGTGTTCGTCCAGTACGACAACGACACCGCCATCATCCAGTACGGGGTGATGAGCGGGGAGTCCTACATCGACGAGCGGCACGCCCTCGACTGGTTCCGCAACGCCCTCCAGATCGCCCTCTGGAACCTCCTCTACACGGCGAAGCGGAAGGTGCCGCAGACCGACGCCGGGCAGGAGATGATCCGCACGGTCGCGGCTGGCGTCTGCGCGGAGGCCGTGGCGAACGGCCTCGTCGCCCCCGGCCAGTGGAACGCCGACGGGTTCGGGCAGCTGGACCGCGGCGACTACCTCCGCGAAGGGTTCTACATCTACAGCCCGCCCATGAGCTCGCAGGACCAGGCCACCCGTGAGCAGCGCATCGCGCCGCCGATCCAGATCGCCCTGAAGCTCGCCGGGGCCGTCCACGAGATCGACGCGATCGTGGACGTCAACCGCTGAGCCACCGGCCCAACTGAGGAAGGAGAACCCGAACGATGAGCAGCTACTCTTTCAGGAACGTCGTCGCGTCGATCAGCGGCTTCGGCGGCGTGATCGCGCTCGGCAACGGGTCCGGGGTTGCCGAAGAAGGCATCTCGGTCGTCCCGGTCGGCGACAAGAACACGATGACCCTCGGCGCGGACGGCTCGGGGATGCACTCGATGGTCGTCGACGATGCCTCGACGGTGACCGTGCGGCTCCTCAAGACGAGCCCGGTGAACTTCCTGCTGCAGGCCATGATGTCGCAGCAGTCGGTTTCCGGCGTCGGCTGGGGCGAAAACACGATCACAGTGTCGGACGTGCAGCGCGGCGACGTGATCACGTGCTTCCAGTGCGCCTTCAAGAAGGCCCCCGATCTGAACTTCGCCAAGGAAGGCGGGATCGTCGAGTGGACCTTCGATGCGGTCAAGACCATCCGCGTCCTGGGCGTCGGAACCCCGGAGCTCTGAGCCGATGATCGCGGGGATCGGCAAGGAGATCACGGTCGCGGGGCGGGTCTATCGGGTGGGCAAGTTCGACGCCCTCACCCAGTTCGACATCGCCCTCAAGCTCGTCCCTGTCCTCGGCGGCGCGGTCACTCCCGCGCTCGCCGCGGGGCAGGCCGGGATCGAGAGCCTCGACGTGGGTGGGGTCATCGAGGGCATCCTGCGGGAGATCCCGAAGCTGCCACCCGGTGCCGGCCGGGAGATCCTCCTGATGCTCCTGTCGGGCACCCAGCGGGCCGAGGACGGCGGGCAGGGGTGGACTCCCCTGACCGTGAACGGCCTGCTCCGCTTTCAGGACATGAGCCTTCCGGCGATGCTCGAGATCGCCCGGCAGGCCCTCGAGGTGAACCTCGGCGATTTTTTCGCCGCCGCCCGCTCGGTCTGGTCCGGCGCCAGCCTGTCACCAGCCGCCCCGTCGAATGGGTGAGCCTACCGGGCGGGCGCGACTGGCTGTTCCGGCCAGTCCTCAGGGGATGCCTTCGGGCTGAGAGCCTGATCGACGGCACGGTGGACCTTGCCTTCGTCGCGCTTCTAAACGAGGCCCTCGACGTGCAGGATGAGAACGAGGCGAGGTTCAAGGAGGCCATCGACCCGTGACCGGCGAAGTCATCAAAGAGTACCTGGTCAGCCTCGGCTTCGAGGTGGACCCGGCCTCGTTCACCGCCTTCAAGGGCGGGCTGGCCGAGGGCGCGAAGCTCGCGGCCGGTCTGGCGACTGCGGTGGTCGCGGCCGGCGGCGCGGTCGTCGCGTTCGTCGGGCACGTTGCTCAGGACCTTGACCGCCTGTCCGACTTCGCGGGCCTCGTCGGGGAATCGGCCGCGGAAGTCGCGAAGCTCGGCTATGTCGCGAGCGTGAACGACTCGAGCCTCGAAGCTCTCGAGTCCTCGATTCGCGGCGTCTCCCGGGCAGCTGGCGAAGCCATCATCGGGATCGGCCGCGGCAAGATCGCCTTCGAGAAGCTCGGGATCTCGGCCAAAGACGAGAACGGGAACGTCAAGACCGGCATCGCCCTCCTGACCGAGATCGGGAACAAGGTCCGCGACCTGTCGAAGCAGGAGCAGATCGCCACCCTGTCGAAGCTCGGGATCGACCCGACCCTGCTTCAGACCATCACGAAGGACACGAGCGAGCTCCAAGAGGAGTTCGACAAGGTGTTCGGCGCGATCGGCGTGGACCTCGACGAGGCTGCTCAGGCGTCCTCGGACTTCGTGGATTCGCAGACCCGGCTCCGGTTCGTCCTTGATGCAGCGACCAAGGGGGTCGCGATTCGGCTGATGCCGCAGATCCGCGCCGGCCTCGACCTGTTCCGGCGGACCCTGATCGACAACCTCCCGACGATCCTGCGGCTCCTCACGCCTGCCCTGCGGCTGGTGCTGGGGATCACCGAGGCCCTCGTGCGGATCGGCGGGCGCGGGCTGCAGGCCGTGTCGGCTCTTGTCCGGGTGCTGGCCGAGGTCAACGATGCGACCCGCGGCTGGGCCGGGTACCTGGCCGCGGCCCTCGCCGCGTGGAAGCTCCTCAACCTCAGCTTCCTCCGGACCCCCCTCGGGATGATCCTCGCCCTCGGCGCGGCGATCGTTCTCCTGATCGACGACTTCCTCACGTGGCGGGAAGGCGGGGAATCCCTGATCGACTGGAGCAGCGACTTCGGTGTCGCCCTTCAGGTCGTCGGGGGAGGCCTCGCGGCCCTCGCGACCACGATCACCCTCGTCAAGGGCGCCACGATGGCCTACACGGCCGCCCAGGGTGTCGCCTCGCTCGCGGCCGTGGCCTTCTCGGGCATCCTGACCGGCCTGCGGGCCGTGATGCTGGCGACGTGGCTGGTGATGGCCGCGAACCCGATCGGCGCGACCATCGCGGCCGTCGGCCTCCTGATCGGTGCCGCGGCGCTCCTGATCTCCAACTGGGAGACGGTGAAGCAGTGGTTCGCGGACTTTTGGGGGTGGATGACCGACGGGTTCGGAACCATCGCCGACGCGGCCCGGTCGGTCGGTCGGGTGTTCGGGTTCGGCGGCGCCGCGCCCGCGCCGGCCTCGGCACCGTCCCTGGCCACCCAGGCCGCGATGAAGGGCGGCGGGAACACGGTGAGCCAGTCGGTGGACATCAAGGTCAACGGTGCGGCCGATCCCGAGGCGACCGCCCGGGCCATCGGGCGCGCCCAGTCCCGGGTGAACGGGGACCTCGTGCGGAACCTCGGGGGAGCCGTCCAGTGAGCAACCTGTTCGCAGTCCCGGCCCCGACGACTTTCCTGCCTCGGAGGTCGATCGGCCCCTTCACCCTGTTCCTGACCGTCGAGGAGGTCGCCCACGACGAGCTCGAGATCACCGAGCACCCGGTGCAGCGCGGCGCCGCGATCACCGACCACGCCTTCAGGAAGCCTGCCCGGGTGACCGTCCGGGCGTTGTTCGGCCCCCAGAGCGGCCCGCTGTCGGACGTGTATCGGCAAATCCTCGCCTTGCAGGGGGACGATCAGGGACCGCCCCAGATCTTCGACGTCGTGACGGGGAAGCGGGTCTATCGGAACATGATGCTCAAGGCCCTCGACCAGGTGACGGACAACCTGACCGAGCGAGTGCTGGCCGTGACGGCCGAGCTTCAGGAGGTCCGGCTGGTTTCGGTCGAGACGGTGACGGTGCCCGAGCGGTCCCGGCAGGCTGACCCCAGCACGACCGGGGCAATCGAGGAAGCCGGGAAGAAGCAGGCCACGGAGGCCGGCGGCGGGCAAAGCCGGTCGGCCCTCAAGGCCCTGTCGTCCGCGCTGGGAGGCTGAGGTGGCTGCTCGCGTCTACAAGATCCCCCTGACCGCGATCCCGCAGAGGTTCGCGATCGACCTCGCCGGGCGGCCGTTCGTGGTCGTCTCCCGGTGGAACGGCAACGCCCCTTCGTGGCAGTTGGATCTGCTCGACGGCGACACCGAGGCCCCGGTCGTGCTGAACTTGTCGGTCGTCACGGGGGTCGATCTCCTGATGCAGCACCGGCATCTGCAACTCGGGGGGAGCCTCGTGGCCGTGACCGACGGGAACGAGGACGCGGACCCGACCGACCAGAACATCGGAGCGGAGGGGAACGTCTACTTCCTCGCCGACGAGGCCTGACCCGTGCAGTGGCTTCGCCGCGCGACCCTCATCGTGGCCGGGGCCGGCCGGGAGGGCCTCGACCTTTCCCGGCTCCGCATCCAGTTCAAGATCGGCCGGTCGGACGCCCAGAGCCCCAACACGGCCGAGATCCGGGTGTTCAACTTGGCGGCGCCGACGGCCCACCTGATCCGCGACGAGTTTCGCCGGGTGACCCTGCAGGCGGGCTATGAGGGGAACGTCGGGGTCATCTTCGACGGCCTGATCAAGCAAGCCCGGATCGGCGCCGAGAACGGGACCGACTCGATCCTGACCCTCAACGCGGCCGACGGCGACCGGGCCTATAACTTCGGGGTCGTCTCGACGACCCTCGCCGCCGGGTCCACCCCAGCGGACCACCTCCGCGCCGCCGCGGCCGGGATGGAGCCGCACGGGGTCGCCCTCGGCTATGTCCCCGACCTCCCGGCGACGAAGCTGGCCCGGGGGAAAGTGATCCACGGGATGGCCCGCGACCACCTGAGGCAGGCCACCCGGTCGAGCGGCTGCACCTGGTCGATCCAAGACGGCCGGGTTCAGGTCGTGCCGAGGACCAGCTTTTTGCCCGGGACCGCGGTGGTCCTCTCGAGCGGGACGGGCCTGATCGGAACCCCGGAGCAGACGGACAAGGGCATCACGGCCCGCTGCCTGCTCAACCCGAACCTCCGGGTCGGCGGGCTGGTCAAGATCGAGGCCGACATCGCCGAAGCCGACCGGAGCACGACGGCCTCGAGCGGATCGGCGCCGGCCGCGCCGGCCGAACTCTCAAGCTCGGGGATCTACCGGCTGCTCGCCGTCGACTTCGTGGGCGACACGTTCGGCTCGGACTGGTATGCGGACCTGACCTGCCTGTCGGTCGATCAGACGGCCCCGGCTGGCGAGGAGGTCGAAGAAGAATGAGGCACGAGGAACGAATCGAGGATCGGGAAGAAGCCATCCGGCAGGGACAGGACGGGCACCAGGCTCGGATCTGGACGGCCCTCCCGGGGGTCGTCGTGTCGGTCAACTTGGAGGCCCAGACCGTGACCGTGCAGCCGACGATCCGGGCGAGGATCACCGATCCCGGCGGCGGCTCCCGGCTGGCCGACCTCCCCGTTTGCCCCGACGTGCCGATCGTCTGGCCGCGTGGGGGCGGGTTCGCCCTCACCTTCCCGGTGACCCCCGGCGACGAGGTGCTCCTCGTGTTCGCCTGTCGGGCCATCGACTCGTGGTGGTCCGAGGGCGGCGTGGGCACGCCGGTCGAAGCCAGGATGCACGACCTGAGCGACGGGTTCGCGATTCCCGGGCCGACTTCCCAGCCGCGCCGCCTGTCCGGGGTGAGCGCAGAGGCCGTGCAGCTGCGCAGCGACGACGGCGCGACCTTCGTGGAGCTCACCGATAGCGGCGAGGTCAACGTCAAGGCACCGGCCGATGTCACGGTCGAGGCTGGCGGTTCGGCGACAGTCAAGGCATCCTCAGAGGTGGTCCTCGAGGCTCCGATCATCCGGCTCAAGGGCCTCATCGACCTCAACGGGATCGCGTGGGCAACCCACGTTCACGGCGGGTCGTCGACGCCGAGCGGCCCGCCGGTCTGAGGAGGGAAGGGATGAGGGTTCGAGCACTGGACGAGAATGGCGACTTCCGCTTCGGGAACGGTGCCGCGGACTATCTGCGGGACTCGGTGGAAGCGGTCGCGCAGCTCGTGCTGACCCGCTTGCGGCTCTGGCGCGGGGAGTGGTTCCTCGACACGGAGGAAGGCACCCCATGGGCCGGCGGCGTGCTGGGTGAGCGGACCCAGGACCAGATCGAACCGGCCCTTCGGCTGCGCGTCCTCGAGACGCCGGGGGTGACCGGGATCGTGGAGTTTGACCTCGTGCACGACGTGGACGGGCGCAGCGCGGAGGTCGCGATGACGGTCGCAACGGTTTACGGGGAAGCGAAGATCGAGGGAGTTCTCTGATGGCTCTGGCAGACCACTTTTTCATCGACGGCGACGGCCTCCACCTCCCCGACTACCCGACCATTTTGAAGGAGATGCAGGACGCCGTGCGGGCGATCTACGGGGCCGACACGTACCTCGAGCCGGACTCGATGGACGGCCAGATTGTCGCCCTCGTGTCGCTGTCCTACTACGACCTGACCCAGGTGCTGGCGTGGGTCTATGCGTCCTTCCCGCCTCACACCGCCCAGGGTGACGCCTTGTCCCGGGTGGTGAAGATCAACGGCATCCGGCGCCTGATCCCGACGAACTCCCAGGTCGACGTGGTGATCGTCGGGCAGGCCGGGACCGTGATCAACGCGGGGCAGGTCGAGGACGCCGCGGGCAACCGCTGGGCACTCCCCGAGGTCGTGACGATCCCGACCGAGGGCGAGGTCACCGTGACCGCCACGGCCGTCGAGGCGGGTGCCCTCACCGTTGCGGAAGGCTCGATCACGAAGATCGTGACGCCAACCCGCGGCTGGCAGTCGGTCACGAACCCGACCGCGCTCCTGCCTTCGCAGGCCGGGAACCCGGTGGAAACCGACGCGGAGCTGCGGCGCCGACAGACCGTCTCGACGATGATCCCGAGCCTGTCGGTGATGGAGGGGATCGTCGGCGCTGTCGCGGCTCTCGACGGCGTGACCCGCCTGCGCGGGTACGAGAACGACACGAACATCACCGACGACGACGGCGTGCCCGGTCACACGATCGCGCTGGTCGTGGAGGGCGGCGATGCGACCGAAATCGCCACCGCGCTCCACCGGAAGAAAACCGCGGGAACCGGCACCTATGCTTCGGCCGATGACCTCGCGGGCGGGACCACCGTGACGGTGAACGACCAGTTCGGCGTGCCGACCGACATCAACTTCATCCGGCCGACGCCCGTGACGATCACGGTCGAAGTCGAGATCACGGCCCTCACCGGGTACATCGGCGACACCGCCTCGGCCATCGCGTCGGCCGTGGCCGACTACATCAACGCCCTCGGGATCGGGGAGGAGGTCTATCTGAACCGCCTCTACACGCCGGCCAACCTGTCGGGCCAGTGGCAACCGACTTCGCCGCTCCCTGTCGGCGGCATCCCGGCCCCGGCGACCTTCGTGATCGACTCGATCCTCATCGCCCGCGGCCTTGACACGCCTGCCGACGCCGACCTCACCCTGGCCTTCAACGAAGTCGCGGTCTGCACCGCAGCCGTTGACGTGACGGTGACCGTGGCATGAGGACGACCGCCGACTACCTGGCCCTGATCACGCAGGCCTACAAGGACCAGCCGAAGTTCACGGCGATGGTCGAGGCCTTCGTCGCCCCTGCGGCGAAGATGCAGGAGCTCGCGGCGAGCCTCCCGGCGGCGTTCGACCTCGACACCGCGGTCGGCAGGCAACTGGACGCGGTGGGCCTCTGGGTCGGCCGCACCCGGAACGTGTTCGTCCCCATCGAAGGGGTGTTTTTCACGTGGGACGACACGGCCGCGGACGGCTGGGATGCCGGGGTCTGGCAAGGCGAGTTCGAAGCCGGCGCCAGCCTGACCGTCCTGACCGATGCCCTGTTCCGCAAGGTGCTCATGGGCAAGGTGGCGGCAAACAACTGGAAGGGCGACCGGGAAGGCCAGTATCGGACCCTGACCGAGGCCTTCGGGATGCCCGGCGCGATCCTGATCCTCGACCACCAGGACATGAGCCAGACGGTCTTGATCAACACGGGCGCCCTCACCGAAATCGAGCGGGCCTTGCTGGTCGGCGGGTACATCCCGGTGAAGCCGGCCGGGGTCAGGATCAACTTCGAGGACTACTTCCTGCCGCCCTTCGAGGCGGCGATCTACCTCCCCGAGAAGCCGGCCGCGGGCCAGATCTTCGGCGGGTTCGAAGTCCTCGAGCACGTGACCCTCGGGGAAGGGGACTGGCTGACCGCCCGGGCCGACCTCGAGTTTGCCGACGACGCGACGTTCCTGATCCGCCGGAACGGGGTCGAGATCGGGTCGGTGCTGTTCGCGGGCGGCGCGCCGGCCCCGGTGACCGGCACCGTGGCCCTGCTCGAGGACGGCACCCTGCTCGTCCCGGGCGACTTCGTGGACGTCGAGGCGCCCGATCCGGCCGACACGACCGGCGGGGAAATCACCCTGGCCCTCTACGGCCAGCGCATCCCGATCATCTGAGGAGGCCCCATGGCACTGTTCCGAGAAGCATCCACCCAGCCGCACGCGACCGGCGCCGCCGCGACCCCTGCGGTCCTCGAGGAGTTCATCCTCGAGGCGAATCCGGTCGCGCTCGCGAACGGGATGAGGTTGAACCTCAGGGCCACCGGGGCCACCGACACCCAGGCGGGCACGGTCGAGGTCGAGCTCAACCACCAGACGGTCCTGAGCCTCGAGATCACCGGGGCCGGTGCCGTTGTCGCGGGCGAGTTCGTGATCCGCCGCACCGGGGACACGCAGGGCACGATCCGCGGGCAGGCGTGGGTGAACGGCACCTTCACCGAGTTCCCGGTCGCGAACCTGACCGGCCTTCAGTGGACGCGGCAGCAGCTTTTCAGGATCATCGGGGAGTCGGACGAGGAGGCGGGCGTCGTCCTCCACGAGTACGGGACCGAGAGGTAAGCGATGGCGGGCACCAACTACATTTTGGAGTTCGGCAGGGACTCCGCGAACATCCTGACGCAGGGCGAATACGATGCAGACGCCCAGCGGCTCATCGGCCACCAGCCCGGGATCGCGAGGTCGCAACTCGCGAACAAGCAGGCCCGACAGGCGGCTTACATCGCCGCCGCTTTCGCCCAGTGGGTCGCTGATCATCAGGACGACGACGTTTCGGACGCCCTCGCGATCGAGCTTTGCGTGGCATCCATCGACGCGGCGATCACCTCGGGCATCCCGCAGGCCTCCGACACCGTGCAGGGCAAGGTCGAGCTCGCGACGACCGCCGAGGCCATCGCGGGCCTCGACTCCGAGCGGGCCGTGACCCCGGCCGCGCTGGCCGCGGTGACCGCACTGACCACCCGGCGCGGCCTGGTGGAGCTCGCGACCGACACCGAGACGATCACGGGCACCGACTCCCAGCGGGCGGTGACGCCTGCCGCCCTGTCGGCCCGCACGGCGACGACGACCCGCACCGGGGTCGTGGAGTTGGCCACGACCATCGAAGCCGCGGCCGGCACCGACACCGAGCGGGCCGTGACCCCGGCCGGCCTCGCCGCAGCCCTGACCCCCGATCAGGACCTGTCCTCGCCCGGGTACACGGTCCTCCCGGGCGGGTTCATCATGCAGTGGGGCAGCTTCACCTCGACGGGGAACCCGGCCCAGACCTTCCCCCTCGAGTTCCCCAACGCCTGCTTCGGGGTCCAGTTGTCCGTGCAGGACGAGACGCACCACGGCGTCGACTCGTTTTCGGCCACCGGGTTCCAGCCCGACGTGGGGACGGCCGGAAAGACGTGCACCTGGTTCGCTTACGGGCACTGAGGAGGCGAGGCGATGCCTGAAGTCTACGTTCCCCCTGGGGTCTGGGTTGCTCCGCGCCGCGGCAAACCCGGCGCGGACGAGGTGGTCTGGCAAGGGATCATCAAGGGCACCTTCGCCCTGATGAACGACGGCTGGGTCGCGGCCAAGTGCCGCGTCCCGGTTGCCGCCGAGACGGTGTTCCTCGTGAAGCGGAACGGCACCCACGTCGGAACGATCACCTTCGCCGAAGGGGAAGCAGAGGCCACGGCGACGACCGAGTTCCCGGCTTTCATCACGCTGTTCACCGACCAGCTTCTCAGCCTGCACGCGCCCGCGACCCCGGACGTGGACGGCGAGGACTTCACCTTCACGTTCTACGCGACCAGGGTGGTCTGATGGGCAAGACGATCATCGGCGGGTACATCGGGCTGGAGGCTCCGGTCGCCACCGAAGCCTTCTACCCGATCGCGGGAGGCATGGCCGCGCACACCGCCGAGCTCCTGCTCACGTGTCCGATCGGCAAGTTCACCGAAGGCACCGACTTCCGCCTCGAGCGGATCGCGGTCCACGTTGAGGCGAATGCCCTCGCGGCGAGCGCGACGTTCCATCTTCGGATCGACGGCGTGGACGCCGCTGCCGAGGTGGTTGTTCCCGCCGGGCAGACCGGCTGGTTCTACTCGGACCCGCTCGACGCGGAGGAGTGGCCCGCAACAGAGGCGCACGACGTCGTGATCCGGCTCGAGCGGCCGGCGTCGGGCTATCTGCGGGTCGGCAGCATCTACGCCCTCACGGAGCTCACGGACTCCGACCACGGCCTCGTGATCGTGTCGGGCTTCCCCGAGACCGGAACCGGCGAAATCGACCCAGACCCCTACGAGGTCAGGCCCGCGGGCTACTGGGAGGACCAGCCGACGGACGGCCCGACGGTCGGGAGGAAGCGCCACAAGTTCGGCCACGGCGGCACCGTGATCGGGTTCCATGTCACGTCCCACGGCGACAACGAGAAGCTGAACGACGTGACGGTGGCCGTTGCCTTCGGCGGGACGGCATCGGCTTCTTCGATCGACATCCCGACGACCGCCACCGGGAACACGGCCTACACGAACGACACCGACCAGATCCCATTTTCCGCTGGCGACGAGTTGGGTGTCACCCAAGACGACGGCGTGGCACCCGGGACCGGCGCGCACCGCGTCTCGCGGTGGTTCATCCTCGTGGAGACGGAAGGCGCGGATTTCGACCTCGCGATGGGCGCGCGGACGAACGACGGCACGTTCTACCTTTGGCCGGGGGACAACGAACGGACGACCTCGGTGACCTCGGTGACCATCGGGACGGGCGTGAAAGAGTTCGCGCTCGACGACACCGGCATGGCCTACTTCGTCGGGGATCGCGTCCGAGTGTCCGATGCTGGGGACAAGACGAACTTCGTCGAGGGCGTCGTCACCGACTACACGAACCCGGACCTCACCCTGCTCGTGGATCTTATCGGCGGTTCGGGAACCTTCACGTCGTGGAACGTGAACAGGACCGTCACGGCCCGCGGGGCCATCGGCACGGATTCCCCCACCGGCCGCACGGTCGCGAGGAACGCCTTCAGCAGCGGGGACCTCGCGGTCCTCTATCGCGGCTTCACGGTGAACAACGCGGACCCCGTTGGCCCGTTCACTAGTTCGGAGGTTCTCTGGTCGCAGACGGCCGACCGGACGATCGTGATCCCCGACGACGTGGCCGGCGGCTGGGTCTATGCCTTTGCGGACACCGCTTTCACCGGGGCCTCGGTGATGACCCTCGAGGTCAACTCGACGCCTGTTGCCGAGTTCGCCTTCGGGGTCGGCGACGGCGAGGCCGTCGTGACTTTCCTGTCCGGGCCGATCACGATCGCGCCCGGGGATGTCGTGGAAATCGTGGCCGACGCCACGGCCGACGCGACCGGCGGGGACATCGACTTTGACCTCTACGGGTACGAGATGCTGGACCCGGACACGATGACCTTCCCCGTGATGATGGATTGCCAGGCTACCAGCCTGCGGTCGGACTGGATCTTCTACGGCTACGACGTGGGCGTGAACGACCTCCCCTGGTACATGAGGACGATGCTGAACGGGTCGCCCGCGGGCCCGCGGATCGACATCGACACGCCGGTCACGCTCGGGGACTGGTATGGGGAAGGCTTCGCCGAGGACACCTCGACCCCGCTCGAGCTCGTCGACGGCGACCTCGTGCACCTTGAACTCGGGCTGCAGTTCCCCGAGGATTCGGACGGGACGACCGGGGCCGAGGGCTACCCGGTGGCGATGGCCGTGACCTTTTCGGCGCCGGCCGCGCCCGCCGCGCCGCCGCGCGACCCGATCATCAACATCAACTGAGGAGCCCCCACGATGTCCACGGTCAGCCTGCCGACGATGAAGCGAGGCGACTCGTTCAGCCTCCCCTGCCGCTACAAGGAGAACGGGACGGCCACGACGGTCGCCGGGTTCACGATCACGGCCCAAGTGCGAACTTCGCAGGGGGTCAAGCTGACCGACCTGACCGTGACGAAGGCCGATCAGGGCACTTCGCCGGGGGTGTTCGTTCTTGACGTGCCCGAGGGGCAGAACCCGCCCGACTGGCCGGTGGACGAGCTCCGCTGCGACATCCAGTTCGTCGACGGAGCCGGGCTGGTCCGGTCCACCCAGACCTTCCTGATCCCGGTGGAGCAGGACGAGACCTATGCCTGAGATCGTCGTCACCGATCCGCTTGAGCGGACGGTGGAGATCGAGGTCGGCGGCGCGGTGGACCTCGATCTCGAGGCCGGCACGCCGGCCACGGTCGAACTCGGCCCTTTCCCCCAGATCCCGGTGGACCCGGACCCGGACGGCGGCGCCCTGCTCGAGCTCGGCGCGGCGCCGGTCGTGGCCGTCGAACTGCTCCCGGCTGCGCCGGCCGAGGTCGAGGTCACGGTCATCACGCGGACCATCGAGCTCAACCTGGGCACCTACGGGCTGCAGGGTCCGCAAGGGCCGGAAGGGCCGGAAGGCCCCGCAGGCCCGCAGGGTGATCCCGGCCCGCCGGGTGCCGATTCGACCGTGCCCGGGCCGGAAGGCCCCGCGGGTCCGCAAGGCGATCCCGGCCCTCAGGGTGATCCCGGTCCCGCAGGGGCCTCGGCCTACGAGATCGCGGTGGCCGACGGCTTCGTGGGCACCGAGCAGGAGTGGCTGAACAGCCTGATCGGGGAACAGGGTCCGACCGGAGCAACCGGCCCCGAAGGCCCCGCTGGCCCGCAAGGCGACCCCGGACCGACCGGCGCGACTGGCCCGCAGGGGCCGCAAGGCCCGACCGGACCGACCGGCCCGCAAGGCGACCAAGGCCCGCAAGGTGACCCCGGCCCGACCGGAGCCACCGGGGCCACGGGTCCGACCGGGCCGACGGGTCCGCAAGGCCCGCAGGGCGATCCCGGTCCGACCGGCCCAACGGGGGCGACCGGCCCCGCTGGCGCGACCGGCCCCGCGGGCGCCGATGGCGCGGACGGGGCAGATGGGGCCTCGGCCTACGAAGTGGCCGTCGCGAACGGATTCGTCGGGAGCGAGCACGACTGGCTCGACAGCCTCATCGGCCCGCAAGGCCCGCAGGGCGACCCCGGGCCGACCGGCGCGACCGGAGCCACTGGCCCCGCGGGTCCGCAGGGTGATCAAGGCGACACCGGCCCAGCGGGTCCGCAAGGCGATCCCGGCCCCACTGGGGCGACCGGCGCGACCGGCCCCGCCGGCCCTCAGGG
>JACCDR011971490.1_pt1 | contig 18891 bp, 20 predicted proteins | sample 7446431 | NCBI WGS metagenome assembly JACCDR01 (sample SAMN15323443, study PRJNA562643) | freshwater metagenome | isolation source: river surface water | place: USA:Blue River Watershed | collected 2017-08-17
CTCGGCCTGCTGGTCCTTGCGCACGCCGTGCGAAATGAAATTCACCACGTCCAGACGGGTCACGCCCTGCTGGTGCAGGTAATAGACCGCGTGCGAATCCTTTTCGCCGAAGATCGCCACCAGCACATTGGCGCCGGTGACTTCCTTCTTGCCATTGGACGCCGACTGCACGTGCATGATCGCGCGCTGGATCACGCGCTGGAAACCCAGCGTTGGCTGGGTATCCACCTCGCTGGTGCCAGGCACGGTCGGGGTGTTGTCGTTGATGAAGTTCGTCAGGGTCTTGCGCAGGTCGTCGATATTGACCGCGCAGGCGCGCATCACCTCGGCTGCCGACGGGTTGTCCAGCAGCGCGAGCAACAGGTGCTCGACGGTGATGAACTCATGCCTGGCCTGCCTCGCTTCGACGAAGGCCATATGCAAACTTACTTCCAGTTCCTGAGCGATCATGCTTCCTCCATCACGCACTGGAGCGGATGTCCAGCTTTCCTTGCGTGAGTTAATACCAATTCGACTTTCGTGCTCGCGATGTCCTTAGGGTAGACACCGCACATGCCCTTACCGTCACGATGCACCTTGAGCATGATCTGGGTCGCCGTTTCGCGATCCTTGTTGAAGTACTCCTGAATGATGGCCACCACGAATTCCATCGGGGTGTAGTCATCATTGAGCAGTACCACCTGATACATGGGCGGCGGCTTGACTGCCGCCTTTTGCTCCTTGGGAACAATGAGTGTGCCGTTGTCGCTGTTCGTTGCCATGCTTCTATTCTAATGCGCCGGTCGCGGTGCGTAACCCGCATATATCACGGGATCCGCCTTCAATTCGATATTACGCGCTTTCCTGAGGCCGCGCAGACGGCGCTGTGTAAAGAGCGGCAAGAGCATCCGGTTGCCCGGTGCAGTTGGGGCCTGTGCCCCATTTTTCAATGAGTGTAGCACTTATGACAACAACCTTGACTTTTCTATTTTTTGCCTGAACAATGCAAAATATCAATATGTGCTATTTAGCACCGATTGATTAATGGTGGAGCAATCTAAGAGGGGGCAGCATTCTGCGGGCTTCTTGCTTTTAGGGCTCGTGTGATTGGTCAAAATTGGAAAGACGTTTTTTATTATGGCAAACGGTACCGTCAAGTGGTTTAACGACGCAAAAGGCTTCGGTTTCATCACTCCGGAAGATGGTGGCGAAGACCTGTTCGCTCACTTCTCCGCAATTACGATGAGCGGCTTCAAAACCCTGAAAGAAGGCCAGAAAGTCACCTTCGATGTGACTCAGGGTCCGAAAGGCAAGCAAGCCTCGAACATCCAGGCAGCATCGTAACAGTATCGCCTGATCACCCTCAGGCTCCTGAACCCCCGAGTAAATCCGGGGGTTTTTTATTGCCCGCCATTTTGCACAAGCGCCGTTTAGTGCACTGTTTGTTGCACCGTTCGTTGCACCGGTTGTTGCTCCGCTTATTGATCTCCGATTATCTGAACAGTTTATCGACCGCCACTTTGCCGGGAAGTTTCACCTGCCCTCGGTTTTCTTGCAGGAAAATCTGTTACCGCTTCGATCGATTGCTGTTTTTCATTTTCCGATCATAAAAAAACAAAGGCCGGAATAATCCGGCCTTTGTTTTTACTGCGGACAGGCAAGCGGGCGCAGACAGCACCCGCACGCCGGGTGTTACATGTGCTCGATCATCACATCGCCAAAACCGGAGCACGACACCTGGGTCGCGCCCGGCATCAGGCGGGCGAAGTCATAGGTCACGCGCTTGGACGTGATCGACTTTTCCATCGAGCTGATGATCAGGTCGGCCGCTTCGGACCAGCCCATGTGACGCAGCATCATTTCCGCGGACAGGATGACCGAACCCGGGTTCACGTAGTCCTTGCCAGCGTACTTCGGCGCGGTACCGTGGGTCGCTTCGAACATCGCCACCGAATCCGACAGGTTGGCGCCCGGCGCGATGCCAATGCCGCCGACTTGTGCGGCCAGCGCGTCGGAGATGTAGTCGCCGTTCAGGTTCAGCGTGGCGATCACGCTGTACTCATTCGGACGCAGCAGGATCTGCTGCAGGAAGGCGTCGGCGATTGCATCCTTGACGATGATGTCCTTGCCGGTCTTCGGGTTCTTGAACGAGCGCCACGGGCCGCCGTCGATCAGCTGGGCGCCGAATTCCTTCTGCGCCAGTGCATAGCCCCAGTCACGGAAGCCACCTTCGGTGTACTTCATGATGTTGCCCTTGTGAACGATGGTCACCGACGGCTTGTCATTGTCGATCGCGTACTGGATCGCCTTGCGCACTAGGCGCTCGGTGCCTTCGCGCGAGACCGGCTTGACGCCGATGCCCGACGTGCCCGGGAAGCGGATTTTCTTGACGCCCATTTCCTTGATCAGGAAATCGATCAGCTTCTTCGCGCCTTCAGAACCTTCTTGCCACTCGATGCCGGCGTAAATGTCTTCCGAGTTTTCGCGGAAGATGACCATGTCGGTCTTCTCCGGCTCGCGCAGCGGCGACGGCACACCCTTGAAGTAACGCACCGGGCGCAGGCAGACGTACAGGTCGAGTTCCTGGCGCAGCGCCACGTTCAGCGAGCGGATGCCACCACCGACCGGGGTGGTCAGCGGGCCCTTGATCGATACCACGTAGTCCTTCAGGACTTTCAGCGTCTCTTCCGGCAGCCACACGTCCGGGCCATAGACCTGGGTCGACTTCTCGCCGGCGTAGATTTCCATCCAGCTGATCTTGCGCTTGCCGCCATAGGCCTTCGCGACTGCTGCGTCGATGACCTTGATCATCACCGGGCTGATGTCCACGCCCGTACCGTCACCCTCGATGAAAGGAATGATGGGGTTGTCCGGCACGTTGAGGGAAAAATCGGCGTTGACCGTGATTTTCTGACCCTCGGCGGGCACCTTGATATGTTGGTACATCGTTTAATCTCCGAAGAATGGCGGATAGGGGGATTGTAAATTGCGTCTCGTGAACGGCAAAGTACTGCTGCAACATCAGCGCGCGTACGCTAGCGAGTACGCGCTTCGCGGCCTGGCCGCTGCATAAGGGTCTTATATAAGACATAAGACAGCATTTCGCATTATGCACTAAAATTTTACGAAGTGCCATTCTGACGAAGGCACCGAACCCGCAAAACCTGCCATGTCCTTGATTCTTTTCAACAAACCTTACGGCGTGATGAGCCAGTTCTCATCCCACCCGTCACGCCCCACGCTGGCCGCTTACCTGGACATCCCCGGCATTTACCCGGCCGGTCGACTGGACGCCGACAGTGAAGGCCTGATGTTATTGACCGATGATGGCGCGCTGCAGCACGAGATCAGCCACCCGGACAGCAAAAAAACCAAGACCTATCTGGTGCAGGTCGAGGGTGAGGTCACGCGTGAACAATTGCAGCAGCTGCGCGAGCCTTTGCGACTGGCCGACTTCACGACCCGCGGCAGTGAGGCGATACGCATCGCGGCACCCGAATGGTTGTGGCTGCGAGAGCCTCCGATACGCGAACGCAAGCAGATACCCACCAGCTGGCTCGCACTGACGCTGACCGAGGGCAAGAACCGGCAAGTCAGAAGAATGACGGCAGCGGTCGGGCTACCGACGCTGCGACTGGTGCGCAGTGCGATCGGCCCGTTCTCTCTCGCATCGCACCCGCTGCTGCCAGGCGAATGGCGCGAAGTGGCGACGGCCGAATGGCAGGCGCAGGCTAAGCGCTGAGGATGCTTGCTGCGTGCTGCGTGCTGCGCAGATTACAATCGCGCATCGCGTGATCGGCGCCCGCGGGCCGTGGCAAAACCTGCATGCATCGCCAATGCCTTGAACTCTGTGTGGCCCCTGCGCTGACGCCCCAACTCTGACGCCCCATTCATGAACGCCTACCGCTATCCCACCCTGCTGCTGTCCACCCTGCTGGCGATGCTACTGATTTCTGCTCAGGCTGCCGCCCAGCAGAAATTGCCCGTCACGACGCTGACGATAGGCATGCACCTGGTGAAAGCCGAAATGGCGGTGAATGATGAAGAGCGCTCGGTGGGTCTGATGTTCAGGCGCGAGATGGGGCCGAACGAAGGCATGGTGTTTCGCTTCCCCAACCCCAAGCAGGTCTGCATGTGGATGAAGAACACCTTGCTGCCGCTGTCCGTGGCATTTGTCGATGAAGACGGCAAGATCATCAACATCGAAGACATGCAGCCCGAGACCGAAGTTGCGCATTGTTCAAAACGGTCGGCCCGCTATGCGCTGGAAATGAATCAGGGCTGGTTCCGCAAGAAGAACATCAAGCCGGGTACGGCGATTGAAGGCTTGTCGGCGCTGGGGAAGTAAAGCCCGCGACCCAGATTCGGGAATTGCGGCGTGAAATTTGAGGCTTGAAATCCAGGCCTGAAATCCAGGCCCGGGATTCGGCACCCGAAACCAGAAATGACAAAACCCGCCGGACCTGTGGTCGGGCGGGCTTGCAGAGATTCCACCGCCGGCGGTGCCGCCGGCAAGCGCGACTGATTAGGCCAGGGCCTTCAGTGCAGCGGACAGGCGGCTCTTGTGGCGAGCGGCCTTGTTCTTGTGGATGATCTTTTTGTCAGCGATACGGTCGATGATCGAGACTTGAGCCTGGAACACCGCGGCTGCGGCTGCCTTGTCGCCGGTTTCGATCGCCTTGCGAACTGCCTTGATAGCGGTGCGCAGGGTCGAACGCTGGCTCGAGTTGTGAGCGTTCAGCTTGACTGCTTGACGAGCGCGCTTGCGCGCCTGTGCGGTATTGGCCATGACTTATTTCCTGACAATGGGGCACGAGGCCATGCCCCGGGCGGAATTCGAAAGACCGCGATTATAGCCGGTTTTTGTCGAGGCAGCAAATATCCGGAAACCCCGGGGTTCTGCGGGTTTCCACCCCCGGCAAGGCAATCGGGCGGCGGCAGAATTTTCAATACGACAACAGTCGGGCTGCCCGCCCTGCCCCTGCGGCTATAATCCCCGCCCATGAACTTGCACAAAACGCTGGCCACCGTCTCTGGCATGACGATGCTCTCGCGCATCACTGGCTTGGTCCGCGAGTTCCTCGTTGCCCGCACTTTTGGCGCCTCGGTCTACACCGACGCCTTCTTCGTCGCCTTCCGCATCCCCAACCTGCTGCGCCGGCTATTCGCCGAGGGCGCGTTCTCGCAAGCCTTCGTGCCCATCCTGGCCGAGTACAAGAACCAACGCGGCAACCGCGCGACCCGCTTGCTGGCGGACCATGTCGCCACCATTTTGTTCTGGGCGCTGCTGGCGACCTCGGCGCTGGGTGTGGTCTTCGCGCCAGCCATCGTGCTGCTGATGGCCAGTGGCTTTGCATCCGACCCGCTGGCCATGTCGCTGTCGGTCTCGATGACGCGCATTATGTTTCCCTACATCTTGTTCATGTCGCTGGTGGCACTGGCCGGCGGCATCCTGAACACCTGGCGCGAATTCCGCGTGCCGGCCTTCACGCCGGTGCTGCTGAACCTGGCTTTCATTGCGGCCGCCCTGTTGCTGGCGCCGTGGATGGTGCAGCCGGTCTATGCGCTGGCCATCGCAGTCATCGTCGGTGGCGCGCTGCAACTGTCGCTGCAAGTACCGGCGCTGCGCAAGATTGGCATGCTGCCGCGCATCAGCCTCAATCCCTTCCGCGCCATGTCGGACGAGGGCGTGCGCCGCGTGCTGAAGCAGATGCTGCCGGCGACCTTCGCGGTGTCGGCCGCGCAGATCAGCCTGATCATCAACACCAATATCGCCTCCCACCTGGCCGATGGCAGCGTGTCCTGGCTGTCCTATGCGGACCGGCTGATGGAATTGCCCACCGGCCTGCTCGGCGTCGCGCTCGGCACTATCCTGCTGCCCAGCCTGTCCAAAGCGCATGCCATGGGCGATACGGCGGAGTATTCGTCGCTGCTGGACTGGGGACTGCGATTGACTTTCTTGCTGGCGGCGCCGGCGGCCATCGCATTGATGGTGCTGTCGGAGCCGATCACGACAACCTTGTTCCATTACGGGAAGTTCGATCCGCAGTCCGTCACGATGACGGCACGTGCGCTGGTGGCCTATGGCGTGGGCTTGATGGGCCTGATCCTGGTCAAGATCCTCGCACCGGGCTTTTATGCAAAGCAGGACATACGTACGCCGGTGAAAATCGGCGTCGGCGTCCTGATCGCAACCCAGCTGATGAACCTCGCCTTCGTACCGTGGATTGCGCATGCGGGGCTGGCGCTGTCGATAGGCTTGGGCGCGACCGCCAACGCAGCCTTCCTTTACGTTATGCTGCGAAAGAAGGGCATCTATGTTCCCGGCCGCGGATGGACGATGTTCTTCGTACAGCTGACCGGAGCGTTGCTGCTGCTGGCAGGCCTGGGCCTGTGGGCTGGCAGCCACTTCGACTGGATCGCATTGCGCGCGACACCGTGGCTGCGCATCGCGACGCTGGCCGGTGTGATGGTTCTGTGCGGCAGCGCTTATTTCGGCGCGCTGCTGGCGATGGGCTTCCGCTTCCGTGACTTCCGGCGCGAGTCGCACTGAAGATCGGCAACACATACCTGGGAAAGCAGGGGCAGCACCGAGGATTACAAAGGCATTACGCAGGCTTTACACTGGCTTTACGCAGGCACTACCAGGCACTACCAGGCAATACATGGCGACAGGGACAATGACACGACGATGATCAAGGCCCTCGATTACTTCGCTGCGCTGGTGCAGGATGATGAACAGATACCGCTGTTCGAGGCGGCGCTCAGCATCGCGCAGGATGATGACCCGGGGCTGGACCTGACTGCCTGCCAGCTCGAGATCGACAAGCTCGCCGCCCGCCTCCGCCGCCGCCTGCCGGCCGACATCGCGCAGATACCGAAGCTGCGCATGCTCAACAATTTCTTCTATCAGGAGCTCGGCTTCGCCGGCAACCTGAACGACTACTACAACCCCGACAACAGTTACCTGCACAAGGTGCTGGCCACGCGCCGCGGCATTCCGATTTCGCTGGCGATCATCTACATCGAACTGGCGCAGCAAGTCGGCCTGGACGTGAAGGGCATTTCCTTCCCCGGCCATTTCCTGATGAAGATTTCGGTCAAGAATGGCGACATCATCCTCGATCCGTTCAATGGCACCAGCCTGTCGCGCGAAGACATCGAGGAAAGACTGGAGCCCTGGTTCATCAATGGCCGCAATGCCAGCGACCCGCCGCTGGCCAGTTACCTCGCCGATGCCACGCCGCGCCAGATACTGGTGCGTATGCTGCGCAATCTGAAGGCCCTGTATGCCGAGCATCCGCACTGGAAGGAATTCCTGAATGTGCAGCAACGCCTGGTGATCCTGCTGCCGGATGAAATCAGCGAGCGCCGCGACCGCGGCCTGGCCTATGCCAGCCTCGATTGCCCGCAAGCGGCCTTGCAGGACCTCGAAGCGTATCTGGAGCGCTGCCCGCGCGCGACTGATGCAGAGTCCGTGCGGGCGCGCCTGCCGGAGCTGAGGGCGGCGACGCGCAAGCTGAACTGACTTTGAACTGCCCCTGAACGGACCCTGGGCTAATGCGGCGTACTGGCCGGCATGCACCGACCTCCCGCACGTAAGACCTGTTCAAGACAGGTGTGCGAACTGAGCTTACTGCGCGCACCGTGCGACCTGCCCGCAGGTCGTTTGGCGATCACGCGCCTTTGCTGCGCGCCTCGATCTCTTCCCATCGCTGCAGCGCCGTCATCAACTCGTCGTCGATTTCCGCATAACGCTGATTGAGGCGTTGCACTTCGCCCGGCTCCTTGCGATACAGGTCCGGGTCGGCGAGCCGCGCAGAGATGGCAGCCTGCTCGGTTTCGAGATTGGCGATCTGCTGCGGCAACTGCTCCAGCTCACGTTGTTCCTTGAAGCTGAGCTTCTTCGGCTTGCTGGCTGTTGCTGGCGCGGCTGCTTGCGCATCCTGCGCAACTTGAGCCACCGGCATCTCCGGCTTGCCCGCCTTGTCGGCGGCAGCCTTGTCCGACTTCGATGCCGCCTTGCCCGCGCCTTCATCGGGCACACGCTTGCGCACCCGCTCCCAGTCGCTGTAACCGCCGACGTATTCGCGCCAGAGCCCACCGCCTTCGGCGACGATCACTTGCGTGACCACGTTGTCGAGGAAGGTACGGTCATGACTGACCAGGAAGACAGTACCCTGGTAATCCTCGAGCAATTGCTCCAGCAATTCCAGCGTATCGATGTCGAGGTCATTGGTGGGTTCATCGAGCACCAAGGCATTGGCCGGCTTGGCGAACAGGCGCGCCAGCAGCAAGCGGTTGCGCTCGCCGCCGGACAGGGACTTCACCGGCGAACGCGCACGTTCGGGCGCGAACAGGAAGTCGCCCAGATAGGTCATCACATGCTTGCGCTGCCCATTGATCTCGACCCAGTCGCTGCCGGGCGAAATGGTATCGGCCAGCGTTGCTTCTTCATTCAACTGCTCGCGCATCTGGTCGAAGTAAGCGACCTGCAGCTTGCTGCCCTGACGCACCGTGCCGCTGTCGGGCGCGATTTCACCCAGGATCAGTTTGAGCAGCGTCGTCTTGCCGGCGCCGTTGACACCGATCAGGCCGACCTTGTCGCCGCGCATCAGCGTGGCGCTGAAGTCACGCACGATCGCGCGCCCTTCATACGCTTTGTTCACATCGATCAGTTCGGCGACGATCTTGCCCGAGCGCTCGCCGGCGGCCACTTCCATCTTGACCTGTCCCTGCTGTTCGCGGCGGCTCGCGCGCGCTTCGCGCAGCGCTTCCAGCCGGCGCACACGGCCTTCATTGCGCGTGCGACGCGCCTCGACGCCCTTGCGTATCCAGACCTCTTCCTGAGCCAGCACCTTGTCGAACTTGGCGTTCTCGATCGCTTCCACGGCCAGCTGATCGGCCTTGCGCACCTGATAAGCGCTGAAATTGCCCGGGTAGGACAGCATGCGGCCACGGTCCAGTTCAACGATGCGGGTGGCGATGTTGTCGAGGAAGCTGCGGTCATGGGTGATGAACAACAGGCTGCCACGGAATTCACGCAGCAAGCCTTCCAGCCACGCGATCGACGTGAAGTCGAGATGGTTGGTCGGCTCGTCGAGCACCAGCACATCGGGCGCGGCCACCAGTGCGCGCGCCAGTGCAACGCGCTTCTTCATGCCGCCCGACAGCGTGCTGATCACGCGCTGCCCGTCGAGGTTCAGCCGCTGCAACGTCGTCTCTACGCGGTTGGCAAGATTCCAGCCATCGACCACATCCAGCTGCGCCTGCACCTCGTGCATACGCTCCATCAGCTTCGCATCGTCGGCACTGCCCATGTTGGATGCCAGGCTGTCGTATTCGGACAGCAAGGCCTGGATGTCCGCCACACCGGCGGCGACGGCATCGAAGATGCTCGCATCGGCGTCGAACTGGGGCTCCTGCTCGACATAGGCGATACGCAAGCCCTGCTGCATGACCAGCTGGCCATCGTCGAGCTTGCCCTGACCTGCGATGATCTTCAGAAGCGAGGATTTGCCGGTACCGTTGCGGCCGATCAGGCCGACGCGTTCGCCGGCCTCCAGCGACAGTTCGGCATGATCGAGCAAGGCGACGTGGCCGAACGCGAGCTGGGCATCGGAAAGGGAAATGACTGCCATGGTGGGGAGACGATGGACGCGACCAGCGCCGCTGCTGAGAACAAGGCCGCTATTCTACCGACCGGATGCGCGCATCGCCGTATTCCTGCGTTTCGAGCGCCTGCAGATGAATGTCGCCGCAAGCCGCGCCGGTCGCTCGGCTATAATCCGCAGCGTGCCGCGCTGCAAACGCAGCGCGCCAGTGTCTCGCCGTAGTTCAAGGGGAATTGATCTCAGCAATTTCAAGCCTTTTCAGGCGGCTGTATCAATCCCGTATCACCCAGCCCTATCCCTCCGCTCCTGCTCTTCCTGTTCAAGCGCTGTATCACCAGCGCTTTTGCTTCACACTTATACGGCACGCAAACCCGTTTCTGGGCGAACGGACAAAAAAAGCCCCGCCATAGCGGGGCCAAGCACTGGCACGACTGGAGACCGCTGCGAGAGGAGGCCGCAGCGCCGCGCCTGGAACACCTCACCGGGATCTCAGGGACTCGTACTGCTCGAGGCACTGGCCGAGGGCGACCCTGAGCTCGTCGGCGCGGGCAGCTTCCCCTGCAAGAAATTCTGCATCCGGTCGAGAAAGCTCGGCGCCAGTACATCCGGCGCCGGACGATCCAGCGCCGGCGGTTGCGGGCACGGCACCGGCAACGGCGCGCTCGGGGCGCTCGCGCAGGCCGCGAGCCAAGGCAGCAGCACGAGCATTAAGGTGGCGGATTTCACGGTCTTTCTCCTGACGTAAACGGTCGGCACTGGCCTGCCATTGCTGCTGGGCCTCCCGCGCGGCCTGCTGCTGCGCTGCATGCTGGGCCAACTGCTCGGCCTTTTCACGATCCCATGCCTGGTGAACGGACGCACTCCCGGCCACATGACCCTTGCCGTAACCAGCCAGGGCAGCCGCAGCAGCCACTAGCACCAGGACGGCTGCCGTGGTGGCGAGCCTCATTTGGGCGGGACCTTCGTGCCCTGCAGCTTTTGGTGCACCTTGACCTGCTTGCAGGTCTTCACTTCTTTGCCATTGCGGTCTTTCTGCACGCGGCAGACTTCCTTGACCTGCCCGGCGGCTGAGGCCAGCAAAGGCATGACCAGCAACCACGCTGCGATGTATTTCATCTTCCCTCCTATCGTTCAGGTTCTTCGGCCGGCGGCGGGGCCAGCCGTCCACCGAAGCCGACCGTCACCGGCGCCATATCCAATGTCGGCTCGCGCCGGGCCGGTGGCGGCGGCACAGTTGCCGCCGGACGCTCGGCCATGCTGCGCTCCTTCTCCGTCGACAGCCCCGGCGGCACAAACTGCGTCAGCGCATCCTTACCCTTGACGGCCAGAAGCGTGGCCAGCGAGCCCAAGATGTACTTGCTCATGTCCGACAGGATCAGGAAGAACTGCTTGTCGGCCGGGGCCATGCCCGTCATCGGCTGCGTGACGAAGACCACGCTGTAGAGCGAGACGCCGACCATGATCACGACCGTCAGGCAGAACGTCAGGCCGATGCAGAACTTGATCAACGAATCCATCTGATCCTGCTGCAGCGCCAGCAAGCGGTGCAAGATGTTCATGGCCTCCCCTCATCAGGTTTCATCTCTTCGGCGCGCAGCAGCTGGTCCGGGCAAGTGCCGGTGACGGCGCACTGTGGTCGCTGGCACTGCGGCTGCGACCAATTCGCCGGGTCCTGGCACGGATAGCGAAACCGGTCGCAGCCGGCCGCCAGCAGCAGGCTAAGCAAGCACATCCAGCGCATGGTCATAGTGGGCAATCCTGTCGGTCAGTCCAATGAAGCCGCCGTTGATGGCGCGCGTGAGCCCTTTAATGTCGCCAGCGTCGGCGAAGCGGTTGAGCCGGTTCGACTCCCAGAACCAGCAGGCCGACTGCGCCGCGCCCTCGAAGGTGGCCAGGTACTCGGGCACCTCGTCGACTTCCATCGGCCGCCCGTCGACCTCAATGGCGTCGGCAAACGCCTGGTAGTTGTTGCGCCCGGTAAGCTGGATCAGCCCGCGGCCGCAGAAGCGCCAGCCGTCGCCGGACTCCTCCGGCCCGTTGCCCATGCGTGAGGCATAGATTCGGTTGGCGATGGCGGCCTGCTTGTCCGGCCGGCTGCAGTAGCGCGCAGCCAGCTCGTCGCTCGGAAAATATTTGGGAAAGAGCTTGCGCAGGGTGGCCGGCCGGTAATTCAGGTTTTCCTTTAGGACCATGAAGCCGCCGGACTCGTGCGCGCACTGGGCGATGAACGCGGCGATGCGCTTGGGTGTGTCGATCTCGTAGTCTGGCAGCAGCTGCTCAAGCGCCCTGTACCAGTGGTTGACGTACGGGTTCTTGGGCAGGAGCTTTTTCAGTTGCTGTTCCTTGATCACGGCTCACTCCGCTTTTCAATGAGGATCTTCGCGCGCAGCTCGCGCATCTTTCTTATCTCCTGAGCCGCCTTGGCAGTGGCGTTGTTCATGTCCACGTACAGCATCCCCAGCATCGGGATGACCAGGACGAAGGTGATGGCCATGACGAGCATGCAGATCAGTAGAGTGAACGGTATGTGTGGCTCATCCTTAACAGGAGAAACACGCCGATCATCCACAGGATTACGAACACCACCGCGCCAGCCCATGCTGCCAACTCCTTCATCCGATCCATCATGCGACGCCGCCTTGCTGCTGCAATCCGCACCTGCCTGACCTCTTCTTTGTAGGCCTCGTCCTGCTCGCGCACGATCTGCTGCCACATCCGCTCAAACTTGCCCCACAGGTCGCCTAGCTCGGGTGGTGCGCGGTAGACCATCTGCTCCCGAATTTCGGCCAGCATCGCGTCCAGTCGGCTACGGATCAGAATGCGCTTCAATGCCCGCCGGCCGATCGACTCATCGCCCCGGTACACCTCTTTCGCCGCCGCCTCTTCCTTGATGAACAGCTTGCCGATCGCGTCGTAAGCGTCCATCAATTTGCCGAGCTCCTCGCCGATCTGCGAGAACACATCATGCGGGTCGGCTTTGGCTATCTCCTGCACCCGCAGCACTTCTTCGTTGTACTTGCGCTTCTGCTCGTTGGTCGGGTTTGGTATCTTCTGAAACTGCGACTTCAAATCGTCGAGCACTTCCTTGACATCACCCGCTGCGCCTTTGATCTGCTTGTAGAGCTCGCACCCCTTCTTGACTGCAGCCACTGCCGCATTGGCTGCCGCCAGCAGGGTGAGCGGGTCCATCTCAGGTCACGTGCAGCGACGCCTTCAGCTCCAGCAGCTCACGGTGCAGCTCGTCGTTGCGTTCCTCGCACTTGCGGTTCTGTTCCTCGACGAGCTCGAGGCGGCGGGTGAGGCGCTCCACCTCCTCGCGCAGCGTGGCAATGACCTGCATCATTGCGCCATCGGTCGCAGCGGCCATCGAGTCTTCGCGCCGGTCTTTTTTCACCATACGAAGAAAGCCGTACAGCGCCGCGCCCGTGGCTGCGATGCCGGCGGCTGCCTTTGCGCCCAGATCACCGTCCATCACTCGTTTACTTCATCTGCAGGCAGCGGTTCATTGCCTTCGGCAAGCCACTTGAGGTACTGCTGAAAATCCGAATTGGCCCTATCCGTTGGAATAAACGCGTTGTCGGCGAGGCGCTTAATGCACGGCGTTGCGCCCATGATGGTGTCAGGGAGAAGTTGGTACATGACTAGAGCTCCGCATTTAGTTGGATATTGCTGATACCAATTCGATACCCGCTATTACTGGAAGAACCGTCCACGTAAGGCACACCATCTAGAGTTTGATACGAGTTAAGAGACCAGTTGAATGTATAGCTATTCAGAGTGCCTGTAATCGTTGGGTTTGCGCGTTTGGTGACTCGTGATGGAATGCTTGCATAGGCGCTTCCAACCCCCATACCATTTGCGTAAAGGCTTGTGATTTCAAAGTACCTTTGACACCTTTGTAGCATTTCCGAGTAATTTACCCGCTCAAAAGGCGTTGCAATGACACCAGCCTCGAGCTGGACGCCAGTGATGGCGAAAGCGTTTCCGATCGCATCAAGCACGTTGACTTGGTTAGCCGTGTTCGTGAAATTCCCGGTGTTCCAGCTCCCGGCCGTGCTTTGAAACGTCGCACCGCCCATCAGCGACCACCGGATGTCGACACCGGCACCATTGGTGTAATTGGTCGTCCCTGCCGTGATCAAGCCCGGCGTCACTGTCAGGGTCTTGTATTCCCAAGTGTTGGCAGCATTGACCGTGTACTCAGCCAGGAAGCTGCGGTCGGCGCCGGCGTTGGCAAAGCTGACGCAGTGCACGCCCGTCTTTGCCGAACGCACCCAAAACGAGAGCGTAAACGGCTGCCCGATCAGGTCGGCGCAGTTAAACCCTTCAACGAGCTGCTGGACGACAAACGCATCGCCGGTTGCGACCGACGCATCTGCGGTGGCTACCGTCAGCCGCAGGCTGTTCTGAAATCCTGCCGGGGCATCGGTTGACTGGGACATGGTGACGACTGCCGTCGTCCCCGGCTGGCTGGTGCGGAATCGGTCGACGGCTACATACTGGCCCGAAACCGCCGTGGCCGAGGTGCCACGCTGCGCAATCCTGCAGTCGCCATTGATGATCCGATTCCTGAAGCCCAGTGCACCGGCAGTGCCGGCCAGACGATCGACGTAGGCTGTCGATGCAGGTGACTGGCTGTTATTGCCCTGGGCTTGAGTCGTCACAACCGAACCGGAGCCCAGCGTCTTGTTGGTCAGTGTCTGCACGCCGGTCTGCGACACATCGCCAGTGCCGGCGACCTGCGCCCAGTTCGTACTGTCGGCGCTCGGGTCCGTCGTGCCTGCGCCAGCTGTGCGGCGGCGGTAGGTCAGAAACGTGATCGGCGACCAGACGGCCGCGCCCTGCGCGTACGTCGTGCCGCTTGTCCAGCGCGTCGCACCGGCCACGGCGGCAGCGGCCGCGGCGGCAGCCAACGCCTCGGTCTTGCCGAGCTGGGCCAGCACGGCGTCAGCGTCGACTTCGGCGGCCTGAATGTTAGATTCAGTGACAAACTGCGCCAGGGCAGCGACGAACGCAAAGGCCTTCGTGTTGAACTGCGCCGTCGTGTCGGTTGGCTGCGGCGGGGTCGGCAACGGGGTAATCGGCATCAGGTCAATCCTTCAATCTCAAGTTCGCACTCGGAGTGCTCCGGGTACGAGATCAGCACATCAAAATTCTTGTAAAAGCCAAACAGCGTCATCGACTCATAGTCGGTCGAGCCTATCCACAGGCAGGGAATGGCACGCACGTCGACCAGAAAGTTCTGCAGCGCGTCGGTCTCGCCCTTCTCGGTCAGCATCGTGAAGTTCGCCCGCTTGGCAAATGCCCGCTGCACGAGCTCGGTCTCGCCAAATTCGTTGGTCGCCTTGATCGAGTAGTCCTGGATGCCGACGCGCGCGCCGTAGCTGATCCCGAGGCCAAAGCTCTTTTGCTGGCCGAACATGATCACGCCCACGGCCAGCGACGCGCCGCCCAGAAGCTTGACCATCAGCTGCGCGTTCGGGTAAGTCGGCACGTCCAGCGCAATGAGTTGCGTGGACGTGCGCTTCAAGCCAAAGAACCACGCCCACCAGGTCGAGGTCGATGGCAGCGCCCGGATGTCGGTCGTCTTGTCGTAGACGACGCCAGCGACCGGGTCGGTGAGACGGATCTGCACCGATGTGGCGTTGACCACGTTCAGCAGCGCCACGCAGGTGATCGCCTGACCGGGCGCGAACGTGTAGGTGATTGACGGCGGGGTGGTGCCGCTGGTGACGGTCTGCGTCGAGTTCGACGTGTCGAGGCACTTCCAGCGGTTGGTCGGCCCGACTTCGATCCACCAGGTCGGGTTCGCGCGCGGGTCGCGGTTGACGTTCGACGCCTGCAGCGACTCGTAGACCTTGTGCGTCGAGGTCAGGATCACCCGAGCACCCAGCGCGTAAGTCGTCGCGCTGCTCCAGGCGGCGTAGTCGTTCTCCGGCACATCGGTCGACACCAGCATCGCGTCGGTCACCGTCACCGGCTGTACCACGGCCAGGGCGAGTTCGCCGCTCATGCGACCTCCCGCGTGGCGGGCAGGCCGTCGCCCTCCCACTGTTCCAGCAGTTTCGTCATCCGGTTCTGCAATCCAATGATGGCGCGCGACTGCGCACGGTTCTCTTCGCGCAGGTAGCGCAGTTCGGCCGCCACCTCGGCACCGCCACCCATCAGTGCGGCGGTCTCGGCAGCACTGTAGTAGCGGGCCGGGCCGGTGACCTCGAGTTCGGGACCGGCCTCCCCGACCATCCGCAGCCCGCCGTCATGCAGGCCGCCCGAGGCAAAGCCGGCAATCCCCAGCGCGCCGAGGTTGCTGGCATTGGCGGCGACCAGCAGCTGTGCACGCCGGGCTTCGAAACCGGTGGCGTAGGCTCCGGCACCCATGGCCGCACGCAGGTTCTCGACGGCCTCCGTGCGCAGTTGATCAGTCGACTTCGTGATCGAGGCGAACGCCGGAGCCAGGTTCATCAGCGCCACGAACATGTTGCGCCCGGCGTCAGTCGCCAGATCCAAACCTGAGACGATCGCGCGGAATTCGTCGCGCGTACTTGGCAGCGCGTAGCCCATGTTGGCCAGCGCCACGCGCAGCTGCTCGGTCGTGTTGGCCGCGCGCTCGGCATCGGTGAAAAAGTTCTCGTAGTAGTAGGCGGTGGCCTGGTTGAACTTGTCCAGACCGCCAAAGGCATCCGCCAGCGTGCTGGCCAGATCGGCGCCGACGAGCGTCATCTCGTAGAGCCGCTGGTTGATCGCCCCCAGCACACCGTTGACGGCCGTGATGCGGCTGTAGAGACGCGAGAGCGCGTCGGTGGCGCTCTCTCCCGCCTGCACGAACTGGTCGCCGCCCATGATCAGGATCGCCATCGCGTCACTCATCTCGCGGGAGATCTGCTCGAGCGCCGCTTGCGCCTGGCTGCTGGACATGCCCATGAAGTTGACGGTGATGCTGCGCCGAAATGCCAGCACCGCGTCGTCACCCTGGCCCAGCGCCGCGCCCATGGCGATGATCTGCTGGCGCAGCGCGAGGAAACCCATGCCCATGCCGGCCTGCAGCTCGGCATCCATGGCCGAGTAGCTAGTGCGGTCAGAGCGGAACCAGCCGCCCTTTTCGAACGTATAGTTCATCCCCGAGAAGCCACCCTCTCCGCCGAAGGTGCCGGTGATTCCCTGCTGGGTGAGCTTGCGGCCGAAGGCCCGGTTGAACAGGCCGCCAACAGCCCCGCCAATGGCCGCGCCGATCGGGCCGCCGACGAACGCGCCGATGGCCGTGCTCACGGCCACGGCCGTGTTGCCGGACTTGCCGATGGCCGAATATCCACCGGAGATCATTTTGCCGGCCATGAACCCCACCAGCGCGCCGCCGAGCAGGTTCGCCGCCGCGCCCAGCTGTGCGCCGGTTGTCAGCGAGCTGGCCACATTGCTCATCCCGGCTGCGCTGTAGGCTTCGGCAGCGGCTGCCGCCTGGGCGGTCGTCATACCCATGCCGGCACCGGTGGCCGAGAGCGTGGCCGAACCAGCCATGTTGCCGATGGCGCTGATGCCGGCGCCGGCCAGCGCGCCGACGCTCGAGAGGCCATTGCTGAGCGCCTTGTAGACCGAGTTGAGCGTCGAGAGGGTCGAGACCGTCTGCATGCCGCCGCCAGCGGTCCCGGCCGCCGTGCCAGCCGCGGCACTGCCGGCTGTCCCCAGCCCCATGGCTGCCATGACGGTGGCAACGCCACTGCGGATGATGGGCTCGAGCAGCGGGCGCAGCACCAGCGTGCGGAACAGGCTTTTCAGGTAGTCGGCGGCGTTCTTGCCGCCTTCGATCAGGCTATTGGTCAGCGACTGGCCGATCTGGTCGGTGATGCGCTCCCACTGGCGCGCATATTCCTTCTGCTGCTGGATCGAGGCCTCGACGGCCTCCTTGTCGATGACGGCCTGACGGATCCGCTCGGCCAGCACCGCATAGGACTCGGATGTCTTGTCGACACCGAGGCGCTCAAGCTCACGCAGCTTGATGGCTGTCTCGCGCTCGACATTGGTCATCTGCAGCGCCTGCGCCTCGAATTCCACCTGCTCGACCAGGTCGGCCACCGACTGGATCTGCTTCAGGCGCTGCTCGAAATCCTTTTCCCGCTGCTCGGCCAGCTTTTCGCCGTCCTGTTCGAACTGCTTGATCAGCTCGGCTTCGGCCTTCAGTTGATCCTGGTAGAACTTCTGCTGCGTGATGTAGGTCTCGACCAGCTGCACGTACTGCTCGAGGCTGATGTAAGCCGCATCAAGCCCTTGCTTCAATACCAGCAGGTTTTTGCCGAAGTCGGCGTCGAGCCCCGTCTCGCGGCCGCTGATCTTCGCGCGCAGCTGCTCGAACTGCTCGCGGGCCTTGGCCGCCTTGTCGGCCAGATCGCTGACTACCGGCGCGGCCTGCTTGGTGCTGGCCACCACTGCCGCCATCGACTCGACAGCGGCCGACCCGGTTCCCATGATGGCGGTCTCGAAGGCATCGAGCTCGGCGCGCGACTGGGCTGCATCGCGGTTGTACTTGGCCATGATGTCCTGGGCATTCGTGTAGTTGAACTTCACGAGCTCCCATGCGGCCTTGCTCAGCGATACGACCCCATTAAGCAGCTGGTAGATGACGAATGCGACGTTGGCACCGATGACTGCGACGGTCTGGAAGACCACCGTGATGGCTTTGCCCATCGCCGGAATCAGGTTGCCGTTGTTGGCCGCCCTCAGGAATGCTTCGGCTGTGGCCTGCAGTGACGGCAGCAGTTGGGCGGCCAGCTGCGCACCGATGCCCTTGGTTCCCTGCAGGATCAGATCCAGCGTGTCGTTAAATTTTTCCGCGCTGGCGGCCGTCTCGCCGCTGATCGTCAGTCCTAGCGCCTTGGCCGTCTGGTCGAATTCATCGAGCGACTCGGCGCCGGCATTTAATAGCGGGATCATGTCGGCACCGGACTTGCCGAACAGTTGCACGGCCAGCGCAGTCTTTTCGACGCCGTCGCGGTAGCTGGCACGGCGGTCGGCCACCCAGCCAAGGATCTCGCGGGTCGACTTCATCGAGCCGTCGGCATTGCGCGAGGCAATGCCCATCGCTTTCAACGTGTCGCTGTTGGCCGCGGCCGCGACCGACAGCTTTGACAGGCTTGACTGCAAGTCGCCGGTCGTCAGCCCCGCCTGCTGGTAGGCCAGCTGCAGGCCAGCCAGGCTCTCGACGGCCACGCCCGTCTTTTGCGCCAGCTTGCTCATTTCGTCAGCCGCATCGATGGCGCCCTTGATGAACGTGGCAAAGGAACCGACCAATAGCCCCACGCCCAGACCA
>JACCDR010309709.1_pt1 | contig 18889 bp, 13 predicted proteins | sample 7446431 | NCBI WGS metagenome assembly JACCDR01 (sample SAMN15323443, study PRJNA562643) | freshwater metagenome | isolation source: river surface water | place: USA:Blue River Watershed | collected 2017-08-17
CCTGTTTTTTTAGTGCAGAATAATTTTGTTTATGAGCCAATACACTTCGTTTAGCCCAACGATGAGTTCGATCCATTGCCTCCTTTTGATATTCATAGCTTGCCGTAGGGCTTGTACATTCATCAAAAGCAACAATTATATCGGCTCCGATTTGTTGCTGAATTTCGATAGAGCGCTCAGCCGTAAATCGATGAAGGCTACCATCAAGATGAGAAGTAAAAGTTACCCCCTCTTCATCGATGATGCATAATTTACCATGCTCAGTGGCTAACTCACTCGAGTACACATTGAGGCTACGACCGTCTTTGATATCTTCCGGGACTTCACTCTTAGAGAACTTTGTTACCCCTTTACCAAAAGCGGCACCAAGCGAAAAGACCTGGAACCCCCCTGAGTCTGTCATGGTCGGTAAACTCCAGTTGGCGAACTTTCCTAGACCGCCAGCTTCGTTTATAACTTCTGGGCCCGGTTGCAAAAAAAGGTGGTAAGTATTAGCCAAGGCCATTTCTGGTTTAACCAGGGTTAGTAAATCCTCTGGTAGAATACCCTTGATTGTACCCTTTGTTCCCACCGTTACAAAAGCTGGGGTACTTACAATACCGTGGGGTGTATGCAATAACCCTGCTCGTGCCAGCTTGCCAACCTTTTTCTCGACCTTAAAGCTGACCGGCTTAGACATTATCGTGTTACTTCAAGTAGCTCAATGGCAAAGACCAAGGTTGAGTTAGCGGGAATTGGTCCGATCGCTCGGTTACCGTAAGCCAGGTCCGGTGGTATAACTAGTATACGTTTTCCACCTACTTTCATACCTTTAAGTCCTTCTTCCCATCCCTTTATCACCTTTCCCTCACCTACGGTAAAAGAGAAAGGTTCACCTCGTTTGTGCGAGTTATCAAACTCTTGCCCATCCTGAAGAGTTCCAACATAATGAACAACCACAAGATCTCCAGAAATCACCTCTTCTCCCTTCCCTACTATAATGTCATCAATTATCATTTTATTTAGATTACCATTAGCGTCAATTGCCTTTTTTAAAGTTTCTACAGTTGCTTTTGTTTTATTTTCGTCCTCGGGTACGAATAAACGATTTTCGCTGACTGCGGCTAATTGTGTAGTCTCGCTTAAAGTCATTACTGAGGTCTCTAATCTCAGTAGATACAAGGCTCCCGCCATAAGTAGCACACTTAGGGCTATACCGAAGAATTCAAATTTATTAATCATGATATAACCATAATAATGACTTTTAATAAAGTTGCAAGTTAGTAAGTAAAACTTATGTTTGCCGCGGTAATTTCTTCCACCAAAGTTTCGTCACTTATCGTTGCTAGACTGGTTAAAAACTTTAGTTTTTCTTCGGCCAAAACAGGTGTTGGTACCGAGCGTTTTTCACGTGAGGTTACCGGAACAAGTTCAACTCTTTCTAATTTTCCAGATTTGGTGTGAACAACCAGCATTAGACCCTCTTGTACGGGTGCTGAGAAATATTGATCAAAAATGTAATTACCCAAAGAATAAAAAACCGGCACATCATCAATCATACCAACTGACTGCATAACATGAGGATGATGACCAATAATTAAATCAGCCCCTAATTGTACAAGTTTGGTCGCTAGGCCGATCTGATATTTATTCGGTTTAGAAACATACTCCTCACCCCAATGAACATAGATTATTTGTAAATCACTATTCGTTATCGCGTCCGCCATAAGCGAACTAAGACTCTGATCATCTGGAGTGGTAAATAAAGTATGTAGCCCAATTAGAGCAACCGTAACTGTACCCCTTTGCAGGTAAGTAACCGAGGTAGTCGAAACACGGTTAGGATGCCCAAATGACCTTATACCTACCTTAGTCAGCTGCTTAACTGTCTCTTCGTAGCCGGCTTGACCAAAATCAAGAGCGTGATTATTTGCTAATGAGACGTGAGTAAAACCAGCCGTCGACAAGGAAGGTAAAAAAATCGGATCAACGGAGAAACGAAAAGATCCTGAGGGCGTCTTTTCGTGAACCGTAGGTACCGAAGCTTCAAAATTGCCGACCAAAAAGTCGTATTCATAGGCTTTAAACTCCAAACCTGAATAAGGGTAAGAGGGATCGTGGCTACGCATCAAATTCTCAACATTTCTAGCTAGCATAATGTCACCCACAAAAGCCAGCACTACTTCATTATTTTGTTTCTCCTGTTCTCTTACAGTTATTCCGGAAACATCGGAATCTATTTTATCTACTGGTTCTGACATCGGTAACATCTCCTTACCAACTAACAAAGAAAGTGGGGTTTTAAACAGGAAGCAAACCAGGAGAATAGAGAAGACAACTCCTAGACCAAACAAGAAACGTTGCATATTTAACCACCATTAGCCAAAACATGAAACGGTCCCACTCGATGCAAATACATAAATAACACCAAAATAGAAAACGCTAACAGCAGAGCCAAAACAATACTCGTAAATAACTGCCAGAGTTTACTAGTATTTTCAATTTCCCTCTTAACTTCCAAAGTGTCGATATTAACAGTAATTCCCAACAAAGAGTTTATCTCACTAGGCGACAAAGACTCGTCGCTTCGTAGTATTTTATGAAAACTATCTTTAGGAATTTCTTTGGGATTCACCTCGCCACGCAGAACCATTAACGCGGCCTCTACCTCATTACTAGAATATTTAGCTCCCTTAAGTATTTCACGAATGTCTTCTTCTTTTGCCGATATCGAAAGGCCGTTTATTTTTAAAATCGTCTCAATATCGCGTTTTTCAAACATGCTATTTCTCGGCCTTTTTCCCCGGTGACAAATATTGGTTATATACCTCAAGCAGAACAATAAATAGTGTCATGATTACCGGACCAATAATAAAACCAAGTGGGCCGAAGATCGAGATACCACCCAGGACCGAAAGTAGGATCAGGAAGGGATGAAGATTGTTCCCCCGTGACATAAGTTTTGGACCCAAGATGTTGTCGACTATGACTATTACAAGTATAGCCCAAATCAGTAAACCGACTGCGTCTGTAACTGCACCAGTAAAGAAGAGATAAAGCACGGCGGGAATCATGATTGTACTTGTCCCTATCCCCGGAATCATTGATAAGATTCCGCCTACAGCACCCCAAAGCACAGCATTTTGAATGCCGAAGAAGGAAAATCCAATGGCAGCTAAAACTCCTTGTAATAAGGAAATTAGCAAAACTCCCGTTGCGACTCCGCGGACGGCTTTAGCTAAACGGGTTAGAATGGCCGTATCTTCCTTGTCGGGAAGCGGGCTAATTTTTATCAAAATTCGGAGAAACTCCTTTCCATCCCGAAAGAAATAAAAGGAACCAAAGAGTGAAATGAGAATGATAAATATAGTTGACAGAGTGCCAGCAAAAATGTTTCCTAGATTGGTAACTAGCCACTCAGTACCATGTTTAATTTGGTCAGTAAAGTCGAGGTGAAATTCTGGTATGTAGACTTGAACATAACGCTCCACTTGACCAACATACGAAGTTAGGGAAACATCCTGCTCGTTGCCAATTGTCTGATAGAAACTCGCTAACTCACGAAGGAAGACCGAGGCAATAAATATTAGGGGGAGGATTATGATTATCACAACAAGAAGAGTGGTGAGCGCCGCTGCTAATGAACGGTTATTTTTGTAGACTAACTTCTCCATCCGCTCAAAGAGCGGGAAACAGATGGTGACGATTATGACAGATAGAGCTAAAGCTGAGATGAATGGCGATAGCACCAAAAACACAAAGTACCCAGTCGTCGCCAAGAGAACAAAAAAGAAAACGTACTCCACAATGCGGTTGATAGACATATACACTATGATAACACCGACAATGAACAAAGCTGGGTAGAAATATACCCAGCTTAGATATTACCTTTCAAGGACACGCACCTGCGAATCCTTTGCTACCACCTCAACGAGTTTAAACGTTTCAGAGGCAGCTGAGTTGAATGATTCGAGAGAAGCAGTTAAAAAGTGACTTACTCCCCAAAGAACAATCAAAAAACCAATGGCACTACGCATGATGATACATTACGTCCCCAGAACCCTTTTCGACAAAGAGCTCCACATAATTTGCGGAAGGGCGCCTTGGTCTTTCTTGACCTAAACATACTATACCATATTTTGGAAAAGAGAAAAGGGGTTGCAGATGACATGAGCGCAACCCCTTTTCCACACATATTATAAAATTGTTTTAGAATGGGTTTTTGTGTGGATTAATCCATAAGAACCTCTGCCCAAAGGGCCTTGTTGACTATTGAAGATAGTAGCACGGAACTATCACTTTTGTCAATAGTTGATTGTAGGGCCTAAAACAATGATATTTGATTCAGAGAGTAACGATAGCTCTGAAACTAGTCAGGTATTAGGTATCACATCATAACGGGTACTGACTAGTTATTGCTATTTAACGCTTGCTCAATAGCTGCCTTAAGTTCTTCGTTTTTGCTGACTCCCCTCACGTGAAGTAGCTCTTTTCCTTCTTGGTCATACACAATTGTCTCAGGCATAGCGTATCCGCCAATACCGCCGTAGTACTTGTCATCTTGATCAATGACAATTTGTAAATTTGGTAATTGAGGGAGAGTAGTTAAAAAACGTTCAGCCTGGTACTTAGACTCTTTGCGGTTAAGTGCAACAAAACTGACTTTAGCTTTATCATAACTGCCAGCCAATTCATCTAGTCTCGGCAGCTCTTCTGTTGAGAACGGTGACCAACTAGCCCACAGGGTCACGATGACCACCTTTCCGAAGTTGTCGTCTAGCTTGACTTCTTTGCCAGTGACATCAGTATAAGTTACCCTCCCCTCTTCGTTTTGCAGTATAGCTTGAGTACTTTCGGCAATTTGTCCGCGCTTTTTAACTACGTCAAAAGTGTAGTACCCGGCTAGAACCACAATAAGCACTAATACCAACAGTGTAAGTACGGTTGATCGCTTCATATCTAGCCTTTTTGATATAACTCATATTCTTCAGGCCTCTCTCCAGGAAGAGCCGGTATTAGATTTAACTCAATTGGCTTACCGTTCCAGGTGGCTTTAATAGTCGTCTCAGCGCTTGCGGTAACTGATGTCGTCAAGAAGCGTTGCGGAGTAATCACCGCAGCGCAACTTTCTGAATTATTAACAACTTTGAAGTTCAGGGTAAGTTGCTCAGGATAAGACTCAGCAACCGCAGTCTCCACTGTGATTAAGTCACACGGAGTCGGCATGTCAATTTGACCAGCAAAAGTGTGCGCTCCATCAGTATAATAATGAGTCGCTGTGATTCGATCAGCAGTTACTAAGGGACTTTCCTCCTCTTCGCCTTTTGGTACTTCATCTACCTGGCTAGGCGCCTGGAGCTCATTACTTTTGAGGTAGGCAAAAGCAAACATACCAATCACAATCAAAACAAATAAGACTATCACCAAGACATTACTTCGTTTGTCCATAATAAGATTTTAGGCTTATAAACACCTTACTATTATACACCTACTCCGACGCAAGATCACTACCAATGTAAATAACTACTGGATCAGTGGAACTTTCCTCAGTTTTGGAAACTAGAATGTTTCCAATTTCGCCACTAAGCTTAAGAATTGCTTCGTCGCTTACACTTTGATAAATAATTACTGACCGCGACTGTGGTGATGAAAAATCTGCATCGATTTTTGTAACTTCATAACCGATTTTTTGCAGATCACGTTTTATGTTGGCGGCCAGGCCTGGAATGCCACTTCGATTAACCACTTTTATCTTTGGTAGTTCCGGATTAAAAGTAAAAGTTTGGTTTCGGCTAATCTCGGCATAAATAATTTCTTCCGAGTTTAACGTTACATTTTGGTCAGCGTTCTGGAAAACGATCTCGTAACCTCGATGATCAGTGTTAGCATTTCTTATATACCAAACTAACGCAACGATAAAAGCTCCGACTAGTAGCAAGGCGATGAAGAATAGTTTGTATTGAATTATAAACTGCCCAAACACCTTAAGGTGTGACAGGAAGTTCTTGGAAACTTGCAGACGAGACTTAAGGTCAAGAATACCCACTTGAACTGGATAATGTAACCTCACCTTGTTGTGGCGGCTGAAACGACTCTCCAAATCCCGCTTTTGTCGGTAGCTATTAATGTCTATTCCAGCCATCGTTAACATATGTCGAACATAGAGCTTGATTAGCCATGATATGAGCAGGCCAAAGATAATTAGTCCGAGAAGGATTCCGAACAGTAACTTAAACGGAATAACCCAGAAGTAGGTTTTAGCGGAAACAAATTTTTTGTCACTACTACCATAACCTAGAGTTACACTGGCTGTGTAACGTCCTATGTCAGCTATAGACCATTCACCTCTCCAAGTGAAGACAAACTTTCTGATACTTTCAGGCAACACGTTACCAAAGTTAGAACGCTGATTGATTGGGATAATACCCCTTTCCTGGCCCCACATATTAGTAATCTTAATTTCCCCCTGTGGTTGTAGATGAACGTTTCCTTTATTCTCAAAACGAAGCTCGAAGGTTGCTTCTGGTTTGTCGAGTAAACCGTCGCCGACAACAAACTCACGAATGACACCACTCTCTATAACCTCCCCAGTAACACGAGCAAAGAATAGAGAAGTAACAACCTGAGCAGTTTGTAGTTTAGAAGCCCCGTCTGGGCCCAGGGCTGGTTTCGTACCGACTAGTATTGCTGCAAAATGGCCTCCCGGTGCCGCGTCAGCTGGTACCATGACAGACAGGGGTATCTCCATCGATTGTTGTTTTGGTATTTGTAACTCTTTCTGAACTTTTACCCATTCAGCTAAAGTCGAGCCATCCTGATCAGTTTCAGTAACAGGAGTAAACATCCCCTCTCCTCCCTCACCGGTTGGTGAAAAATTTACCACTTCAATACCGATATTTAGATCAATATCATTGACATTGATAATCTTAAGCTTACTCTGCCACAGTTGACCTGGGTTTGCCGTCATATCGTAAAGAGTCGGCGCAACGCTGAGAGTCAACGAGTCATTTTGCTGACCAAAACAAGTCACAGGAATGACAAGAAGCCACGCAAAAAATATAAGTCGAAAAAAATTATAACTTAGTCTGTTTAAGATTAATATCATGTTCACATTCATCTCGATCGGAACCATCACGAACATAAAGCGGGAGTTCATGAACACCATCATGATGGACTTCACGCGTCACTCCGCGACGCAGTAACAAAATTACCGTAAGTAACACTACAAATAATAATACCACTATAATTAAAAGATAGTACCAAGGTAAAGAATAATAATAGTTAGTATCATTAATTGAAGCAAGATTCGTCTGACCGTATTGCAAATCCAAAAAGGCCTTAGTTTTGCCTAAATGAGTCATAAAAGGCAAGTTTTCGTTAAACTCGACTACCTCCCCAGGCTTTATCTCCCTTGCCTCTTTGTTCACTTCAATCTCCTTTAATTCCCGTCCTCGGGAATCATAGAGGAAAACGCTTCCCCGTGGTGTCAAGGGTAGATCACCGACATTTTCTAATTTGTAGGTAAGGTTCCCTCCCTCCTCGTCTAACGTAAAACGATCAGTACTAAAAGTGACTAAACGAAGCTGCTCGTTAAGTTTTTCATCAATATTGACACGCAAGACGACACCAGTAGCCTTACCTTCTAGGACTTGTTTCTCTGCTTCGTCTCGATTACTACCCCGACCAAATCCGATGAAAGCATGATAAATACCCGGGGCAGCATTAGGGTTTATCCTTACGGTTAAGGGTATCTCTCTTACATCACCTGGCTGTAGATCAATCCGGGCACGACTTATTTCCACCCAACTGGTAATACTGGTGGTCCGGTCACTCATCGAGGCAGGAATAAAAGCCTTTATCTTACTATCATCATCAATTTCAATCTCATTAACTGACACATAGAGCCGCATATGTGTGTCATGCAGGCTATTTAGAGTAATTGTTTTCGTGAAGTTTTCCCGTGCTTCAGTTTCCAAATCAATAAGAAGTGGTGATACCGAAAAATTTTCAGCTTGGACACTGCCAGTGTCAACAAAAAGGCAGATCAGTAGACAGCTTAGTAGGTATTTATATTTATTAGTCATATTGATTAGTAGGTAGGAACAGCTAAATAAACAATATCGGTCTCATAGTCACCAGCGGCCTGCAGCTCAGTAACACTCACTTTATATATTACATCATGAGTATCATTGGTAGGGATGGAACTGTACATAATTTCGGCAGTGGTTGTTGCTGGAGCCGCATAAGTATCATCCAGAGCAAAGCGGGTTGAGCCACCACTTAGGGTAGGATCAGTGGTGTGATAACCCACGCAACCACTAGCGACAACATTACAACCAGAAGCCCAAGTACTTGGACTAGCATTAGTACCAGTAATGCCTGGTATTGGGTCACCGTGACTACTAGTTAATGCTTGACGAATATACTTAAGTAGTCGGTAACCTTCGGTAGCATTTGTGTTAACCGAGAGTCTCTGAGCAGCCTCATACACACCACCAAAACTGAGATCACCAAAACTTATAGTAGTAGGTGTAGTTGTGGCGTCGGTCGTGATGGCAGCCGTGACCGTACCTGAAGGTAAACCAGCTACAGTAAAATCTAGAGTAGGACCCTCAATCACTACTGATGGATAAGACTCTGTACCATCATACAAAGTAACCGCGGCTCCATCGGTAACGTTATATAATCGGAAGTAGTACACTCCATTCACACGAGCGCCGGCTTGGCGAATATAAAAGGCATATTCTTGTGTTTTGCCAGCGTAATGAATTTGACCAGTTGTACTGGCTGGCGATGAATTGTGAGTACCACAACCATCACCCACACCTTCTACACAGGATATTGTTGCGTCCGATAAGGTTGTGGTACTAATCTTTTGGTTATCAGGTACTGGACCACTGTTGTAACACCAGTAGGATCGTTCACCGCAGGTTGAAGTTGCTGCGACATCACTCACTACTGAAAAATCACTGTACTCGGAAAATTGAAGCTTGTACTTAATATCGTTTCCTTGTACGTTTCTCTTCTCATATACACTAATGCGTAGAGTCAAAGTGTCATCATAAGCAATATTAATTGGTGCGACGTTTTCAGCTGCCAAGGTGGTGGTTGGTGTTTCTGCACCGACCCCGCCATACCATCGCCAATTTCTAGTTGTTGGGGTAAAACCCGCAGTTCTAATCTGAGGATAATTATTATAACCTTCTAAGGCTGTACCGTCGCTACGAACCGCTCTAAAACAATAGGTACTAATTGGAAGTGCTCCGTTTTGAGCAACAATCCAATCGTACTCAATATTTTCATTTTCATAAACCGAAACAGGATTAACTGCCGAAGGATTTTGATGTACCAAGGAACCAGCACGATCAGCCACAGAAATAAGTAAATCGCCGGGATTAGGTGGATCAACCGATAATGATGCCCCGTCGGTCGTACCTGTAGCAGCATAACCACGCCAAATAGCAGAACTACTAGTAGCCCCTACGTCAGTCCAGCTACCTGAGGAAATCGCCGAACACGTTGAAGAACGTAAACCATACTGTAACTTAAAGTTCTGCAACCCGGCTGGCATCGAAGCATTACTTACACTAAAGGTCATACGAACCCTGACCCTTTCACCAGTCGCCAAGGGTTCATCAGCTACTGTTATGGAAGTATTTTCTCCTAAATCAGTCGCCCCACTTGGCCAAGGATCATCAGGGGTAAGCTCATTGTTATCGACATAGAAGCGATAGTAGTTCTGCCTAATAGCTAAATCTGCCACCGGCCACTCAATAATTTCCACACGAAAGGTCACAAGTGTTCCTGTGTCACTACGCCACACCTGATAAGTAGTAGTTGAGGTAAGAGTAAGTCCGATATGTGCCCGTGGGTGATTTGTGTCGGCTCCCGCCGCTCGACTATTACCACTAACTGAAGTGTTGTTCATGGCTTCAACTGAGCTACCAAAATCAATTGAAACAGTAAGTGGCTCCGCTCCGGTGACTGAAGATCCATCAGAACGAATGACATTCATGTCTCCATTTCCGTTTTGTGTGTTTTCAATCACCCAAGCAACGGAAGTTTGTTCAACGGCGACTGAGGCCCCTGATTCAAGACGGAAGGAAATCGCCCCAATACTAGAAAGCCAAACTTCATGACCAAGATGCACCACATTAGTAGTTGCACCAACTCTTTTCTGAGTATGAAGAAAAGTATGAGCTAGACTGTTAACAGCAGTAATTGACTCAGTTTCAACTGAAGCTGCTGCGGTATATGCATGCTGAATACGCTGAATATTCCAGTTTTGACCAACGAATTCTACCACCGCATAACTCACATCCGCTTGACTGGAACCACTGGCGGCACGTCGGAATACCGGAGCATCACCGGCACCATACCACTCTGATGTAACAGCACTGGCGTAAAAGTTTCTCGAAGCATTGCTGTTTCGAGCCCCCGTGATAAACACCACCACCTTACTGTCGTCATTGACATTTCCAAGCGTGGTGCCTGTTGCCACCACAGCACTTGTTCCGAAGTTAACTGTACCAACACCTCTTACTGCAATCTCATTATCGGTTCCAGTGGCCCCTATAAATTCAATAATTTCCCAATCAACCCTTGTGTTACTAATAGCTAGATCTGGTCGACTGATAGTAAAGTTAGTTAGTAGATTTGTCGGATTAGAAATATAAGCGGTCACATCGTCAGCATTTTGCGCACCTCCAAGCGAATCGTCACCCGCTCCAGTTTGAAATGTGTTGGTTATCATTACAAAGGCTTTGCTGGTTGTAGCCGGTGCCGTATAACCAACACCAGCAACCACTGTAGTACTAGTACCACTTACTTGAACTGATCCTCGTTGGATCTTAAAATCTCTTTTTGGTGCAGTTGTAATTTCAGCATAATTTTGGTATGAGCCAAAAGCCGTACCATTGGCAGTCACCCGAAAACAATAGGTAGTATCATAGGAAGTGAGGCTAGTTGAAGTCAGGCTATACTCCAAATCAAGATAGTCATTAACCGGGATTGTATTCGAAGCAGAAAGCGAGGAAGTGTCACTTATACCCCCGTTAGCAGAGATAAAACTTCCGGCACCATTACTAACTCCTCCGTTTGCCACGGCAATATTAGTGGCATTACTTCCTTGTGTCAGATTGGTACTGTTATACATATCCCAGCCATCTGAAGAAGCTCCAACATCAGTCCAAACACTAGCAGCTGCACAGGTTGTTACCTTAGGTGAATACTCGACTCGAAAACGAGCTGGGATACTAGAAACCGGACCGGTGTTTCCAACAGCAAAACGTAAGCGGATAGCGCTACTCAAGGCAAAGTCGGTTTCTGGTGTATTCTCGGTACCATTAGTAGCTGACGAAGCCGTTGTTTCTGATCCATTATCCAGACGCCAGTGGTAATGCAGTTGAGTAAATATACCACCCTGTATGGTTGTCGACGAAGCGATCACAAGTGGTGTTGAAGGTCCGACACTTCCTCCCCCTGAAACAGTGACGTCAATCGACGGATTATCAATTTCTAAATCTATCGTTTCATTATTCAGCGCCGAGGAAGTCACATCGAATGTCGGGTAGACACACAATGTGCTTGTGGTGGTAATATTAACAGTAGCAGTAAATAAAGCTGTCTCCCCTACACCCGAAAATCCATTCGTGCTTGTTGCCCCGTATTGAGGTTCATTACCTGAAAATGATTCACTGGCACAGTCATAAGGTGCCGAGGTGTCTAGATCATAGCGTAGTGCTAAGTTAGCCAGACCAGAGTCACCGTCAACCGTACCACTTTCTTGTAGTTCAATACTAGTAACGTTCCTTGAACTACTATTTTCTACAACACTAAAGCCTCCACCCACATGAACTGTGGTCGATCCTATTGTTGTAGAAGCAATTTGACTACCGAAGGTCCGAACCACCACATCAGAAGTAATAGTAACCTGAGGGTAGTGATCATAATCAAACAAAGCCGTACCCGAACGTGTTAATCTAAAACAATAAGTCTCTCCTTGAGAAGCACTGGTTGAGGCAACTAACGAATATTCCACCTCAAAAAAGTTATTAACCGGTAATGTCATTGTTGCCGTTTCAATCGAAACATCAAGGAGTCCACCGTTGGCGGAAAAGAAATTTAACTTTGGATCGGTAACACCACCACTAGATGTTGCAATATTTGTAGCGTTTGAACCATTAGTTATATTAGCTGAGTCAGACATTATCCAATGTGCACCACTAGTACTTACAACCGTCCACGATGAGGTATCAGCGCAGGTTGGAGCGGGAGACCCATACTCCAAACGAAAATTCGAGGCGACACTTGTAGTCGATCCATCGTTCGCAACCGCCAAGCGTAAACGCCGTGGTTGCCCAATTTGTAGAGCGGAAATTGCGGTATTTTCCACTCCATTAGTTGCCGACGAAGCCGTTGTTTCTGATCCATTATCCAGACGCCAGTGGTAGCCAGTCTGAACCGGATTGGAACTAACAACTGTCGTGGTACCGGAAAGAGCTACCGCCTCATCAGGATAAGTAACAGCACCGGCTGATATGATAACGTCGTCTTCAGGATTATTTACATAAACTTGGATTGTGTCCGAATCAGAGGCTCCACTCTGAACATCAACCACCGTATAAAGACACATGGTCTGTTGTGGGCTTATAGTAACAGGGCTCTCAGTAAAACCTGCTGTCCCGTCAGAACCAGAAAACCCCGTAGTTACTGTACTTCCGAACTGATCATCGGTATCTGCGTATGTTTCACTTTGACAGTTATAGGGAGAGCTAGTGTCTAGATCAAAGTAGAGTTTGATATTTTTTAAATTATCTTGAGCATGAACGGTACCATTTTCACTCAAGGTTATATTACTGACAGTTCTTGTTGCATTACTAGTAAGCACAAAGGCACCGCCCACATGAAAATTTGTCGTATTGTTGCGTACTTGTGTAACTTGCGTACCAGTGGCAGCAAGAACTACCGGTGGCTCTATATTGGCAATAGTATCACCAAAAAGATCGTCTGGCGTAGTGCCAACCCATGTAACGTATATTCTATGTTTGGACATAGGATTAAGATCAACACCGTAGAGATCATCGGCTGAGCTGTTAACTGGACCTTGTTCAGCACCCCAACTAGTCATACTATTGGAGGATGATGCATAATACACATTCCCGCTGGAAGCCGAATTAATCGTGGTACGGGCCGTGTAAGCTACATAAATAGCGCCGTTATTCTGATCAATTGAGATTGCAGTCTGTAGGATACCCCTACTACTGTCGGTTACGAGATTAGTCTTACCTGTCCACGCCCCGCCCGTATAGTAGGCAGTACGCACATCATGATCAGCGGTAGTGAAGTTATCATTATCTGTTACGTAGGCTAAATAAATATCGCCAGAACTCGTTCCGACCGTTGCTGACATACCAACATCATAAGTGGTATTTCTAATCGCAGAAGCATCGATTGTCGAAAAGCCTGACCAACTTGTCCCAGCCCAAACTGAAGAACGCATAACATTACCGGTACTACGATTAATAAGCATAACCTTGGCCGAATCTAGCGGCATCAAAATACTCCAACTATCGGCATTTCCTTGCGGGGCTGATCCGACCCGAGACCAATTGGAAGCAATATGGCAATTACTAGAGCAACTTATCAGCTCTGTTCCCGTACCAGTAGCGTCATCAGTCACCATATACAATTTTCCGTCGGTTGCTTTAGTAATACTAACTCGATTAGTAGCCGAGGCATAAGTCGCAGTTGAAGTTGGTGTAGTACTGGTTGAAGTTGTTAAGACCAATGTATTATTAGTAGTATCCAAGCGATTATAAAAGATATCATCGGCACCAGTATCAATGGTGGCTAAATGAATATAATTACCGTAATCACCGGGCGTCCAACGATCATACCAAACGGAGATTCCTATACAATCGATTTGATCATCAAAAATAACGCCTGCTCCCCATGTCGTCCCCGAATTAGTGGTGGTGGAATAGCGACACCGACCATCCGAGTCATGATAAAAACGATAACCGTGAGTGTCACTAATAAAGACCGTTTGTGAACCAGCGGAAGTATGTGAAGGCGCATCGGTACTAACCGTTGCATCAATCGTGACCTGTGCTGCTTCGGCATGATTTAGTGACGACCAAGGCAAGAGAGCCAACACATCAAAGAGGAGTGACGCCAAAACCAGCGATGTAACAAACTTATTAGACACAACTAATTCCCCCCGAAAATTCATATTCGTACTCTTTATTTTAACTCCTACCGGTCGCGGAAAAGCTTATTGTTCACTGTTTAGAGTGGTTGACGCCTCTGAAATATTATTCTCTGAAAAAGACGGTATAACTAGATCAAAATCGGTTGTTACTGTAGTAGAAACAAATTGCTCAGTGGTTGACCCTAAACTTAAATCCAGAGTAAGATTCGTACTGGTGGAAACTACAGAAGTACTTGTCGTAGCGGTCTCTTCCAATGACGGTTCTGGTGGCGCACTATTACCTCCAACAAGCTCATTTATGACCTCATCAGATTTCAGACTAGGCTTGTTTTGTATTAATGCTCTGGTTTCTCCAGTTGACTCACTCTCGGGTATGTCTTCGGGCAAGGGTCTGGGCAACGTATCTAACTGAATAAATTCCTTCTTGATCACATCATAGCCCTTGGTAACTATGTCACCATTTGGATATAGCGAATCATAAACGAAAACCATCCGTGGATTTGCAACCGACATTCCCTCGGGATCGTTTATTGAAACATAGGTTTTGTTAGTAAGATCATACATTTCGATGGTCTTCTCACCAGAGGGAGAATGACGATTCCATACCACAAGCGACCCATGTACATATGGTGCGACATCATGTGCCACCGTGTCAGTTATTTTTTGTTTGTTACCGTCATGCCAAAGCATAATATCCCAACTATTAACCCCCCAAGTCTGCCAGACAATATAATTACCCTGCCTGGTTGGCTCCATATTGTTTGATGCACCATTGGTAATTTGTGTTTCTTCACCTGTTTCTATGCTATAGGAAAATATCTGGTAACGATCCTCAACTAAACGATGAAAGACAATAGTATCAGTATTTTGGTCATAATAAGGGGCAGCATCTTCAACTGTGTTACTGGTCACCTGCATTTCAACTCCATCTTTAATTAAATAAATTTCCAAGTCACCGTCAGCGTCAGGAAGAGCGTAAAGACCATCTTTCACTATCTCAGTAACTGGTTCCTGACAGTAGAAAGAACCACTAGCTAACCTAGTACATTCATTAGCATTAAAATTGTATTCGGAATCATTATTAACCACCGCCACAAATTCTGGCGAATCTTCAGTTGAACTAGCAGTAGTAGTTGCGGGCGAAGAACTTGGAGTTGGACTTAATATAATGTTGTCTAAGTCAGGGTCGGAGGAAGAGGAGGAATCACCACTATCCAATAAGTCTCCATCGTTAACTCCCAAACTAACCTCTTCTGACACAGTTTCAGTTTCTTCTGTGCTTACACCACCAACCCCCTCCCCTTCAGAAGTAGTGGTTGAATTATCATCACCAACAACATTTTGACTGGACATTTCCTCCTCTTCATAAAGTACGAAGTTACCACCTGAGTCTACAGTAGGTTGTATTTGATCACCAACAACAACCTCTTCTGCTGAGGATAAAAGCGCATCATTTGTTAACTCTCTTTGGTTATTATCGGTAGCTACGATTGACTCACCATCCTCCACCATACCTAACCCCTCTTCACCCTCAGTTACTTCCGAACCATTTTCTGATTCTTGTTCAGAAATCACTAGGACGTTGTCAGATGGTGTGTTATCGGACAAAGGAGCAGAGTCTATATCACCTAAGTCAGCCTCCCCCGTACCTTCGGCAGTCGACTCAGTTGGAATATCAATCACAACTTCCTCAGCAAACGCCTGGTGAATACCTTGTAGTGTAAAAGAAAGGACCAATACAAAAACTAGTAGAAGGCTGAAACGTTCTGCAAAAACAACCTTATATAACCAAGTCTTGGGCAGACTAAGTGGAGGGCTACACGACAAAACCGGCGACCTGGTTCTCGCCCTTATTCTCTTTACTTCCTTTTTCTTTATACTTGCAAGTTTTTTACTCATCAATTACAGCCATTTGTAGCAGAGAGTAATCAACCCATCACATCTTAATTGTACCAACTTGAGTAATTATTTGTGTTTTAGTTATCAACAACAGATAATCTTTACCCTGTCTAGAGACCAAGGAAAGATTTAGCTAAAATGATGGAAAAGTCAATGAAGTTCATCTTGCCGTCGCTGTTAAAATCGTAGGTTTTGTCTTTGTTATGCCAACTCGCCATAAAAGAGCTGATGTCTTTGAGGGAGACTTTTCCATCACCATCAATATCAGCCGTGATGCTAACTGCAATTTTTGCTTTAATTTCGGAAACATCCTCATCCTCGTCGTAAATGTAAAAACTCTTGGCAAAGCCAGTTTTATTTTCAAGAGTAACCGCACTGCCTGTGCCGTCTCCAGCCAGAAGCGTTACATTATTTACGCTAAACTTTGTCTCACCAGTAAATTTAGCCGTTGCCTTTATGGTGGCAACAACATGTTCCCCCACAAAGCCTCTTTGATAAGTCCCGCCACTAAAGGCGATTTTACCTTTAGTAATCGTAGGCTCCTTAGCCCAAATCGTCAAAACCGACTTACCCTTATCAACACTTTCTACAGAGACCTTATCCTCCGAAAAAGCAATCTCCACATCAACAGCATTTACTGGAACATGAGCATAAGCGTACACATCAATATAAAAGCTGTCACCTTTCATTACTAGACTTTGACTTGGTTCAAGACGCAAATGAGATTTATCCACTCCTGTTATAGCTGTAGCACTAAGAAGAGCAGCAACTCCCAAAAACAAAGGGAACATATGCCCCACAGTTGTCGATCTTTGTCCAAAACCTGGCCAAATTTTCCTCCAAAGTTGTACAATCAAGTACTTCATGATCCTAATAGCTCAGAACGCAACTTTGTTGCACGTGCGCTGTTTTGGGACATTTCGTTATTTGTTGTGATAGCCTCTACTTGTAAAATCTCCAACTGAGATCGATCAGTTAAGTTTGTTTGAAGGATTGATATAATCTGTCTTTGCACACCCACCAATTTGTATAGGTTTGCATTTATTGATTTTTCAATTTCAAGTAATTCACGCCACTTCACAAGATCAGTATTGTCTTCATTTTCTTTTAGTAGTTCGAGCTTTAGTGATGTCAGATCCTCTAATGCCTTAAGTTGTTCTTCGAATAACAGTACTGCGACACCTCTCCGTTCGGACAGAACACTTCCACAACTAGCAAAAACTCGATCTAGACGAGCTATTTTTGAACTCGGTAAACCTTGATCCAACTTAGACAAAAGATCATCAGCTTCAACCCTCTCACCAAAATCACACTCCGGGATTAATTGCTCCACTTTAGGTAAGGAAGGGGTTCTACCAATTGCCCTAACCCCTTCTCTCATTTCTTCGAGCTTCAAATTTATCTGTGATTCGAGACTTAACTTCACTTCCTCAACTCTTTGACTTATAAAAAACTGCACAATAAAATAAACAACTAACATCGCCATCACACCAAAGATGACTTTTCTTCTATCAAACTGCATATCCATATTTATTTATTTACTAACTTTTCAACATCAATAACTTCTTTATTGATCTTAACCTCGGCTAAATCTAAGGCTTCACTTATTCTAGCAAACACCTGCTTTTCTGCATCTGTCAGTTTTTTCGTTCGCCTGCTATTGGTTAGACCTACTATATTCTCTTCGATAGAGTCACGAACCAATTTAAATTCTCGATGCAGCACTTGTTCCACCTCAACGGACTCACGTCTTACTGACTTACGTAGCCCTCGCAACTTCAATAACCCAAACCAGGCTGTGAGGATAAGTAGGAAAATAAGTGCCAATAGTGGAACTATAACTGAAAGTAAGTTAATCAGAAAATTTCCTATTCGTAGGTACCCAGGCTGCTGGACAGCAATTTTTATAGCCTCAGAAACAGCCGATTCTGCACCACTATCTAATCTAGCCTTTGCTGTTAATTCGTACACCCCGCTGGATAGGCGTCCCGAAGGGATAAATAGAAAAACTCCTTGGTCATCAGCTACAGAATTATAAATAACCGGCTCACTACCAACTTTTTCTAACTCAATTTCCACTTTTGCCGTAGGTTTTGTTAGCCCCTTTATAACTGGTATAACTTCCTCACTTATTTCGGTAGGGTACTCAGTAAAGCTCGGCGCCCCGAAAGCTTCAATTGTAAAGGAAAAAGTTTCAATTTGACTATTTCCCGCCTCATCAAAAGCCTCTATAACAGCAGTATGATAACCTGCTGCTTGTGGATTAAGTGTTATAATACCAGATTGCTCTTTATCTTCGTACAAGAACGGCTCTTGCTCGTCAACTTTGATCTTGTATTTAAAAACCTTCGAAGTATTGTCCATCACTTCAATTTTTAGCTTCTGACTAGGGCTAGACTGGTCGTTATCTGGAGCCAAACTAACCTTTAAATTTTCCGGTTTGTTTGTATCCACCCCGATACGAAAATGAGAAACCTTACCCCACCCATCGGCGTTTCTGAATTGCAGGTGAAAATACGATACACCATCCTCTAGGTCACTAATCGACAATTCCTTGAGACGTTCTTCATAAATTTTTGTCGGTATGCTGTATGGTGAGTTATCAAGAAGAGTTCTTACCGCTTCAACGGTATTCGGCAGCTCCCAACTAAGACGAGCTTGATTTACAGCGTACCAAAGATTTTGATCGGGATGTGAATCAGAAATAATGTTTGGTGCGGCTGGAGTGTTGGGTGGAGGTACATACTGAACAACTTCTGGCGTCGGAGTATCAGAAATAGCATTTATTGTGTAAGTACC
>JACCDR011618696.1_pt1 | contig 18889 bp, 13 predicted proteins | sample 7446431 | NCBI WGS metagenome assembly JACCDR01 (sample SAMN15323443, study PRJNA562643) | freshwater metagenome | isolation source: river surface water | place: USA:Blue River Watershed | collected 2017-08-17
CAAAAAACCGCAGCCGCTGTTTGGCGGTAAAAAGAAAATCACCGCCCAGGATATCGCCATTTTTACACGGCAAATGTCGACCATGATGAAAGCCGGTGTGCCGCTGGTGCAAAGCTTTGACATAGTTGCCGACGGCGTGGATAACGCCACCCTGGCTACGCTGATTCGCGCCATTCGCGAAGACGTCGCCGCCGGTGGCAGCTTTGCTTCGGCACTGCGTAAACACCCCAAGTATTTTGACGATTTATTTTGCAGCCTGGTGGAATCGGGCGAGCAGTCGGGCGCGCTCGAAACTATGCTGCACCGCATTGCCATTTACAAAGAAAAAACCGAGCAGCTAAAAGCCAAAATCAAAAAAGCCCTCACCTACCCCACCGCCGTGGTGGTGGTTGCGGTCATAGTGACCGGCATTTTACTGGTTAAAGTGGTGCCGCAATTTGCTGAAACCTTCAGCAGCTTTGGCGCCAGCCTGCCCGCTTTTACCTTGTTTGTGCTGGGGTTATCTAACTTGGCGCAAGAATACTGGCTGTATTTTTTAGGGATTGTCGGCGTCAGTATTTTTGCTTTCGCAAAATTAAAACAATCTAACCGCTCCTTTCGCAACTTTCTGGATCGTTTAATCCTGAAAGTTCCCATTATCGGCAAAATTGTATACGAGGCGATTATCGCCCGGTTTGCGCGCACCCTGTCAACCACCTTCGCCGCCGGCGTGCCACTGATTGATGCGTTAACCTCCGTTGCCGGCGCAACCGGCAATAGCGTGTATGAAAACGCCGCCTTTAAAATTCGCGACGAAGTCTCAACGGGTACCCAATTGAACGTCGCCCTACGCCACTCGAATGTCTTCCCCTCGATGCTCGTACAAATGGCCGCCATTGGTGAAGAATCGGGTGCGCTGGATGAAATGCTGGATAAAGTAGCCACCTTTTATGAAGAATCCGTCGACAACATGGTGGACAATCTGACCAGCCTCTTGGAACCGATGATTATGGCGGTGCTCGGTGTCTTGGTGGGTGGCTTACTTGTGGCCATGTACTTGCCGATATTCCAGCTCGGCAACGTGGTGTAAGCATGCCAGCTTGGGAAGTGCTTCAGGATTTCCACCAGGCCATGCCCTGGTTTACCCTTTCGGTTGCGTTAATTTTAGGCCTCACGATTGGCAGCTTTTTGAATGTCGTGATTTACCGCCTGCCCATTATGCTGTTTAAAGAATGGAAAGCCGCCTGCGACGAGATGCTGGAAAGCCCCCCTCACAATTTACCGCCCGACCCTTTTAATATTGCGGTACCGAGGTCTCGCTGCCCACATTGCAATGCGCCCATTACCGCTTGGCAAAATATCCCGGTTATCAGCTATTTTGTGTTAAAAGGCCGCTGTCACCACTGTCAGGCGCGCATTTCACTGCGCTACCCGCTGGTCGAACTCGCCACAGGCCTTGCGAGTGTCGGGCTTATTTGGTTTTTTGGCCCCTCACTGAAGGGGTTTCTCGCAGTGGTGTTGGTGTGGGCGTTAATCGCCTTAACCCTAATCGATTATGACCACCAGTTGCTGCCCGATAATTTAACCTTGCCGTTAATGTGGCTCGGTTTAATCGCCAACCTCGGCGGGCTGTTTACCGACTTGCCGAGCGCCGTTATTGGCGCCGTGGCCGGCTATTTGAGTTTGTGGTCCGTTTACTGGGTTTTTAAACTGGTCACCGGTAAAGAAGGTATGGGCTTTGGCGACTTCAAACTGCTGGCGGCACTCGGTGCCTGGTTAGGCTGGCAACAATTGCCGGTTATTATTTTGCTGTCCTCTTTTGTTGGTGCCGCCTTTGGCATTGCCGGTATTTTACTCGCGGGTAAAAATAAAGAATGGCGAATTCCCTTCGGGCCTTATCTTGCCATAGCCGGGGTTATCGCCCTGCTCTTTGGGCAGGATCTCACCCAATTTTATTGGCAGCTGTCGGGTATTGATGCACCCGGTTAATCAGGGTGATTGGCCCGTGGTCGGGCTGACTGGCGGCATAGGGGCGGGGAAATCCCGTGTTGCGGGCCTGTTTGCAGAGCGTCATATTCCCTGCATTGATATGGACACTATCGGGCGAGAGTTAACCCAATTACAAGGCGCCTGTTACACACCGATTCGCGATTATTTTTTGCCCAAAATACCCGAGCTGCTACTGCCAAACGGCGAGCTAAACCGCGCCCTGTTGCGAGAATTTGTGTTTACACAGACTGCCGAGCGCGAATGGTTAGAGCAGCTGTTGCAGCCGCGCATAGGCGCTCTCGCCGCCTTGCGCCTGCAAGAGACCATTAAGGCGACATCCGCGCCCTTTGGCCTGTTAGCCAGTGCGCTCTTGTTTGAAAAGCAGATACCTGTTTGCAAATCTATTTTGGTCTACAGTCGCTCGCAACGCGCGCGCGCGCTGGCCCGTGACGGGAGCGACCCGGCCATCATTGACCGCATCATGGCGTTACAGATGCCCGTTGAAAAAGCCCTGCAACAGTGTGATTACGCCATCGATAACAGCTTCGACTTAGCCGCGACAAACGAACAGGTATCTGTTATTTACCGGCAACTGTGTCAGGATTTTGTTTGAGACCCTAAAAATGACCCTTGCATTAAAATGCCCCCGTTGCCAAAAACCCGTATTGTGGACTGAGGCGTTTCCTCACAGGCCATTTTGTTCAGAGCGCTGCCAATTAATTGATTTGGGGGCCTGGGCAAGCGAATCCAACCGTTTGCCGGGCGAGCCTGCGCCAGAGGATTCTGAATAAGTCGTTTTTAAATCCCCTTAGTGGCGGTAAATGCTTATTAACTCACTAACGAGTTCGCTATACTCGACCAAGCCTATGCGGCAGAGAGGTACGCTGCCTTTTCGTTTCCCCACACCTATTCGGGAGCCAGCACCATGACCCCACGCCATCCATTGTTTTTTCCCGCCAAAAGGTTTCGCCCCAAAACATCCTGCTTGTTAAGCCTCTGTATCGCGTCGCTCAGCCTGGCTGCACCCACATTTGCTGACAGCACCAATGCGCCCCCCTTGCTTGAGGAAGTGTTAGTCACGGCGACCAAACGCGAGCAATCGGTGCAAGACATTCCGTTATCCGTCGCGGCTGTCACGGGCGATCGCTTGGCCGAAACCAGCACCCATAATCTTGGCGATCTGACGGCATTGGTGCCCAATATCCACTTTACGCAGACAGGCTTAAGCACGCAGATGCGTATTCGCGGCATTGGCTCTGATAATAGCCAGGGGTTTGAACAATCCGTTGGAGTCTATGTGGATGGTATTTTCCGGGGCCGCGCCCAATTATTTCGCGCACCTTTTTTTGACATGGAGCGCATAGAGGTATTGCGCGGCCCGCAAAGCACTTTATTTGGTAAAAACAGTATTGCGGGTGCCTTGGATTTAATTACGGCCAAGCCCACCGACGAATTAACCGGCTCGTTAACCGCCAGTTACGAAACGGCGTTTAAGACGCAGGAAATCACCTCCGTTGTTTCAGGACCATTAAGCGACACCCTGCTGGGCCGCATAGCCCTTCGCATGCAAAATGATCCGGGTTATTTTGACAATACCACTAAAGCAACCGACGAAGCCGAGCAAGATATTCAAAGCGGGCGCATCAGTTTATCTTGGCTAGCCTCCGACAGCGTTGAAGTGCAATACAGCGGCGAGCGCAATGAGTTTGATGTGCTGGGTCGAGCCATGGAGTTCACACAGGATCTGTCTAATGCTGCTGGCAATTCTTATTCTTCAAATCTTAATGGAACTATAAGGCTCATCAATACGGCTGTTCCATCGCTGAAGATTCCACAATCGCAATTGGAAGCCAACCAGGATTATAAACGCCAAACCAATTCACCCGAATTTAGCAATAACACCAGTACCAGTCACAAGCTCAAAGCCGAATGGGATCTTGACGGCTATACCATTACCTCACTCACTGGCAATGTGAGTTATGACTACGACGAAAACTGTGACTGCGATTTCACCGATGCCAATATTTTTGATTTAAAAGTCTACGAAGATTATCGGCAATTAAGCCAGGAAATTCGCATCGCTTCTCCCCTGGGCCAAAAGGTGGAGTGGTTGGGTGGTGTGTTTTTTCAAAGTTATGATCAGCATTTTACGGATTTGTTGAGAGTACCCCGCGGTTCCATATTACCGTTTATTGTGGCTAGCTCCCCCAGTTTCTCAGATACAATCAAGCCTCTTGTCATTAGTGAGTTTGCCAATACAGGAATTTTGCGCGATTTTTACCAAAGCTCGCAATCGCAGTCTATTTTCGGACAAATGACGTGGAATATTGCCGACAGCTTTCGAGTGATTACGGGAGGCCGGCTGACGCAGGAGAGTAAAAAAGGCCTTAAGCAGTTGAATACCTATGATTTTGATACCAATGCGCCTTACGGCGCAACAGCGAGCCCGCTAGTTCCCAAGATTTATGCGTCAGATAGCTTTAAAGTGGATACCGAAGAATTGGCCGGCCATAATCTCAATAAAACCCGCGATGAGTCAGCCTTCACGCCGTTATTGATTACACAATGGGACATTAACGAAAACAACAGCACCTATTTTAGCTGGACCAAAGGTTTTAAAGCCGGCGGTTTTGACCCGCGATCGAACAAACCGGGGGCATTTGAATTTGAAGAAGAAAAAGCCGAAGCGCTCGAGCTTGGCTATAAGGCCAGCCAGCTTGATGGCCGCAGTGAAATGAATGTGGCCCTTTACCGCACCGACTACACCGATTTACAAGTCAGCCAGTTTGATGGTGCTGTCGGGTTTAATGTCGGCAACGCGAAAAAAACCCGCGTGCAAGGGCTAGAGCTGGATGGACGCTTTGCCATCAGCAGCCACCTTCAGGCTTTGTACGGTGTGTCCTTGTTGGATTTTGAGTACGTGGATTTTAAAAACGGTAACTGTCATTTTGGCCAAGTTGGCACGGTGGACTCAAACGGGGACGGCAGCCTCGAGTGTGACTACTCGGGTAAACGCGGTGTTTACACCCCGGATTACACCCTGAATCTCACCTTGGATTATCGTCGCAATCTCACCACTGAATTGGAATGGTCCACTATTTTGGACCTGCAACAGGTGGACGGCCATCAGGTCCACGTGAATTTAGATCCTAAAGGTGAAATCGACCCCTACACGCTGCTTGGGTTGCGCTTACAGCTTGGCGCTGAGCATTGGCACCTGGCATTGCTCGGCAAGAATCTGCTCGATGAAGACATCATCACCTTTAGCGCTAATGCGCCACTCAGTGAAAGTACGTTCAAAACCAATACGTTTTACAGCTTCCTAAACCGCCCGCGCACAGTCGCATTGGAAGCGGCCTTTAGGTTTTAATGTGTAGGATGACATTGACCCGAGCCGCATACACTGCAGCTCGGGTCTTTTTGTATCCGGTATTCGCGCCAGGCGCTTTTTAAGCCATCAAATACCTGTAAACGCCCCACAAGTGGCTCACCTATCCCAGCGATGAGCTTGAGCGCCTCCAGCGCTTGATAAACCCCCATAATACCTACGACAGGCCCAAGGATACCCGACTGGGAGCAAGTCATCGCCTCCTCATTCAAGGGGCCATAGAGGCAGTGGTAGCAAGGCGAATCCGCGTTGCGCGCATCAAACACGCTGATTTGGCCCTCAAAGCGAATGGCTGCAGCGGAGACAAGCGGTATTTTATGTTGCCAGCAGACGCGGTTGATGACACTGCGCGTGGCAAAGTTATCGGTACCATCCAATAGGATACTGGCACGAGCAACCCAAGGAGCCAAGGTTGACTCGTCTAAGCGTTCACTGATGGTCGTGACCTTCACGCTGTTATTGAGGGCTTGAATTTGCTCGGCGGCAGACTCAACCTTGAGCTGGCCAACACGCGCCTCAGAATGAATAACCTGGCGTTGAAGGTTGCTGTTATCGACGTGATCGGGGTCGCACAGTATCAACTCCCCCACCCCAGCGGCGGCCAAATAGAGCGCTGCCGCCGACCCTAAACCACCCAACCCAATCATCAGTATGCTGGCTTGCTGCAGCGCCAGCTGGCCCGCAACATCCCACTGCGGCAGCAGTATTTGGCGGCTGTAACGATCTAAGTGCGCGTCGGTGAGTGTTGTCACGATGACTCAGGCTCCTAAAGGGGGGCTTATACTGCGCTAACCTCCATCGCCCGGCAATAAAAAAGCCGCAATCGTGACTGCGGCTTTACAAGCAAGCGAGTGGGTTGCTGGCGGTTTAAATGTCCAAATTGGCGACGTTGAGCGCGTTGCTCTCGATAAAATCGCGCCTCGGCTCCACCGCATCCCCCATCAAACAGGTAAACATTTGATCGGCTTTGATGGCGTCTTCAATGGTCACCTTGAGCATGCGCCGGGATTGTGGATCCATAGTGGTTTCCCACAATTGCTCGGGGTTCATTTCACCCAAGCCTTTATAGCGCTGGATGTTATACCCACGCTTACTCTCGGCCATAATCCATTCCAGCGCCATTTTAAAGTCGCTGACGGGGTGTTTGCGTTCACCCCGGGACACATAAGCGGTTTCTTCCAACAGATTGGCAATGACCTTGCCCAGCTGCATCAAATGGCGATAGTCGCTGGATTCAAAAAACTCCAAGCCCAGACGCCATTGCTGCACAGTCCCGTGCGCTGCCACCCGGAGGAGCGGCAGCTGCCAGTGGCGCTCTTTATCTTCTTGCAAACTGACCGAATATTGATGGGTTTTACTGGTGGGGTTAATTTTATCGAGTTGCTGCGCCAGCGCGTCTACCCAGCGTGAAACGATTGCACTATCGCCGAGTTCGTTCGCGGGCAGCGCGGGTAAATAAATCAGGCGCTCAAGCACCGCCTGAGGGTAATTGCGCGACAAACGCTGAATGATGCGCTCGCCTTTACGCCATTCTTTAACCAGTGATTCGAGTTGCTCACCGGGAATGGCCGGCGCCCCCTCGGCGACATACAGCTGCACCGATTCAATCGCCGAGTTGGTTAAGAACTCTTCCAACGCGGCTTCGTCTTTCAAGTACTGCTCTTGTTTGCCTTTGCTGATTTTGTACAGCGGCGGCTGAGCAATAAAAATGTGACCCCGCTCGACCAGTTCCCGCATTTGTCGGAAGAAAAACGTTAGCAAGAGTGTGCGTATGTGAGAACCATCGACGTCGGCGTCCGTCATGATGATGATGCTGTGATAGCGCAGTTTATCGGCATTAAATTCTTGTGTGCCAATGCCGCACCCCAATGCCGTAATCAGAGTACCGACCTCTGCCGAGGACAACATCTTGTCGAAGCGGGCTTTTTCAACGTTTAAAATTTTGCCTTTCAAGGGCAAAATGGCTTGAGTACGTCTGTCCCGCCCCTGTTTGGCGCTGCCACCAGCCGAGTCCCCTTCCACCAGGTAAATTTCTGACAGGCTTGGGTCTTTTTCCTGGCAATCGGCCAGTTTTCCAGGCAAGCCGGCAATGTCCAAGGCGCCCTTGCGACGAGTCATTTCACGGGCTTTACGCGCCGCTTCGCGCGCACGGGCGGCCTCCATCATTTTGGCGACGATTTGTTTGGCTTCGGTTGGGTTTTCTAACAGAAAATCGCCAAAGGCTTTGTTCATTTCCTGCTCAACCGCGACTTTGACTTCACTGGAAACCAGCTTGTCTTTGGTCTGAGACGAGAATTTAGGGTCTGGTACTTTTACCGAAACAATCGCCGTTAAGCCTTCGCGCGCATCATCACCCGTGGTGGCGATTTTTTCTTTTTTCGCGAAGCCTTCGGTCTCGATGTATTGGTTCAAACAACGGGTTAAGGCACTGCGGAAGCCTGCTAAATGCGTGCCGCCATCGCGCTGTGGAATGTTATTGGTATAACAAAAAATGTTTTCACTGAAGGTATCATTCCATTGCAGTGCCACCTCCACACCGACGCCGTCTTCCTCGCGCTGGGTCGAAAAGTGAATCACCCGGTTGATGGGCGTTTTATTTTGGTTGAGATAACCAACAAACGCGCTCAAACCGCCCTGGTACTGAAAGACTTCTTCCGCACCGGATCGCTCATCCAGCAACACAATGCGCACACCCGAGTTCAGAAACGACAATTCACGCAGCCGCTTGGCCAGAATTTCATAGTGAAATTGAATGTTGTTAAAGGTCTGGGCACTGGGTTTAAAGTAGACAGTCGTCCCCTGCTGCTCGGTTTCACCTATTTCGGCGAGTGGCTGCTGTGGAACGCCGTGGCAATACGTCTGTTCGAAAACCTTGCCCTTGCGCCGAATCGTCAAACGCAGGGTTTCGGATAAGGCGTTAACCACTGAAACACCCACGCCGTGCAAACCACCGGAGACTTTATAGGTGTTGTCATCAAACTTCCCGCCGGCGTGCAGTACCGTCATGATGACTTCAGCCGCTGATACGCCCTCCTCGTGCATATCAGTCGGTATGCCGCGGCCGTTATCCATCACACTGATGGACTCATCAGGATGGATAACGACGCGAATCTCGGTGCAATAGCCTGCAAGCGCCTCGTCGATCGAGTTATCCACCACTTCGAACACCATGTGGTGTAGACCGGTGCCATCATCAGTATCACCAATGTACATGCCCGGTCTTTTACGGACTGCATCTAAGCCTTTTAACACTTTAATACTTGATGAGTCGTATTCTTTTTCGTCTGCCATTCTGGCACTCCCCGTTAGGGTTTTTTAGGTTTTATAAGTCAGGGCCAACCAAGTGGCCCCGCATAGTATTAATCGACTAAATCGAGGGCGCTATGCCAGCATAGCCCTCTGTTAACACGCCGTGTTTCACGTGAAACACTTTATAAGATCGGCCCGCCAAATGAGGTAGCAGCACCGCTAAAGGCCTATCACTCGTGGCCGTTATAAACAGCTGCAACGACAGTGTACCCAACCAAGTCCCGAGGCTAGACAATCGCTGATCGTCCAACTCTGCGGACAAATCATCCAACAACAGTATCCCGGCTCTACCCGTTATCGTTTGAAACGATTGAATACCGCCCACCAATAAGGCCGCGACGACGGCCTTTTGCTGCCCTCGAGACAACAGATCACCCGCTGACTGCCCCTGTACCATCACCCGCAACTCACTTTTATGTGGCCCTTGGGTGGTAAAGCCATAACGACAATCGCGCTCGAAGTGATCTTCTAAGGCTTCACGCAGGCTCGCGTAACGACTATCCCAGCCTCGATAATACGACAGGGATGGAATCAGCTCTTCAGTGATTCCCAGCGACGGCAGCAAGGCTTGCACGGCCTGAATATAGGGCTCAAAACACTCTTGGCGAAGCTGATCGACCATTAATCCGAGGCGATTGATTTCAATGTCCCAAGGCGCAATATGGTCGCGCGCGATTTTATCACGTCGCAGCAAGCTATTGCGCTGTTTCACTGCACGAACATAGTCTCGCCAACAAGCAGAGAATTCGTGTTTCACGTGAAACACTAACCAATCAAATAAACGCCGACGCTCTTTGGGTGGTGCCGTCAGTAAATCAAAGGACGACGCATCCATCACCTGAAGCGGCAATAGTGCTGCCAATGCGGCCGACGAATAGACGGGTTGACCATCAACCTTGTATTCACTGGCACCTCGCATCGGTTTATGCAGCCCCAGGCGGCTGGTGACATTACCCTCTTGCCATTCACCAAAAACTGTTAAGTGCGAGGCTTGGTGTTGAATCAGCGGTCGAGATTGATGCCCACGAAAAGAACGCCCGTGGGCCAGTAAACTTAATGCCTCCAAAAAAGACGTCTTGCCCGAGCCATTGTCACCATACAAAAAGTTGACGCCCTCGGCAGGGAACAACTCAACCTGCGACAGATTTCGTAGCTGCTGAACACAGACGCGATTGAGCGGCATGCCGAGGGCGCTCGTTACAGCCGCATCGGCATTACAACATACAGCGAATCTTGGTTATCCATATCTTCGATCAAGACACTGCTGTTAGTGTCTGCCAATGTCATCTTGACCTGTTCGCTGGTGATTACCGTCACCACATCTTGCAAATAACTGACATTAAACCCGACATCCAAATTCGGGCCTGTGTAATCGACCACGACCTGCTCTTCGGCTTCGTCCTGTTCGGGGTTAGTGGCGCTCAACGTAAGCAGTCCCGATACCAAACTAAAGCGCACACCCCGGTATTTTTCATTGGCCAGGATGGCCGTTCGAGCAAAAGCTTGGCGCAAGGATTCGCGGTCGCCCAGCACCAACTTATCGCCATTGCGCGGTAGAACACGCTCGTAATCGGGGAACTTCGCATCCACAAGTTTTGAGGTAAAGGTGAATTCGGCCGTTTCAGCACGAATCAGACTTTTGCCAATCAGGATTTTCACGGCGGCTTCTGGCTCGGACAGCATACGCACCAACTCCAACACACCCTTGCGGGGGATGATGGAGGCATAAGCCCCTTCGCAGACCAAATCAACGGGACGCGTGCACAGGGCCAGTCGGTGCCCATCGGTCGCAACCGTTCGCAAGGAACCACTGCGCAACTCCCACAGCATGCCATTTAAATAAAAGCGGACATCTTGCAAGGCCATCGCAAAAGCCGTTTTCTCGACCAGGCGACGAATTTCTTTTTGGAGTGTCGTGAACACACAATCATAACTATCGGGATCAACCGAGGGGAAATCCGAGGCCGGTAAGGTACTGAGGTTAAAGCGACTTTTACCCGAGAGGACTGTGACTTTTTGGTCGTCTGTGGCCAGTTCGATCACCGATCCTTCCGGCAAACTCTTCACAATATCCAGAAATTTCTTACCCGGAACAGTAATAGCGCCTTCTTGTCGGGTATCAATAACCGGCAAGCGGCCGACAATTTCAACTTCTAAATCGGTACCCGTCAGCGACAGTACGCCCTGATCGAGTACGACTAAAATATTTGCCAAAACCGGCATCGTATGGCGGCGCTCTACGGCACCCGCCACCAATTGTAAGGTTTTGAGTAAGGCATCGCGGGCAACAGTCAATTGCATGGTATTTTCTCTCAAATCACAGAATGACTAACAAGACGACTGCGGCGTTAAGTCGTCAGGGTGCGTAACAGGTTTTTCACATCTTCAGCAATATCAACATCACTTTCGAGCAGCTCTTTAATTTTTCGGCACGCATGTAACACGGTGGTATGGTCGCGGCCACCAAAGTTATCACCGATTTCCGGCAAGCTGTGATTGGTTAAGTCTTTGGCAAGGTACATGGCAACCTGGCGCGGCCTGGCGACAGAGCGGTTACGGCGCTTACTGTGCAGGTCAGAGACTTTAATTTTGTAGTACTCGGCCACCACGCGCTGAATGTTATCAATACTGACCAAACGGTCTTGCAGGGCTAATAGATCTTTTAGCGCCTCACGCACCAAATCAATGCTAATCGGCTTGGCTGTAAATTGGGCATGCGCAATGACCCGCTTCAGGGTGCCCTCCAGCTCGCGAACATTGGAGCGAATGCGCTGCGCAATAAAAAAGGCCGCATCATTAGGCAGCAACATTTGCGCTTGATCAGCTTTTTTCTTCAAAATGGCAACGCGTGTTTCCAGCTCAGGCGGCTCTATAGCAACGGTCAGCCCCCAACCAAAGCGCGATTTCAAACGCTCTTCCAGGCCATTAATCTCTTTTGGATAGCGGTCACAGGTCAAAATAATTTGCTGCCCTCCCTCTAAAAGAGCGTTAAAGGTATGAAAAAACTCTTCTTGCGAGCGCTCTTTGCCGGCGAAGAATTGAATATCGTCGATTAACAGGGCGTCTACCGAGCGATAATAGCGTTTGAAATCGTTGATCGCATTCAGCTGAAGTGCCTTGACCATGTCGGCAACAAAGCGCTCTGAGTGTAAATAGACGACTTTGGCATTGGGTTTTCGCGTGAGCAGTGCATTGCCGACAGCGTGCATCAAGTGCGTTTTACCGAGGCCAACACCGCCATAAATAAACAGCGGGTTATAGGCCCCGCCAGGGTTTTCGGCAACTTGGGTAGCAGCGGCTAAACCCAGTTGGTTTGACTTACCCTCAACAAAGGATCGGAAGGTAAACGCCGGATTCAGGTGGCTCTTGTGCGCAAGGCCGCCTTCAATATCTTGTTTATCCAACTTTTTACTGTGGCTGACCCCGGCAACAGGGGTAGATGCGGTGACAGGCGGCGCGGGCTGCCGGATATCCTCAAACTCAACGGGGCGATCAAACGTCACCGCATCCGGGATGTCACGCGCAAATAAGGGTTCAAAGGTTGAAACCGGGCGCTCATCCAAGGTGATGGGTGCGTCATCGGCTACATTAAAAGGCTCACCAAACCCCAAAGACGGCGCAGCATGGGTCGGATAGTCAGAGGGGACTACACCATAATCGCCATTGACTGGAAACTCCGCGTCGCGATGATAGGTGGACGAGGGCACCTCATCCAGGCCGGGTTGCGCACGGCCAAAGTCGGGGCTTGTCTCCTGCGGGCGCGAAAAGGACTGCACCAGCGAGCGCTTTTCCGCCACCACAACGGATGCCAAACAAGCGCCCCCTTTAAAATGGCTGGCAAGCTCCTGAATACGCTGTAAATACTTGTCACTGACCCAATCGCGCACAAAACGATTCGGGGCCAGCAACTGCAAACCGTTAGCGCCATTTTGGTCGGCGCGCAAAGGCCGAATCCACATATTAAACAGTTGCGCAGACAACTCTGCTTGAAGCTGACGGCTGCAGGCTTCCCACAATTCCACGGACAAGGCAAACTCCTGACAGTATCGGCTAGAAGGACCCCCTCCAGGCTGATGTGGATAACCCCAGCAGCCTGTTTATAAAAGGGAAGCGATTCTACCCAGCCCAGCCGAAGTTATCCACATTTTTATGCTGCATTTTTCACAAGCCTCGGCCAAGACTTCGCTAAGCGCGATAGCACGCGGGTTTGCGTATGGTTTAGCCAGCCTTGCAGTCGCTACAGCCAACCCAAAATCTGTGGATATATCTGTGCAAAAACTATTTAAAAGGTGTTTCTACACAGTGCACAACTGGCAAATTAACAAGATATAGTGGTTATGAGTCGAACTCTCCACAACTGTCTTAGGCCAGGCAGCAGCACCTAAAACCAAAAAGCCCTACACCCAAGAGTCTCTCTTGTTGGGCACAGCTAAATAGAGTGGCTGATCATCTTGAAATAGCCGTTTAACCTCTGTATAGTCCGCCGACTTTTTTGCAGCCTTAAAATCCTAACGCGCCCAGTCTGTACTTGCGTTCCACGCAGATCGGCAGGTGCGCAAGCTGCTAGCCGCGCTCTATATCTGTATCAGACAGAGGTAATTACGATGAAAAGAACTTTCCAACCCAGCGTGTTGAAACGCAAACGCAATCATGGTTTCCGTGCTCGCATGGCCACCAAAAACGGCCGTTTAGTATTGGCTCGCCGTCGTGCTAAAGGCCGTAAGCGTTTAACCGTCTGAGGCATCTTTGCCCGGCTTGCTCTGTGCAAGCCACACGAAACAAAATGATCGAAATGGCCTTTTCACAAGGCCATTTTTTTTATGGCACTCATGCCAAGCTTTGCAGGTTTTAGGTCACCGTCTGCGAAGCTCAGTGTGGTGATGTGGATGCAGTGGTTTTATGTCATTTACGTTTACTAAACGCCAGAGATTGCTCTGCGCCCGTGACTATACCCCTGTGTTTAATGATGCACCCTGGCGGGCAACTCACCAAAATTTCTTGGTACTGACGCGGCCAAACGGTTTGCCTCAAGCCCGATTGGGTTTGATTGTCGCCAAAAAACACGTTAAACGCGCGCATGAACGCAATCGCATCAAACGCCTAACCCGGGAGAGCTTCCGTCTGCGCCAGCACCAACTGCCGGCGGCAGATGTTATAGTGCTGGCCCGCGCCGGGGCTGACGCCCTGAGCAACGCTGATATCGACCAGGCCTTAGCAGGATTATGGAAACGCATCATCTACCGTGCCCGTCAAACCACCGCGTAATACGCTCGCCAGTCAGCTGGCTGGCCTTACAACTGATCAAAGGCTACCGCTTTTTTATCAGCCCCTGGTTGGGCCAGAACTGCCGTTTTCACCCAAGCTGCTCCGCCTACGCCGAAGAAGCGCTACACCAGCATTCTTTCTTTAAAGCCAGTGGCTTGATTACCTGGCGGCTGTGCCGCTGTCATCCTTTTCACCCAGGCGGCTATGATCCTGTCCCACCGGCAAACCCAGTGCGCGACGCAGAGAATACACCTTCGATTTAAACTTGCTTTTGATATTGGCTTTTCACTATGAAGATGGATTGGTTACGTAACACCCTGATCGGCGGCATACTGCTAGTCGCTTTTTTATTGATTATCCGCTGGAGCGATTTTAAAGAGCGCCAAGTCGCGAGTCTTGCGCCCAGCTCAGCAGCGACTGTCGCTTCGAGCGCCGGCGAGCCGGCCCAAACCCCGGAAACCGGCAGCGAATTTGATATCGCCACCAAACCGGCACAAGCGACTAACCTACAGAGCACGAGCAGTCCATCCGTCAACCGGCTCAGCGTTCAAACCGATACGCTGGCGCTGGATATTGACTTGAATGGTGGCGACATCGTCAAAGCGGCATTGCTGCAACATCAAACCCAAATCGTCAAAGACCCAGCCGATGCCAAGCCGCTGGTGTTACTGACGGACGAGCAACACCTTTATATTGCCCGCAGTGGCCTGATAGGGCCAAATGGTACCGACAGTGGTGCACAAAGGCCCGTCTTCACCAGCGAGCAAACGACCTACACTCTGGGTGATGCCGAAAAACTGCGCGTCACACTGCGCTTGCAGCAAGGTGAGGTCACTATTCTCAAGCATTTTGATTTCACCCGTGGCAGTTATGTAATCAACCTAGGCTATGAGATCCACAACAGTAGCGGCAGCGATTGGGAAGCGGGACTCGTCGCCAGTATCAAGCGCGATGCTCATAACCCGGTAGTCTCGGCCGGTTTAGGGGTTAGCCCCTTTTTAGGGGCCGCCACCAGCACCCTCGAAACCAATTATGACAAATACAGTTTTGAGGATCTCGCCGAAAAACCCTTCAGCCATACCCGTGAGGGCGGCTGGGTGGCCATGGTGCAGCATTATTTTGTCAGCGCCTGGGTGCCAGATCCCAAACAGGAACACACCTACACCCTGCGCAAAGGCCAAAACGAAGACGTCTATTACCTGAGCTTTTCAAGCCAAGCCTTAAAGCTGGCCCCAGGTAGCAAAGGGGAGATACAGGCTCAGTTTTACGTAGGGCCAAAAGACGTCAGTGAACTCGAAAAAATCGCGCCCTTTCTCGATCTCACGGTGGATTACGGCTTTTTATGGATGATTGCCAAACCCCTGTTCCAAATACTCGATTGGCTACACGGTTATGTGAATAACTGGGGTATTGCCATTATTTTGCTGACCGTTCTCGTCAAAATACTCTTCTTTTACCCCTCGGCCATCAGCTACCGCAGCATGGCCAAAATGCGCAAAGTCCAGCCCAAAATGCTGGCCTTGAAAGATCAATACGGGCACGATCGCCAGCGCATGTCACAAGAGCTGATGAAGCTCTACCGCACAGAAAAGGTGAACCCCGTCAGCGGCTGTTTACCCATGTTGCTGCAAATGCCTGTTTTTATCGCACTCTACTGGGCCCTGATGGAAAGCGTCGAGCTGCGCCATGCCAGCTTTTTATGGATGAATGACTTGAGTGTGAAAGACCCGATTTTTGTGTTGCCGCTCGTCATGGGCTTAACCATGTGGATTCAACAAAAACTGAACCCAGCCCCCACAGACCCCATGCAAGCCAAAGTCATGCAATGGATGCCTGTGTTGTTTACCGGGTTATTCCTGGTTTTCCCCGCTGGATTGGTGCTCTATTGGGTGGTCAACAATACGCTGTCGATTTTGCAGCAGTGGATCATCACACGCCAAATCGAAGCCGAAAAATAACCGCCTCCACCCTCCATGGCTGAGTCGTTTGCAACCTCTGCGCCCGCCACCACGATTGTCGCCATAGCCACAGCACAGGGCCAAGGCGGCATTGGTGTGGTGCGGCTATCCGGCCCTGAGGCCTATCGCATTGGTTGCATGATCACAGGCCAACCACTGAAGCCCCGGTATGCACACTATGTCCCCTTTCAAGGGGACTGCGGCCTCCTGGACCAGGGTATAGCGCTTTATTTTGCGACACCCCATTCGTTTACCGGCGAAGACGTTGTGGAATTGCAAGGCCATGGCGGGCCAGTCGTGCTGGATCTGCTCGTCAACCGCTGCTTGCAATTGGGTGCAAACCTCGCAAAGCCCGGTGAATTCAGCGAGCGCGCTTTTCTCAACGGCAAGCTGGACTTGGCGCAAGCCGAGGCCATAGCCGACCTTATCAACGCCAGTACCACTCAAGCCGCTCGCTTGGCGGTGCAATCCTTACAAGGAGAGTTTTCGCAGAGAATTGACCAACTGGTTGAGCGCCTCATAGCACTGCGCCTCTATGTGGAAGCAGCGATTGATTTCCCGGAAGAAGAAATCGACTTTTTATCGGAAGGGCCCATAGCCGAACAGTTAACGCAACTGAAAGCCGATGTGGAATCGGTTTTAGCCTCCGCTAAGCAAGGTAGTTTACTGCGCGAGGGCATGACACTGGTCTTGGCTGGGCGGCCCAATGCCGGCAAATCAAGCTTATTGAATCGATTAGCCGGCCAAGACCTCGCCATAGTGACCCCTGTTGCGGGGACGACACGCGACAGCCTGCGCGAATCCATTCACCTCGATGGCCTGCCACTGCACCTTGTGGATACCGCTGGGCTTCGCGAGAGCGACGATCTGGTCGAGCAGATCGGTATCAGCCGCGCCTGGACGCATATCGATAAAGCCGACCGCATTTTGCTGGTCATAGACGCAAGCGACCCAGGCCAACACGCGGTCAAAACCCATTGGCCCGAGTTTTTCAGTTTGCCCGATCGGGCGAATAAGCTCACCCTCATCTACAACAAGTCTGACCAAGTAGGCTCAGCCATACCGGGGCTGGAACAAGGGTTTTGGGTGTCGGCACAAACCGGAGAAGGAATAGAGCCGCTAAAAACGCACCTCAAAGCGCTGATGGGCTACACGGGCACCACGGAGGGCCACTTCATCGCAAGGCGCCGCCACCTCGATGCCATCCATAAAGCCCAACAATCGCTAAATAAGGGGCTAGAAGCGCTCATTCAGCATCGCGCTGGCGAGTTGCTGGCCGAAGATCTGCGCCAAGCGCAAGAGGCCCTTGGCAGTATTACTGGCCGCGTCACCCCAGACGACTTACTGGGCCGGATATTCAGCAGCTTTTGCATCGGTAAATAAAGCCACCAAGTCATCCTCACACGCTATCCCCCCTCTTTCACGCCCCTGCGCCCGAGTAGCCGCCAATCCCATAGCCCTTACTATACAGAATGCTATGTCTGTCTCTGCACATCCTCACTACGCCATTTATACACATAACACACAACCTTATACACAACCTCTAATTTATACCTGACAAAACACAGCCTGTTACACACAAAAACCCACAGATTTATCTACAGAGGGATAAGTCAGTGGGTTTCTATCGCGTAAGCTGCGCAAATCTATGCACATTGATCCACAGAGATATGCCGAAATTTACCTGCTGCCCGAATAATCGAAACTTATCCACAAACGCCCCAAGGGTAATACCGATTCAATACTGGGGTACGGCACCCGGTTGTAATCTATTTAACCAACTGTTTTATAAGTATTTTTTAGGCTTAACCACAGATGAACGCCATCCTAATAATCACTATCATCATAAAAACACTGATTACCGGTTTTCATTTTTTATACCTTTGCCCAAGTAACAAATGGATTGATTCAAAGATGTGTCGAAGTTGAGACGACAAATAACGCAACAGGTCTCAAACGAATCGGTTGAGTCAGACAGGACAAAAGCGGATGTGTATACTGTCGCGGCTTTAAGAACCAGGATGATTTAGGCGCCTAGAATCCGCTTTTGATACTTGGCGTGTGGAGTGCAGAGGTTTCCGGTAATGGCATCAGTGCTCACTGCTTCGAATCGTCACCGCAACTAAACGAGACAGTATTCGCAAATCCGAAAGACGTGATTTTTTAGCCATAGGTTGCGAAGAAGGGATCGGTTAGTATCTGGAAGCACTGGAATTGTTTGTTTTTTGTTCAAATCGTGTCAGTTAAGCTGTGTTTTAGCTCACAAGGCCAAACAGGCCGCTGACGCGGTTAGAACACCTAACAAAAAGAGGAAGTGTTGCGCTTTTACGCAACCGAACTGGAAGCTAGCCGGTAAGGTTAGTCTTTCATCATAAAAGTTTGCGAGTTCAGCCCGGCAGGGTTGGCTCGCTGAAGTCATTTATATTAAAGACAACCACCCGGGGGTTATACATGTTCTCCGCTAAAACCATACTGGTCAGATCGGTTCTCGTAACCGTGATGACGGCCTCTATCGCTGCCTGCGGTAGCGGTAAAAAAGGTGTCAGTAATACATCGGCACCCACACCTACACCTATTGCGAGCAGCAGCCTGATCAGCTCTTCACTGGTTGCCTCCAGTTCAGTGATGCCACCGCCAAGCAGTTCATCGGTACCGCCTGTTTCATCGGTCGCTTCGGTATCCTCATCGTCTGATGGCGGCATGGTGATTCCCAGCTCTATTGCCAGCAGTTCAGTCGTGACATCCTCTAGCCTCGCGGTGTCCTCAAGTTCTGACAGCGTTGTATTCCCTTCGTCCAGCAGTGTGCCTGTCAGCTCAAGTTCAGCTGCTCCCATAAGCTCATCCTCTGACGCCGTTTCATCTTCGTCTGTCGCTGAAAGCTCCAGCTCGGTCGTAATGAGTTCAAGCTCTATGGTTGCCAGCTCGTCATCAGCTGCGGCCGATCCCGTGGATTGTTCAGTGGTCAGTGTGGCTGCGGGTAAACAAGCTTACGCTGATGCTG
>JACCDR010064004.1_pt1 | contig 18885 bp, 24 predicted proteins | sample 7446431 | NCBI WGS metagenome assembly JACCDR01 (sample SAMN15323443, study PRJNA562643) | freshwater metagenome | isolation source: river surface water | place: USA:Blue River Watershed | collected 2017-08-17
CACGGGCGACAGGTGGTATCCAGAAAAGGCAGTGGGCGAACCAACCGCCGTTACTTTTGAAGGTATGGAAGCTGTAATTGCGGCAAACAATGGTTTTGCGTTTGATGTATATTCTCAGCTTGCTACAGATGATGAAAATATTTTTTTCTCGCCGTATAGCTTGTCGACCGCTCTCGGTATGACATATGAAGGAGCTCGAGGACAGACCGCTCGTGAAATGGCGTCGACATTGCGATTCTCTGTTGATGATGATTTTCGAAGGGCTGCGACAGCTGTTCTTCAAAATGGATACAACGATAAAACATCTCTTTATCGTCTAGAAATGGCAAACGCTCTCTGGGCGCAAAAGGATTTCAATTTCTCTTCTGACTTTATGAATCTCGTGACGAGGTTCTATGCTGGTAGAGCGACGAATCTTGATTTTAAGAATGACGCAGAAGGTTCTCGTGAGGAGATAAATTCATGGGTTGAAAGCCGTACGAATAGCAAAATCAAAAATCTTTTCCCAAAAGGAACTGTTGATGCAAACACGCGCCTCATACTTACCAACGCTGTGTACTTTAAAGGTATGTGGATGGATGCCTTTGATAAAGGGGAGACATACGAGGGAGATTTCACCATTCTAAGTGGCGAGAAGGTAAAGACTCGACTTATGCATAAGGGAGGAAAGAGTTTTGGATATACGGATGGTAATGGCGCGCAGGTTCTTGAATTGCCATATCAGGGCGAGGAGCTCTCAATGCTTCTCCTGTTGCCAGAGGGAGATATAGCTACGCTTGAAGAAAAACTTTCAGCAGATGTTGTTCGTAAGTATCGAGAAGATCTAATTATGCAGGAAGTAGATATTACCATTCCTCGCTTTGAGCTTGATACTAAATATTCGATGAACGATGCCCTTTCAAAGATTGGTATGCCGACCGCATTTACAGACAAAGCTGATTTCTCGGGTATGACTGATGAAGGGGGTCTTGCGATTGGCAATGTCGTGCACCAGGCGTATGTTGCTGTTGATGAAGAGGGAACTGAAGCGGCTGCAGCAACCGGAGTAGAAATGACGATGGCGACGGTGAGTGTGAGAAAAATGCCGAAGATCTTCCGTGCAGATCGACCATTCATTTTCGCGATTACTGATAAAGAAAGCGGAAATATTCTTTTCCTTGGCCGCGTCTCAAACCCGGTTGAATAAATCTGTGTTCTAGTTTGAGATATCCACACCGATTCTCTTGCAGGTGAACTCTGGTTCACCTATACTGTTCATATAAGTTTAACGGCTAAAAACTAAACAATATGAGCAAAAACGCAACGATAAAAGCAATTGAGTACGAGCTTGATATACTTAACAGGCAGATAGATATGAAGATCATCACAGGCAGGTCTTACAAGCGAGACGCCCTCCGTCACAAGTCGCTTCTCGCACAGCTCAGACATCTTAAAGCACGAGAAGGATATTCTTTCTTCAGCCGACTCTCAGCAGCATTCGCCTAGAAAACTCATCTTAAATGATCGATACGTACAAGAAAAAAATAATAGCGTTCTACGATAACCACAAGCGCATGCCGGGGTATAAGGAGCTTATGACTCTCACCGGTTTCAAATCCAAGAACGCTGTCTACAAGCTTATTAACAAGCTCGTAGAAATGGGTGTCCTTTCCAAGGACTCTCAAGGCAAGATCACGCTCGTACGTATGAGTGATGAGATCCCAATGCTTGGACTCGTCGAAGCAGGTATCCCCATGGTTGCCGAGGAATCTCTCCTCGATACCCTCAATATAAATGCGTATCTTGTCGAAGACCGGGAGAGTTCGTACTTGCTCGAGGTCAAGGGCGACTCAATGATAGATGAAGGAATAAAGGAAGGTGACCTCGTGGTTGCGGAGAAGCGGAATACTGCAAAAGAGGGCGATATCGTTATCGCAGAAGTAGATGGCGGTTGGACAATGAAGTATTACCGTAAGAAGGGTAATCAGGTGTATCTCGAACCTGCAAACAAGAAATACAAGCCAATCTATCCAGAATACGATTTAAAAATTGCGGCAATTGTTAAGGGGGTTATTAGGAAGTACTAATCACCAGACATATGGCAGACAGAAATAAAGCTATTCCAGCGGCATATCTATTCTTTCAGAAGGACGGAAAGTATCTCATAGCTCGACGGGCGAACACTGGCTATCAAGACGGCGTCTATCAGGTGCCGGCAGGACATGTTGATGCAGGCGAGCTTCCGAGCGAAGCCGCTGTGCGTGAGGGAATGGAAGAAGTTGGTGTTACGATCAATCCAAAGGATCTCGAGCTTTTCCATGTCTCATACAGGCCAAAGCATGACGATACCGATAATCGGGTAGACTTCTTCTTTAAGATTTCAAAATGGAAAGGAGAGATTACAAATGCAGAGCCTCACAAGTGCGACGACCTCAAATGGGTTTCACTCGATAAGCTTCCAAAGAACATGACTCTTCATATCAAAGAAGCGTTCAAAGCTCTAAAGAAAGGCGCGTTCTACAAAGAAATCGATCTAGATCTTCTCAAAAAGAACGGACTCTATACTCTTAAGTAATGGTTTGGAAGATAACAGGCAAGGTGAATATATTTCCCATGAACTCTCCTTGGTATTGGGTGGGTGTACCTCTTGATATCGCAGCAGAGATTAAAGCCTCCGCAAGAAAGACTCCTTCTAATAAATTTGTACCTATCAATGTGAAGCTCGGAGGGACAGAGTGGCGAACCGCTCTTCTTCCTCTTGGTGAAGGAAAGTATTTTGTAGCACTTAAGGCAAAGGTTCGAAAAGCTGAAGGAATAACTGTGGGCGATACGGTGACTATCTCCATTAGCGTACATTCATGACGTGCTAAAATCATTTCATGAATAAAACCGTAGTACACATACTAGTACTCTTTGCAGGCATTGCAGTCATCGCAGGAGCATTTTTTATATTCATGGGCTCAGACAAGGTAACAAACTACCCACCTAAAGAAGGCTCAATCGTTGCCTTCGGTGACAGTCTTGTCGCCGGTTATGGTTCGACCAAAGGAAATGATTTTGTCTCACTTCTTTCAAAAGGTCTCGGAGAAGAAATCATTAATCTTGGCGTTTCAGGCGATACCACTGCAGGAGGTCTTGCTCGTATCGATTCAGCACTCAATCGAGAGCCCAAAATAACCATCCTTCTTTTGGGAGGAAATGATTTTTTGCGAAAAGTCCCTCGTGAAGAAACCTTTTCAAATCTTCGAACCATCATTTCAAAACTTCAGGAGAGGGGATCAATAGTGGTCCTGCTTGGAGTGCGAGGTGGCCTACTTTCCGATAGCGCTGATGGATATTATAAGGATCTTGCAGAAGAAACTGGTTCGGCCTATGTCGAAGACATTCTTGACGGTCTTTTCGGGGATGCACGTTACATGTCAGACTCTATACATCCAAATGACGCCGGGTATCTAAAGATTGCAGAGAGGCTCTATCCTGTTCTTCGCAACCTCTTGCTTTAAATCCATTCACTATGAAAGACGAAGAATTTGATAAGTTGATCGCGGAAGCCTATGAAAAACTGCCGAAATGGGTACGCGAAAAAATGAAGAATGCTGCTATTACGACTGAAGACCTGGTCGACACCGAACCGGTTCAGTCAATGAATCTCGATTCATACATGGATCTCTTGGGTTTGTATAAAGGTGTGCCACAAATACATCGAGAGAATGGTGCTGGCTTTGAATTGCCCGACACTATCGTTCTCTACAGGCTCCCAATACTCGACGAAGCAGACGCTTCAGGAAAAAGGGTAGAAGATGTCATATTTGAAACACTTTGGCACGAGATTGCGCATCATTTCGGCCTGACCGAAGAGGAAGTCGAACGTCGAGAGAAGGAGGAGTTTGGCGGATAACTCCTATTTAAAGGGGTGTATACTTATTTCATTACTCCTTAAGTAACCCTGATGACCATTATTATTGTTCTTATTGCGATAGTTGTTTTTATTATTGTGATTTCTGCTCAAAACGAGCGCATTTCAAAGCTAGAATCACAATTAAACTCTCGAACCGTTCCTCTTGCGCCAGAAAAGCAACCTATGACAGCGTCTGCTACCGTTGCACCAGTAGTGCCAACCACCCCTCCGAGCGCACCAAAAGTTGCAACCGTTCCAGTTGCTCCACATAAAGAGGTGCACGCTGCCGCAGTAAAAGAAGAAGTCTCATCAGGGCGAATTCTTGCAGGTATTGGAATCGCAGCGGTTTTCATCGGTGTGGCATTCTTCCTCAAATACGCTTTCGATAATAATTGGATTGGTCCTGCAGGCCGAATCATGATGGGTATTACAGTGGGTGTCGTTCTCCTTGGCGTCGGACAGTTCTTGCGAAAGAAGTATCTCGAATTCTCTGACTTTCTTATGGGAGGCGGATTCGGACTTCTTTACCTTTGTCTTTTCTTCGCTCATTCGTTCTATCAGCTCATCTCTCCGCTTACAGCATGGCTTCTTATGGCGGTAGTAACGGGCGTAGCGTTCATTATGAGCATCGTCAACGCGACGAGAGTTCTCGCTTTCATAGCTATTATCGGAGGATTTCTTTCTCCACTGCTTTCAAGCTTCGGTGAAAATGAGATGATCATCCTCTTCGGCTATATGACGCTTCTAAACGTGGCTGTGCTCGCGATTTCGTTTTACAAAAAATGGCCAGGTCTTATTCTTGCGGCGCTTGTGGGCACAGCGATCGATTTCTGGATCTGGATGGCTGGCAATTACAACGAGTCTCTCCTCGCTCCGTCATTAACCTTTGCTGTCTTCACATTTGCGATATTCCTCGCAGCGTCTATTGCTCGACCGGTAAAGGCTCAGGTTATTGCTACCTCGCTCGATTACATAACCTTATCTTTGGGAGGATTTTTCATGGCTGTAACGGGCTATATTCTTATTGCACCTCAATATGAGAATTTGCTTGGCGCCGGAGCGGTGTTTGTTGCGATTATGTATTTCATCGCGGCGTTCATTGTAAACACTGCGGACAAATCAGATCGTGCTCTCAACATATTCCTTCCTGGTCTAGCTGTTACATTCCTTTCTGTTGCTGTTCCTCTTCAGTTTGATGGAGATGCGATAGCGGTTGCGTGGCTCGTAGAATCTGTTGTTCTCTATGCGATTGCGACTGTGGCAGGCAATCGAGGTTTCCAAGTCATGGGCGCCGTAAACTATGTCCTAGGACTCATGGCTCTCTTTGTTACGACAATTGATTCATGGGACAGGACTGTTGAAACCCCAATATTTAACGGTGATTTCGGTATTTTTGCTCTTGCTATTGTTGCGGCGTTTATCATCGCGTATCTGTATCATCGATACGGCTCAGTGACTCCTGAGGTGCAGAAAACAGGCGTCACAGCATTCGTTTCTATTGGAAGTATTCTCGCTATACTTGCGGTTCCACATGAATTTAGTGGTGTTTGGATTGCTCTGGGATGGTTTGTTGAAGCGGCAATCTTCTATATTGTTGCGGTTCAGGCATCGAATCGAAATATTCAAATAGCTGGCCTTGTTGCATATTGTCTCGCGCTCTTTGATTACTTCTTCATCTATGCAAATTACAGCGGAGGATCTGGTTTTGTGCCGGTTTTCAACGCAGATTTCCTTATCTTGGTTTTCGCGATTCTTCTCGCGTACGGTATTGGCTTTATCTATCGCCATTACGGAAGTGTTTCTCTTGAAGTACAGAAGCGGGGAATTGGAGCCTTTGTCGTTATTGCGAATATTTTGACTATCTACGCCATTAGTTCACAGATAATCTTCTATTACGATCTCCAGAATACAGAATCGGCTGATAACTACTCGAACACGCTCGTCTCTATTTTCTGGGCGCTCTATGCTGCGGGTCTCACAGCTATCGGCTTCGCAAAAAGAGTCAAAGAGGTACGTCGCCTCGGCCTCATTCTCTTTATCATCACTGCGTTTAAGGTTTTTGTGGATGTGTGGGATTTGGGACAGATATACAGAATTGTTTCATTTATCGCATTCGGAGTGATCGCACTTGGAGCATCATTTGCCTACGCTAAATACAAAGATAGGTTGAAGGACGTAATATAGATATGAAAAAAGGATATATAACAAACATAGAGAAGGCGACGAAAGAAAATGAGGATTTTAGGGAAGTGGTTTATACAGCAGAGAACTGTCAGCTCGTGTTGATGAGCTTAAAGCCAGGTCAAGAAATCGGAAACGAAGTGCATCATGTCGATCAGTTCTTTCGGTTTGAAGAGGGAACGGGTGAGGCGATTCTTAATAATCACGCAGGAGTGGCAGGCGAGAGACACGAGGTCAAAGACGGCACAGCTCTTATAGTGCCTGCTGGTACCTGGCACAATATAGTTAACACCTCAAAAACTAAAGCTCTTAAACTCTATACGCTTTATTCTCCACCTCATCACAAAGATGGCGTGAGACACGTGTCCAAGGAATCTGCGGAGAAGGATAGGGCAGATATATTTAAAGGTATGACAACAGAACACAATGAATAGCATACAATCATCTACTTGGTACGAAGAATTGGTGCGTCCGACCTGGGCGCCGCCGTCTTGGATATTTGGTCCTGTGTGGACCGTTCTTTATGCGATTATCGCTGTTTCATTTGGATACGTGGTGTATCTGTATATAAAAAAGAGGATCGCTTTTTCAGTGCTTCTGCCGTTTATTCTCAACATTATCTTTAATATTGCGTTTACGCCCATTCAGTTTGGGCTTAAAAATCTTAATTTAGCGGCAATAGACATACTTCTGGTGCTTGGCACACTTATCTGGGCTCTTGTTGTTATACGCAAGCACGCCGCTTGGGTTACGTACGTAAATATTCCATACCTACTTTGGGTATCATTTGCGACTGTTCTTCAACTTACTATCACATTCATAAATTAGTATGAAGAAAGTTGTTCATGTAGAGGACAAGATGCAGCAGGGATATTCGTATGAGCTTTCCGAGCCTGCGGGTAAAAATTTTGATCCGGAATTCAAACCAGATTTTTCGCCCAAAGAAATGCTTGCTCTCGGCGTGTTTGGAGGCAGGTACATGACAGATTGTCGAGACGAGTTTCCGAAAGATTGGTTTACGGATGCAAAACTTTCACCAAAACGAGATAAAGAACTTAATTATTTTAAAGTGAATGCGTCACAACCTCTTGCTGAATGGCAACGAAAAGGTTGGATAAGCAAAGACGATCCTCGTGGATGGTTTCAATGGTATTGCCGCTACTATATGGGGCGCAGGATTCCCGACGAAGACGTTCGTCAGATAAAGCGCTGGAAGGCGATGCGCAGGCATGTCGCTCAGGTAGCGCGTAAGTGCAGGAAAGGGGACTTTTCATGCAATACGAGGCAAAGGCAGGCGCTTTTGCACTGGGCGTATGATTCGAGAAAGATCTAGTCTTTCTTTTTTGCTGCATGGGTTCCCGCAACCCAGCCCGTAGACCAGCAGAGCTGCAAACTGTATCCGCCAGAAGGTCGATCGATGTCGAGCACGTCGCCAACAAGATATAGGTTAGGGAAGAGGCGAGATTGCATGGTCCTAAAATCGACTTCTTCGAGCTTAACTCCACCAGAAGCAACAATAGCTTTTTCCTTACCAAGGAAGCCGATAGGGGTCATACGCATATCTTTGAGGGTTTTGACCAAGGTAAGCCTTTCTTCGCGAGAAATAACGTTTATTTCTTTCTCTGGATCGAGCTTAGTAAGCTCTATCAAGGCTGTGGATAACTTTGGGGGAACGAGGTCCTTGATAGCGTTCTTGAGCTTTTTGTTCTGGTTTAATCTAAATGATTCGAGCACTTTTAGATCAAGCGCATCGCTGTTGAGGTCCGGCATGATGTCGAGTGATAGCTCTACTGTTTCATTGGGCTGTTTGTACTCCATCGTGTCGCGGATCTCTTTTGAAAAATTTATAGCAAGGGGACCAGAGATTCCAAAGTGCGCAAAAACCATCCTCCCTACCCTGCTCTCGGTTTTCTTTCCGTTGAGCATGAGAGTGAGTTTCGCGTTCTGATTCGAAACACCTGAGAGGTCCCTCACCCACTTCTCTTTTATCTTTACTGGCACAAGAGCCGCATCTGGAGCGACTATCGTATGCCCTATCTTCTCGAGCCACCTGAATCCTTCGCCGGTTGAACCAGTGTCAGGGTGGGATGTACCGCCGGTTGCGAGGATATATGACTTTGCGACGATTGTTTCTTTTTCTGTATTAAGTCCGACGATAACACCGTCTCGTGCGTGAAAGCCTTTTGCTGGATATGCGGTGACAATATCTACTTTGTGATCCTTCATATATTTATGAAGCACATCGTATACCGATCGAGCTGTATCAGAGACCGGAAAAACACGACCTTCGTTCTCAACCTTTGTTCCCATGCCGCGAGAATTGAAAAAGTGAAGAGATTCTTTAACCGCATGCTGCGAAAACGTTGAAAAGAGGAATTTTCCTTTTCCACGGAGCTTTGCCAAGAAATCGCGAGGCTCCAAGGTCTCGTTTGTCACATTGCAGCGTCCTCCGCCGGTGATAAGGAGCTTCTTGCCCAAGCCCTCATTCTTTTCTATAAGCACGACTTTTGCACCGAGCTCTGCCGCTCGTCCTGCTGCCATCATGCCTGCCGGTCCGCCTCCAATTACGGCGACGTCATATGTATTAGTTTTAGGATATCTCATTGATGTAGAAAGGCTATCACAAGTGAGCCTGCAAGCCCATGAGGACAACAAAGTTCATTACACGGGCGTATTAGGTGTATAGCAAAATCTATATGGAGAAAATTATACAGCTGCTAATAGGAATGATTGTGATTGTGAGTATTATCTATTTTATATTCGCACCTCATCCTGAAAAAAATGATGGTTCAGGTTATATTCCTGATACGGGTTCCGAATATGACAGTGGAATATTTTCATATTGACCCAATCACATGGTTTTTTGGGTTTTATGCTTGTGATACGATAATTGCATGAGAAACATAGTTAAAATTTGTATCATTGCGATTATAGCTCTGATCATCTGGGGAGGTTTTAAAGTATATGAAGGAGCAGATACAGCTCGGATGATGAAAACCTACTCTTCTCAGGAGTTGTCATTTGAATATCCTGCAATCTATCATCTTGAGGAAAAAGTTATTACCGACGAACGGCCTGGTCGCAAGCAAGTCATTCTTATGGAAGATACCGAGGAGAATAGACTTGTTCGTGAAGGAAAATCACCTGGACGTGAGGGGCCTGTGACTATCACGATTGATATTTTCCCAAATACCCTTGGTAAACAGAATCTTATGCAGTTCGTCACCGGTGAAAGTGATTCAAATTACAAACTCGGGGCTGGAAAAGTATCTACCACCACCATCGGCTCGCAGACAGGTCTTGAGTACTTTTGGTCCGGTCTTTATGAAGGTAGGTCATTTGTCACTTCCAATTCAGCAAATATTTATCATTTCGCAGTTACATTCATGAATTACGATGCACCAATAGTTGATGATTTTGAAGCGGTGCTTAGTACCGTAGAAGTTAAATAGAGTTGTATTAAGTAGAGTCAGACGCCTCTGTTTTGATATACTGAATGCATGAAATACCGATCACCTTGGATATATCAACTTAATCATGAACGGCCGCTTTCTACACTTAAAGAAGATGTCCAGACGGACGTGGTGATTATAGGGGCAGGAATCGCCGGAATCTCAACAGCTTTTTTCCTCTTAAGAGATACAGATAAGAATGTGGTCATTGTGGAGAAAGGAAAACTTGCTCATGGAGCTACTGGGCATAATGCGGGTCAGATAGCCAGCTATTTTGAACGGCCATTTTATGAACTTGTTGATGAATTTGGTCTTGAAAAGGCAGCAGATGCCCAAAGATCTGTAGAGAGTGCTTGGGAACTTTTAGATTTGATGTATGCCGAAGGAGGCTTAAACATCCCCGTCTCAAAGTTTCTTGGCCACGCAGGATTTTCTACGTTTGACCAAATAATTAGGCATTTAAAGGATAATGAGTGTCGAAGACGTGCAGGTATTAGGACCGAAGAAATGCGTATTGCGGATACTGCTCCTTTTGTAAAAGATATTTCACCTGAATATGCTGGGCTTTATGAGGTGGTTCCTCATAAGGTGGTTTTAGATATGCTTCAGACGGAAGATCCGGAGTATATGGCTGTTTTGTCATACCAAAAAGGATGCCTTAATTCGGCCCTTTTTTGCCAGGAACTTGTTTCGTATATGGCAAAGAAATACGCAGGGAGATTTGCTCTCTATGAGCATGCTTTGATAAGTAGGGTTTCATTGCATGATAAGCGCGCAATACTTGATGCTGGTAAATACACGGTGACTGCGCAAAAGGTTGTTTTGTGTACAAACGGATTTGAAGGTTTTTCTATAATCAACCAAGGCGGCCTTGAAATAAACACTAAATTTCACCATCTAGTCCGTGGCATGGTTGGTTATATGTCTGCATATATAGAGACGATGAATAAGCCTCCTATTGCGGTAAGTTACTTTCCTGCTGAAAACACCAATACAACAAACGATCCTTTTGCCGAAGACCCTTATTTTTATCTCACACGCCGACCGTTTGAGTTTGAAGGGGTCGGGCAGTCAAATCTCATAAGTGTTGGTGGTCCTGAATTTTCTCTTGAAAACAGAGGAGTGTACGATTCTGAGCTCGATTATCCTGAAGAAGAGAAGAAAAGAATTGGTGATTTCGTGAAAAAGACATATGATCCTGACCCAAATAAGAAAATAGAGTATCAGTTTACATGGCATGGGCTTATGGGCTACACGCCGTCTGGGGTAAGGGTGGTGGGGGAAGAACCTAAGAACAAAAATCTTCTTTATAATCTAGGTTGCAATGGTGTCGGTATCTTGCCATCAATATATGGAGCAAAGAGGATAGCGACTCTCATCTCTGGAATAAAGTTACCTCCGTCTATATTTGATCCACGATAAGCATTAAAAAATCCCGAAGCATAAACCGCTTCGGGATTTGAATTCACACTACCGCGTAACCAAGCTCGTGTGCGTGACACTGTGCTGGAGAGACCAGGTGCACAGGAACTTTGGCATCCGGAAGTCCTTTGACTTTGAGTGCAACGAAACCCTTTTCAACGATTCGAAAAGGATCCGTGTCATAAGTTTCAAAGCGCTGGAAACACTCATAGTCTTCCTCGATCATTACAATCGCCGGATATGGAGATTCGTAAATACGAGGTGAGATAACCTCTTGACCGGTTCGGACATCTCTGAGTACCGTGAGCGTTAGTTCACTTAACCGGGGGATGATTCGAACATGGGTGAAGACGGTCCAGGTGTCGCATTCATGAGGGGCTCCTTTGCACTTTGCATGACTTACATCGGTGAGACGAACGGGAGGGGGATTGTGTGCTGGCACAAGTTTCCTTGGGTTAGGGTTGAAAGAACAGTTCCGAGGGATATATTTTTACCTTTTATCTCGAGTTGGTCAATATACAACGTGTGCAGTTTGAGTATGTGTTGACAATATTTAATTATCATTGTACAGAGTAAATCACATAGGTTTAATACTTTACAGAATAATAAAGTCGTTTTATAAACGTGTCCTTTAAGTATCTAAAAAATTAAGCAGGAGAAGTCTTTCATAAAGGACATATGAAAATATAAAGGACAATAATAATGTCCTTTTAAAATAACTATAACTGTCTTATTTAAAACAGTGCCCTTGACGAAACTTTTGTTTGACTTTGTAGCGTAATTAACTAGTGTAAGTAGGTATAACTCCAGCTGAATTAATGAACTCTCTATTTCTGAATATCAGAACGTACCGCAACAAAGCGCTCTCATTAGCGCTCCTTTTGTCTATTGTGGTGGAACTCTTTGTTCCGTTTTATAACGTGGAGGCTTCTACTGCTGCAGGATCTACGCCAGAAGTAATTACATTTGCTACTGTGGGAACCGAGTCATGGACTGTTCCGTCAGATGTAACGTCAATCAAAGTTAAGGTTTGGGGTGCTGGAGGTGCGGGAGGTTCTGGTGAAAAAATCAATGAGAGCAACAGATCGGGTCTAGGTGGAGGTGCGGGTGGTTATGTGGAAAAGACTATATCTGTTAGCCCAGGAGACTCTTACTCTGTAACAGTAGGCTCAGGCGGTCGTGGAATCATGAGCTATATTGATGGTCGTGTTGGAAACCCCGGCTCGGAGTCTCGTTTTGAAGGTGCTGGTGTATCGCTGTTTGCTGCAGGTGGCCAAGGTGGAGCAAGCTATACCGGTGAAGCAAATCCAATCGAACCGATTGGTACAGGTGGCGCTGCCACTGGAGGCGATGTAAACGAAAACGGAGCTAATGGTGGTTCTTATACTGAGATGGATGAGAATCCATACGCAACTTCAGGAGGTTCTGCGTACAATGGGGGTAATGGTGGTTCGCGTGGTCGATGTGGACGCGAAGGAACATGTCCTGGCAGCGAGCTTGGTAGCCCTTGGGCACAAGACGGTGGTTTTCCAGGTGGAGGTGGAGGAGGCTCTGATGTCGCAGAAGGAGGATATGGAGCGAATGGTCTTGTTACTGTCGAGATTATTGAGGCGTCAATTGTGAACCAACCACCTGTTGGATATCTCGATTCAGTTTCATGTTCAGCAATCGAAGGTTGGGCATATGACCCTTCAAGCCCTTCTAGCGTTGTTGGAATTCATTTCTATACAGAAGATACTCTCGGCAACCAAGTATTCATCGGTGATACAGCTGCAAACGTGGCACGTCCTGATGTGAATGAGAATTCAGGCGTTTCAGGCAATCACGGATACAGCTTCCCATTGCCTCTTTCCCTTAAAAACGGACAGATTCACAAGATATTTGCATACGCTCTCGACAGCACTGATGCAAAATTGAACACACTCCTTTCAAACTCTCCAATGGTTGTTGGTGGTTGTCCTAATCCAGGTACTGGAGGTGGTACACAAACACGCCCAACTATCACTTCATTCACCATCAACTCTACGACCGCTCCTGTCACTGTCGTACAGGGCACCCCTATTTCATGGGCTGGATCTGCAACAAAAACCACTGCAGATATTTTCCGCTACCGAGCATATGTTGTCGGTTCACAGGGAGGTGAATGGACCAATGCAACCAACAGAACTTCAGTTTCTTTCTCTGAAGCTGCTCTAAGCACAGCTCAAAATCCTCGAAGTTTCTTTAATGGCGCAGGAGGTTACACTCTTCGCTTTGAGGTTGAAGATGTTAACGGGCTCGTATCTCGAGAAGATCGAACCCTTACAATCACCACAAGTGGAAGCACGGGAGGTGGAGATACGGGAGGTGGAAGTACTGATCCAATAACTGCGTCGCTTACAACTACTGCTCCATCGTGCGTGGCAACGGGCACAAATATTCCTTTCATTATAAGTGTGGGAGGTTCAGGTGTTACATCAGTTGTCCTACAAAAAGATAACAATAGCGACGGCGTTTTCGAACAGGTTGCATCATGGACTTCAGCTGGAAATCAATCATTTGCAAGTAATGAACTTCCTGCATTTACAGGTGTGTACACGCTACGTCTTGTTGTAAATGGAGTTGTTCGTGATACGAGAACGATAACTATCGCAAATACATGTACTACGGCAACATTTAACGTATCTCCTCTTACGGGACTTACAACTACCGAAGCCGGAGGCGTTGCAACGTTTAATGTTGTGCTCAATTCGGCACCCCTTATGAATGTTGTTATCCCTGTACGAAGCTCAAACTTTAATGAGGGCACGACATCTCCTATAACTTCACTTACCTTTACTCCAGCAAACTGGAATGTTGCACGAGCTGTTACGGTGACTGGCGTCGATGACAGTGTTGCAGATGGCAACGTTGCATATAGTGTTATCCTAGGACCTTCAGTAAGTAGCGACCTCAATGCTAATGGTATGGCGGCTCAGAGTGTCACCATTGTAAATAATGATAATGAGCCTACGGTTTCTACTGGAGGTGGGTCTTCAAATAGTGGTGGCGGATCTTCGTCATCAGGCGGAGGAGGTGGGGGTGGTGGCCGATCAAGCCTACGATGTACTGGATTTGGCTGTCCGACGACAACCGCTACCACAACAACGAGCACGATCTCTAACATTGGCGACATCATGATCCTTATTGATCAGCCAGTTAGGAGCAGCGCTCCTGTAGCTACGGGCCCAGAACTTGTCTGCCCAAGCGTCAATTTCATAACAACCTTCCTCAAGGTGGGTGTGGATAACAATCCGAACGAAGTTCGAAAACTCCAGTATTTCCTCAATACATATGAGGGCGCTAATCTAGCGATAGATGGCATATTTGATACGAATACTGAAAATGCGGTTAAAGCACTCCAATCTAAATACACAAACGAGATCCTTGCTCCGTGGGGAGTTACTACTCCGACGGGCATTGTATATATAACGACAACCAACTATATCAACAGGGTATATTGTAACGACAATCCAGGTTATACAGGCAACGAAAGCATATCGGACATCATCGATAATACTGTCCTTTATCCAGAGGTGGATAATTCAGCTGAGTTTGAAGGCGAGATTGGTATGGCTACAAGCACGGATGATGGCTCTAATTCAAACCTTGCGGGTGTGGGTTCTATATCCTCACGTATTTGGGAGGGTCTAAAGGACATACCGCTCTACCTCATACTCATTCTGGTGCTCATGTTTACAGGAGCGGGAATAATACTCACAAATGTCCTTAAGAAGGATATACCAGCCCATGCAGTATATGTGTCCTTGATAAAGGGCTCTGCAATTCTAGCTATAGCTTCTGTCCTTAATGTCCTTAATACAGTGTCCTATATACTTAACCCTGAGTGGTTTATGGAAAGGTCTGGATTCACTCTCGCATGGTTACTTGCACTCAACGCAATCAATCTTGGACTTATCATTGCTATCTGTCTTGCTGTTCTCATCTCTCTTTACGGTCGACTTGCACGAGCTCAAAGCTAATTGAGTAATCAGTTATCGGTTCCAAGCTTTCCTATTGCTTTGGTATAATCAAAGCTATGAAAAGCTATACATCATGGATTCTTGTTGCGGTTGCGGTAGTTCTCATTATTGGAAGTATGATTTGGTATTCTTCTCGGCCTGGGGAATATGATGGTTTCGCCATGTGCATAAAGGAAAGTGGAGCAAAGTTTTTTGGAGCATTTTGGTGTCCGCATTGCCAAGATCAGAAAGCTCTCTTTGGTCGATCGGCACGCGAGCTTCCATATCATGAGTGTTCTACTCCTGACGGGCAGGCACAGCTCCAATCTTGTTTAGATGAGAAGATAGAAACCTATCCAACGTGGAAATTTGCTGATGGCACGGTAAAGAAAGGTGTCATTCCTATGGCAGAGCTTGCAAGTATTACAAGTTGTGAGTTTGTTAAAGACGTAAAATAATATGACATCTCTTGCTTCAGTGATGAATGTGATTTGGAGTTCGCTGTCGATTATTGCTTTGCTTATGTCTCTTTTGCTTGCTATCGCACTTTTTGCAAAAAAGACGCCGGTATTTATCGAAGGGGTGCTCTTGTTTGTTTCTCGTAAAGCGATGCAGATTACTTTTCTCGTCGCGCTTCTTGCAACTCTTGGGAGTCTTATCTATTCAGACGTCATCGGTTATGAGCCGTGCAAGCTCTGCTGGTATCAGAGGATATTTATGTATCCTCTTGTTGTTATGTTTGGAATTGCCCTCTGGAAAAAACACACATGGATAAAACCATATGGAGTTGTGATGGCAGGTGTTGGTGCTCTTATTGCTGGATTTCATTACCTCGGTCAGATCGGATGGAACCCTCTAGGTCTCGAGTGTCTTGCTATAGGATATTCAGCTTCATGTTCTAAAAATTTCGTTCTCCAATTCGGATTTATAACTATTCCGATGATGGCAGTATCAGCATTCTTGTTTATCGCACTTTCTCTTGCGTATTCAATAAAAAAAGATAAGGAGGCTAATTCAACCATTGCTTAATATGATTGAAACAATCGCTTTTGCTACTTCAATTGTCTTGCTTATTCCTGGAGTTTTCATGGCGTTTGTTCCAATGCTCCCTGCGCTCTCGTACATGTTTGTGATTGCTTTGGTTTTTGCAATATATGATGGATTTGTGAGGCTTAGCGTAAACGAGCTTCTCATACTCTTAGGTATTACATTTCTCTCGGTAATCATCGATCATACGTCTGGTCTCTTGGGGGCGAAATATGGCGGAGCACACACTAAATCACTCTTATGGGGGATTGTAGGAAGCATCATTGGAACGTTTTTGGCGCCTGCATTAGGGACGTTTATTGGATTGTTTGCGGGCGTACTTATTGCCGAGCTCTATTACAAGAAATCGAGCGACAAGGCGGTGAAGGCTGCGGGCAGTGCTTTGATAGGTAGTATTGTAGGTGTTGTATCTAACGTTGTTTTGGCCCTAGTGTTTATAGCCATGTTCGTTATCTTTGTGCTCTAAAGAGCGCATTTGAGGGCTTGTAGCGTAGTATAACGAAGTGGTTAACACATAAAATATATGACACATCCAGTAAAAGTAATCACGAGTACCGTAGCGGTTCTAATCGTCGTATATCTTGCGTTTGTTTTAGACATTCCTCAGAAACAGATGCCTGTGACAGATTTCATTACATGCGTCGCTGCAGGAAATCTTGCGATGGAATCTTATCCTCGCCAGTGTAATGACGGTAAGGGAAATACGTATGTTGAGGAAATTCCAGTTGCAAGTACTTCAGACATGATTCGTGTTTCTACACCTGTTGCGGGTGCGTCCATCGAATCTCCTGTTACTGTTTCAGGGGATGCTCGGGGTAATTGGTATTTTGAAGCATCATTTGCAGCAGAAGTGTTTGATGAAAATGGGAAAAGTTTGGGAATTTCTCCTATTCAGGCGCAGGGTGATTGGATGACAACAGAGTTCGTCCCATTTGAAGGATCGATTGTATTTTCGAAACCTACTACTGCGACTGGTCTTATCAGGTTCCATAAAGATAATCCATCAGGTGATCCGATTCGGGACGTGTATGTTGATGTGCCTGTGGCATTTAAGAATTTCACTCCAGGTTCTGGAATCGAGACACCAACGGCTAAAACTTGTCGCCCAACGGGGTGCAGTGGACAGATTTGTTCAGATGAGGATATTGCAAGCACGTGCGAATATAGGTCAGAATATGCATGTTATCGAAATGCAGAGTGTAAGAGGCAATCGAATGGTTCGTGTGGTTGGACGCAGTCGTCTACTTTATTAGCTTGTCTCTCTAATCCTCCTCAAGAATAAAATGGGAAATGAATCACTTATCCATGCAGATATTTTTTTCTTTATTTCAACTATTGCTCTCGTAGCGATATCAATCGGAGTATGTATTGTTCTATATTATGTTTGGGGTATTGCAAAAAATGTCCGCGATATTTCCGATAAAGTAGCGGAAGAAAGTGATGAGATTATTGCGGATGTTCGCAGGCTCCGTCTTTCTCTTCATGACGAGGGTGTAAAATGGGGACATGTCTTGAGCCTTGTCCGAGCATTCTTTGTCAGGAAAGAGAAAAAGGTGAGGAAGGCGACGGATTCATTTAAAAATAACGAATAAAATAATATGGCACAGAAGAAGAGTGGTGGAAGCGGAGCGGTTGTGGCTGGAATTATGGGTCTTACTGCGGCTGCGATTGGCGCATATTACCTCTATGGACATAAGGATGCCGAGAAGAATCGAGCAAAGGTGAAGGGTTGGATGCTTAAGGCTAAAGGTGAGGTTCTTGATGAGCTTGAAAAGGCGCAGGATGTCACAGAGTCTGTATATATAGCCGCTGTAGATGCTGTTGCAAAGCGATATAACGAGCTTAAGACGATTGATGCTGCGGATCTTGAGGTCTTTATCAAGGAAATGAAGGATCATTGGCAGGGAATCAAGAAGACCATGTCTTCAAAGCCTGCTAAGGCAGTTAAGAAGACTTCAAAGTCAGCAGTGAAGAAAACTTCAGATAAGTAGTTTGATAAAACCGCGCCTTATATTTTGCGCTCTGTCCTCGGCTCGAAATCGTCAAAGAAAGACTTGACCATTTCTTCGCCTGCGGAGGGTACAAAATATAAGGCGCGGTTTTTGATATACTATGCATATCAAATTATGAAAAACGAGACCTCTTGGGGAAATGTGGCAAATTGGTACGACAAAGTTGTAAACGATGAGGATTCATATCAAGTTAAAGTCATTTTGCCGAACGTGCTTAGGCTTCTTAATCCTCAAAAAGGAAAGAAGATTCTTGATCTCGCGTGTGGGCAAGGTTTCTTTTCTCATGCTCTCGCAGCGCAGGGTGCAACGATAACTGGAGTAGATATTTCACCTGAGCTCATAGAAATTGCTCGAAAGCACGCAGGACATAACGAAGACTTTTATATCTCAGGTGCAGACAATCTTTCAAAGTTTAAGGATAAGAGTTTCGATTCTGCTGTATGTGTTCTTGCTCTTCAAAATATCGAAAAGATGCCGCAAACTCTCAAAGAAGTCGGCCGTATTTTAAAAGAGAAGGGAAAGTTTGTGCTCGTTTTAAATCACCCTTCTTTCCGTATTCCTGGTAAGAGCGCATGGGGTTTTGATGAAAAGGCTAATGTTCAGTATAGAAGGATAGATGACTACATTTCTGAATCTCGCACTGCGATTGATATGCATCCTGGGTCAGATAAAGATAAGAAGGAGATGACATATTCTTTCCATAGGCCGCTTCAGGCGTACTCAAAAAGCCTGGCCAATGCGGGTTTTGTAATCGGCCGCATAGAAGAGTGGGTGTCACATAAAGAGAGTGAGAAAGGTCCAAGAAAGTCTGCAGAAGATAGGTCGCGAAAAGAGATTCCGATGTTTATGTGTTTGGAGTGTATTAAGGCGTAGAGTTCTAGAGAGATTAGATATTGAAAGAATTAGAATAGAAA
>JACCDR010425784.1_pt1 | contig 18883 bp, 26 predicted proteins | sample 7446431 | NCBI WGS metagenome assembly JACCDR01 (sample SAMN15323443, study PRJNA562643) | freshwater metagenome | isolation source: river surface water | place: USA:Blue River Watershed | collected 2017-08-17
CTTGCAATATTACTATCAGTATACTCTCGAGCTTATGCCTGAGGAACTGCCTGCTGCGATGGTTACAGGGATTCTAGGTCACAAGCTTCTTCAGAATTTCTATACTTATCGTGGCCATGGTATGTCTAAGGAAGAGGCCCACAAGCTTACTACTAACCATGCACAGAAATTGATTAGTAGTCAAAATATAACAGAGGTTACTTCCCTACTTACTGCATGGACACTTGTAGACAATTATATTAGAGACAACGAGTTTGCAGCCAAAGCTGTCATTGTAGAGAAGCGGTTTCTATTTCCCCTTTCTCTACTTAGTGATGATCCTATGTTTGAAGATGTACAAGTTGGTTTTACTCCTGATGTTGTGTTTGAGCGTTCTAATCAATTATGCGATGTTGAGGATGCCAAGTTTGTATCTAGAGCCTGGTCTAAGAAGAAGCTTGAGAGATTCTCGCAAGCTAAGCTATATCAAATCTTCCTTAAGAAGATGGGGTATAAAATTTCCACGACTAGGGTTCGATTCTTTAATGTAACAACAGGTAAAATTACTAGACAAGATTATGTAATGGGTGAAGCCGAAGAGCGAAACCTAATCAATGACTTTGTAAACGGTGTCCGGGAAGTTCTAACCTACCGACGTAATTACGCTTCTCACGAAGTGCCTCCACGTCGTACAATGAATTACACAGCATGTCAATTCTGTAGTTTTGAACTTCCTTGTACTTTGCAAGCTGAAGGTAAGGACGCGACTAAGACCTTGCAGCATTTATATATTAAGAAGGATTACAGCTATGCCAAGTGAACAAGAACTAATCCAAGTAGCAAATGAGGACGCAACTGTATCGCCTTACTATGTATCAGTTCTTTATGGAGATTATGGCAGTCGTAAAACAACTACTGCCTGCTCTATGGTAAAAGAACGAGGACTGCTGCTTAGTTCGGATGATAGTTGGAAGGTTCTGCTTAACCCGAGACATGCAGAAATCTATAGTCGAATCAAGAAAATTGTACATCTCGAAGGTCTAAGTCAGCTCTCCTATATAGATTTTGTAGATTACGACACCATTATCTGGGATACACTCAGTCAGTCTGTAGATGTGTATCTCGATCTATTATACGATGAAGCTGATTGGGGTGGAAAGTTCAGAGAGAAAATCAATAGTAAGAATCTGAGTCTTAAAGGACTCGAAGCTCTTGCTCCTGTAGATTACAGGGTAACGCGAGATAGCTTCCGTCCGGTACTCAACAAACTGCTAAGAGAAACTGAAGCGCACATCATCTTTACATCCCAAGAAAATGAAGTGATTCCAGGACTTAGTCAAAACCAGCAAAAGAGACCTTCTATTCCTCAGGCTACTTTCAAAATTATTGGTACTAGGGCAGATGTTATCGCACGCCTTAAGGGTGTAAAAGATAAATTTACTGCCGATGTAACACAAAGCCTAACTCAGTTGGGCAAAACTCGTATTGAAGCAATTCAAGGTTCTTTGGACCTTGATGTATTCGTAAACAAGTACAAGGAGACTGTTTTTAAATGAGCATCTTCGGAGCGATGGACGCTGCTCTTATCCCTACCAATCCTTTCTGGATTGAAAAGGGAGAGTATGAGGCCGAAGTTACTAAGGCTGTCTTTAAGGAGAATCGGGAGAAGCAGCGCCAGCTCGTTATTGAATACACTATTACGGATGAAGCTTCGGAATTCTGCGACAAGAAGGCTTCTCAGTATTTCACTCTTCCTGACCCGGATATGACTTTGGAAGCTTTTGAGCTGCTGCCTGCGGATGAAAAGAAGAAGATGCGGCAGACTCTGGCTAACATGAAGCGCACTCTTTGTGGTAATGAGAACAATTCTTCTCAGCGTGGCCTTGGCGTCAATGCTGAAGATCTGAACGATGCAGAATGGGATCCTGAGGTTATTGTTGGTACTCCAGTTACTATGGGTATCAGCAACTATGGTCCCACTAATGAAGGTGTTAATGTTCGCTGGGTTAATCTCCGCGACTAAATAGGTAATAAACTAGGGGACTCACCTATTTGCAAATAGGTGAGTCCCACTCGCCCCTTCTCGGTGACTTCAAATAAGTGTGTGATTCTCGCTTTCTCCATTCCACGATTGCACACCTTTGGATGTTCAGGTTCGATTCCTGATAGGGGCTCTTATGACTTTAAGGAGGTAAACTATGCGTCTTTAAAATAAAGAGTGCCTGGCACTGGGTAGGGACCTACTCTACTGGCCGGTAGGTCCCTATTAGAGAGGAGGTATATGACAAACGAATTTCTTTCTGATCTTTTCGGAGACCAGGAAGGTATAGTCTATGCTCCTGTTAAAGGAGATAGATTTAAGCAACATTTCTTCTCGTGGCCACAGGAGCGCGAGCAATTAGAGCAGCATCTTAGAGATTACGATAAACGAGACGTATATGTTTCCCCAGTGCTCTTCAGAGAAAAAAGAATTGCACCTGAGACTTTTCTTGGAACTAATTACTTATGGACCGAATTTGATGGCCATATACCAGAGAATGCGATTACGCCAACCATGCGAGTCCTGTCCTCTCAGGAAGGACACGAACACTGGTACTGGAAACTAGATCAATTCGTAACTGATAAGATTCTTATTGAAGATTTAACTAGAAGGATTGCGTATCATTATGGAGCAGACCTTAGCGTTTGGGATTATCAAAATGTATTGCGACCCATTGACACGTGGAATCACAAACGCAATAAACCAGTTACACTTCTCGATAAATCCAATCGTGTCTATTCAATTAATGATTTTCTCGGGATTCCTATTCCTCCTGCTGGTACCAAAGTTGACATTCAACTCGGTAAACTCCCTACCCGAGACGAAATTCTTGCCAGATACAAATTCACATACGACGCTCTAGACTTGATGTTTAAGATTGTAGAAAAAGGAAGGAGGGATGAAGCTTTAGTTCGATTAGCTTTTGAATGTATTGAAGCGGGTCTAAGCAATGAAGAAACATTTGTAATCATTGAGGAAAGAGATTCGGTATGGGGTAAGTTTGTAGGACGGAGCGACAGACAGAAACAACTTGAAGGAATTATTGCTTCTGTCCGTCGTAAAAAAGCCACAGTGGCTGAAATCACTCATGAAGTACCGGAAGTCTACCGCTTTCATGACTTTATGAGAACCAATGTAAAGTTGCAGTGGGCTATTGAAGGTTTGCTCCCTGTGGCTGGCTCCATGGTTATTTTTGGTAAACCAGGAATTGGTAAGAGTACATTTTCCCTACGACTAGCTATAGATTTAGCTCTTGGAAAGGACAAGTTTTTACTCTGGAACATTATTAATAAGCAGCGTGTGTTATTTATTTCCTTGGAGATGCAACATTACGAACTAAAAGAATTCTTCAATGACATGGAGTTACCTGAGAATGAGCAGCAGCAGCTCCAAGAACAATTCTTCATCTGGCCCATCGGAAACGCCTATCCATTCGATACTCCTGATCAACAACTTGAACTGCTCAAATTTATCAGATTGTATAAAATTGAGTTGGTTATTATCGACTCCTTATCTTTGTCGATGTATGGATCGGTTAAAGATGACGACGCCGTTAAGAGACTCAACTCTTTCTTGAATGAAGATGTACGCAAAGATAACAAGTGTGGATATCTGTTCATTCACCACCCCCGTAAAGAGGGTATGAATGATGATAAGGACAGAGGCCAGGATGAATCTTTTGGTTCAACTTATATTGTCGCTAATGCACAAACTGTTGTCGTACTCAAATCGAAACCTGGATCCCCCCGAATACATGTAAAATTAGTCAAAACACGTATGTCGGTAGGGATGCAGAATTTCTACATAGAGAGAACACCTAACAGAGGATTTCAGTTAGTTGAAGATTCGTTAGGAGCTACGCATGTTGTCTACTCCCATCCCCCTGACAACGGGGAAGCCAGTAGCATCAAAAAGCCAGATGTTAACTCACTTGGAAAATTGTTCAACTTTTGATTATATTGCTGTAGATACTGAGGGTTTCACAGCTGAGACTATTCTTGGTATTTCAGTAGCTAATCCTGCTCTGCAGGGAATGTATTTTCCCATCGGCCACAGGGAGGATGTGAATATCGATGAAGAAGTTTATGCTGCGCTCAAAGAAACCCTCCGAACTGTTCCTTACAGGATTATGCATAATGCAGGCCACGATTTGCTTGTTCTACCTTATCTATTTGATTTACCTTTCGTAGACACGATGATTATGGGACACATGGTCAATGAGAACTTGATGTCTAAATCTCTTGACTTTATGCACAAACAACTCTGTGGCGGTGAGGGTAAAAAGATAGACCCTCTTATGGAGTCTATTATTGAAACTATGGGTTGGTACTACGTGCCTTTTGAATTAATGAATATCTATGGTAGTCAGGATGCTGTAATTGCCATGGAACTATTTATTACACTTATGCCTAAATATGAGAAAGAATTTGGCCCTCTTTGGAGTAGCTGATGTATTCAGTTTATAATGTACCTCGACTTCCTCGATGGGTACTTGGATACGGCAAACCTCGTTCGTATTTTAGGAGCGGACAATGGAAGCGTTCCTCATAGTAGTTTTTTGCCTTTTAATTGCAGCTTTTGTTATCTTGTTTGTGTACAAGCATCACAACACGGGGCCTAATCTTTCACTGCACAGGGACATTTCTAATAGGAGAAGGAAAAGGAGAGAAAGCAAAAAAGAAGCAGACACATATCCATCATTTGCATTCCTAAAACGCGATCTAGACGAGAGCACTAAGGGAGCTGTAAACTAGTTATGGAAATTGGTAGGCACGTTTATCTAGGAGAGGCCGCAAAAGCAACCCGATCACATTCGGGCAGGCACAGAGAATTTGGTACTGAAAAAGCAATAGGGCTTATACCTTTGGGTGATCGTAGTAGGGATATTCCAGAATACGGCGTAGATTACATAGAAGAGAGGAATGGCGTTGACATCTCCACTTCCAGAAGAAGATAGCCTATATCCTAAAAACTGGGCTATCATTCCTCACTATCCTGCATTTGAATCTAGGCAACTATCAGAAGATACTTATCAAATTAGATCTAAGACGCATCAAATTACTGTAAACAAAGAAGGCTATGATTTATTTCTTTCCGAAGATAGACCCAATTCTTGGGCTGCATGGATGGAGCAGAATCACGTAGTATCATTTAGAAGGGAAGATGTGCAGTGACTGATTGGGTACTTATACCTTGTCTGAAACAGTTAGTAACTGAGTTTAATATTCTTGCTCCAATGCGTTCTCGACTGCGTGATGGAAGTATTGGTGATGCTGCTCATCAGAAAAGACTTTCAGATCATAATGCAGATGAGACAGGCAATGTACCTACTAGAGACAAAGATAAAATAAACGAAGTCCATGCTATTGATGTAGATGCTGATTTCCATGTTCCTGGTCTATCCATGGAGAGAATAGTTCAGTATTTACTTTCTGAATGTCGTAAGCCTGGTACTAGTGGAAAGGATAGAGGTCGCCTTAAATACATCATCTATAAGAAGCGTATTTGGGAAGCTTCCAATAACTGGAGAGAGAGGACGTATACAGGTAGTAATCCCCACGATAAGTACGCACACTTTAGTGCTGAATACGACACTGAATTTGAATACGATACACGACCGTGGGGCTTAGTCGAAAAGTTTGGAGATGATCTACCAATGGATCAGACAAGATTTAATCAGCTACTTGAGACTGCTCTTTATCAGATTAGCATTCCTGACTACGCTTTAAAAAACCTTAATGGTCAAGAGCGTAAATTAGCGCTTGCAGCTTGGCTTGGTTGGGCTGATGGACGTGCAGATGTTGCACGAGTTGAAAAGAAGGTTGATGCACTAACTCAGCGAATTAACAGTATTCAGGATTCAATGACTGATCAGACTGAAATCCTGAAGAAGATCGATACCAAACTTTCCACCTCTCAGACCCGAGGAGCTGTAAACCTGTGAATCAGTCAAAGCTTTCTGAGTTTCACGATGACAAGGTAAAGGCAAAGGAACCAGCTTTAACTTCAGGGCTTATTGTAACCAATGGCGTAGGTATTCTCGGCCTGATCAATGTATTTTTTCCTCATCTGCTGACAGATCAGCAGGAACTTAGCGTCTATATAATTGCTGCTTTTGTGTTGCCTATTATTACAGCTGTCTTTACTCGTGGTAGGGTATGGTCTCCTGCGAGTGTAGATGAGTTGCTTGAAGAGGCAATAACTTCTGCTGAAGAAGTTAAAAAGAACCAGGGTCCTAAGCTTATCTAACTACGATAACAGGAGATCTTAGGATCTCCTATTGCAAAGGAGTCGCGAACAAGGAGACCCTGTGGCGGGAAGATATGTTTGGCAGTATTTAAGTGGCATGACCTATGCGAAACACGCTTTCTATAGGTCAGAGTTGAAGACTGCTATCTGTGGAACACATATTCTAGTTAATGGGAGAAGTTGGAAAACTTCACCTCATAGGTTGGAAGAACTTAAACCGTGCTCGAGATGTGTTCGAATTATGGGACGACAGTAAGTCAATTTTCTGAGTTATTGGCTCCCTAGAGGCCGGTCAGACCCCCATGATCCACTGGGCAGCCCGCTGTACGGGTCACTGGTCCAAGATCACAGGGTCCTAGGTGTCTCTGGTAGGGTCTGAGAAGGGCTCTGTCAGAGCGGCTCTCAACGGGCCACATTAACTTATGAAAAGTAAAGGTTTTCAGTGGTAGAAAAAGAAGATCCAAAAGCTAAAATTGCCAGATTGGCATCTGCTACATCACCACTAACAGGCTATCCAGTCGGCCTAAGTGAGTGCGGTTGTCCTAATAACATTCTATATCAAGAACCCATTCTGCACATCTGTCCTGAATGTGGATTCGACGGTAAATACGAGCATGTGCACATTAAGTGTCAGGGATGTGAATTCCTAAGCGAAGGAGGTAAAGGTGTTTGGTAGGTTGTTGAATGCTTAATCCAGAATCTCGTAAAAGAGCAGAAAAACTTCTAGAGAATATTACACTTGAAATCCAGGGCCACCTGACTTTTGATATTTCTCTTGGTGATATTCAATGGCTTGCAAAAACTCTAGTTGAAATGGATGATAGGTATAGTGAGCATAAAGACTGCTGTTTCCCTGATCGATCAAGCTGTGCCTATCGGAAAAGAATTGGGGATGAAAGTGACAAGTGAGATCCATCCCCTTGAAGACAAAGTAATTTACTCAGAAGAGCACAAGAAGCATCTTTCTTTCATTCCTACCACAGTCGTGTTTGTCAGAAATGACCTCGGCGAAATTGAGATCCGTACCTGCACTTCCTGTGGCTATGAAGATGTTACTTGTTTACACACTAAAAATGACATTGATTTCGAGTTGTTGAAAATTAGATGTCTACTTTGTGGAGGTTAATATGCTGAACAGACAAGAGGAAAGGAAACTCGACGTTCTTCTTGGGTTTCTCACAGATGATACTAGAAACAAAGTACACTATGCAACTACATACACCATCGAAGATGTAGCCTGGCTAGCTACACAACTTTTTCGAGTAAATAAAAAGTTTAAAGAGCGCTTTATTCGGGAAGCATCGCCAGAGGAGAAAGAAATTATTGAGAAGGCTAAGATAAAGATTATGTTTCACTATAAAATTAGTGAAGCTAACGCACATGCGTTCTTGTACAAAACTGCAATGGACGGTAGAAGGAAAAAAATTGATGTTGCTCGTGAAATTTTACAAACGGATAAATTACCATGACTCAGCCACAGGGGGTACCAGAAACTTCGTGGGAAGTATTTGACGACTGCCCTACTTGTGGTGTGGGTAAAGGAGATGCTTGTTGTAATTTGAAACTATCTACATCTAAGAATTTAGTTCGTATCGCACTTCCTCACCGTGGAAGACCTAGAGTAGTATGGGAACCTAGATAGTGAGACGACCACCACATAAGTGCTTTATCAAGATCAGATATTTTTCGGAAATACAGGGAATTCTCTATTTCGTTTTTTGCTTTACATGCAAACCGTATAATTCAAATAAACCCGAGGAGGAGCCTGTAGAGTTAGTGAATACTCCATTCTTTGATTATGCAATCTACGCAGCAGTAAGTCATTTTAAGGATTCAAATGGAATGTGATGGAAGAGAAAAGCACTTTCACTACAACCTATCTACAGGAGATATACATTTACATAGTCACCCCCATACAGTTATGGATGAAAAGTTTAACAGGCTCCACCATCATGCTCCTATAGAGCATGAGAATCTTACTTACGGACAGCTAACACAAGATGACGAGATCCTAGAAAGTCCTTTCTGATGAAGCCTCATATCCATATAGATTTTTCTAGCCATGTACCTAAGTTGGAAAGTAAACCAAGTCGTTTGCACAGAATTAAAGAATATCCCGATCCCAAAGGCAACCGAGCAGAGCGTCGAGCTTATGCAAAGTTAAAAAGGAGTAAAGATGTTAAGTGAAAAAGAAGAGACAAGATTACAGGGACTTGCAGAAAAAGTAGCATTCTGCAAAGAAGATCTCCAGTATCCTCGACTTAATACTTATGATATAGAATGGCTTGTTACAAGACTTAAAGAAGTTAATGATGAATGTTCTAAAATAAGTGCAGAATTACAAAAGGCTAATGAAGAATTAGCACGAGTATATAAGGAGTACGGACCATATATAAGGAGTACGGACCATGAATTGCGATGTGACAGAGAAGCATAGTCACTATGCTGAGATTGTAAAGACTTCATTTTGATGTTATCTCTATGGGAAATTGAAGCAGACTTCATCCGATTGATTGCGAGGATTAAGCAACGTGGTATTAAAATCGATACAGCTTTTGCTAGAAAGAAGGCTATCGAAGGAACCCGAATTCTTAATCAGATACAATCTGAGCTCGGGTGGAATCCTGGTAGTTCACAGCAGATCGGTAAATATCTCATTGGTGATCTGGGTCTTCCTGTTCTTAAGAGATCCTCAAAAACCGGTGAACCGAGTTTTGATAAGGAAGCTCTCGAAGAGTACGAATTACATTTAGATGCTTTAGGTGACGCCACAGCGCAGAAAGTCTTAACTTATCGAGGATGGCAGAAAACAGTAAGTTCTAACTTCCAAGCCTATCTAGATTTAATGGATGAAAATGAGATTCTCCATCCGAACTACAAGGTACATGGGACGAGAACAGGTCGTCTTAGTTGTGAAAAGCCAAATCTACAACAAATCCCGAGAGAAAGCGTAAAACCCTGGAATGGTGATGTTAAGCGAGCATTTATTCCTAGGCCAGAAGAACTATATTGTAGTCTATATCCAAAGAGATCCATTAATGGTCGGATTCGACTCAGGACCTTCGATTTTAAACAAGTTGAGTTTCGACTCGCAGCTGCATATGCCAAGGAAAAAGAACTTCTGGAGATCTTTAATTCCGGAGGTGACATTTTCACGGAAATGTCACAAAAACTGGGTCGTCCTCGCCATCAAATTAAGACTTTTGTTTACTCTACATTGTACGGCGCAGGTAAAGCGAAAGTAGCTTTAGTTCTTGGAATGCCAAGAAGTGAATCTGATGAACTTTTTGAAGAATATCATGGAACCTGGCCAGGTTTTAGAAAAATGGCAGAGAAAGCTACGCTTTTAACACAGAATGATGGATACATTGAATACTGGACAGGAAGGCGACGGCATCTTCATAAAAGCGAAGCACATAAGGCGTGGAATTCTGTACTTCAGGGCGGTGCGTTTGAGATCGTTAAGCGTCGCATGCTCGATCTCAAAGACGAACCAATCGTCTTACAAGTTCACGATTCTATTACTACTGAAGACGACGACAATTGCGATATCGATAGGATTAAGAGAGTATTGGAAGCCGTTCCTGAGAGTAAGGAACTTGGTGTGAAGTTTGAAGTTGATATGGTAGTTGAAGGTGAGAAGTAATGTATAAGGAAGAAACATTAGATTGTCAAGATTGTGGTGATATAGTTAAAATTTTAACACCTTCAGAAGCTCGACAAGTTGCAGCTAAGCCCTATAATTTCATAGTATACTGTGAGCAGTGCATTAAAGATCGTAGAATTGATTCTCGTAGATCAGACTTAATAATGGTAGTCGAAGGTGAGAAGTAGTGGCTATAGAACTTGATCCTTTACAGATGAGAAAGATACTCGGAAGACACTTATGGGAAGTACCTCAGCCTTTTGGTCCAGGTTGGCGTATACGAGAAAAGAATAAGAATCGTTTGATTATAATTAGTTGTTCACCTCTTACTTTGGAAGACCCGACAGAATGGGTACATGCCTCAATAAGTGCAAAGGAAATACCTACGTATGAAGATTTAAAGTTACTCCATAGAGTAGCCTTTGGCGACAAATGGGCTTATCAAGTATTTGCACCTTCCGCTAGTCACATTAATATCCACGAAAGGGTACTCCATCTTTGGGGACGTGCGGACGGAACACCTTGTATGCCAGATTTTGGTAGTATCTTAGGCGGGTCAATTTAGGTAGGAGGAATAGTGAATTTTATCTGTCAACCGTGTAGGGATGCTGCTGATATCAAAGCAGTGAAAGGCTCTATGCTGCTAATTGTTAAAGCCAACACACATGCTAAATGCAAGGGTAGTACCTGGTGTGATTGTCAGCACAGAGTAAAGAAGGTCTAATCTATGGGTAGGCATGCGACATTTGATGTTTCTGATTTGGATAGGTTTGCAGCGCTCGTAAACAATACTGAGAATCGCATCACCTATCTTTCTATTGACCCTGGGAAATGGAACGGAGCCTGTGGCTACGATTCTGATTTCCATCTACAATTTATGTACGTAGTTGCTGCTGATGATATGATTCAATTTTTAAGTGCTTTCCAACACGTTGAAAAGTGTATCTATGAAAGTTACAGATTATTTCCTAATAAGATGCGACAACAAGTCTACTCCGATATGGAAACACCGCGAGTAATCGGTAGAATTGAATCTTGGGCTCAGCTCTCTAAAGTAGAGACAATTAAGCAAGATCCAGGAATCAAGATTACTGGTTACGCTTGGATTGGAGAGAAACCACCTACTAAGAGTAGTAATAAAAATGATCCTATGGATGCTCATGTACATTTTATGTATTGGGCTGTTCGTCAAGGTAAGATAGACGCAGCTGACCTACTTCAGAAGCCCAAATAAAAAGCCCCCTAAGTCAACTTACTGACTTAGGGGGCTTTTTCTATGTCTTTTTACATTTATTGAATCTTTGAAGATTCTCCATTTCTGTTTGTATGTCTTTACCAAGTTGGGTCGATGGTGGATTCTCTTCATAAGCCTTATTAAATAATCTAGTTATACTACAGAGCCGTTGGTTGCTTCTGCTATCAATCCAATAAGCAAATTGAAAGGAGGCAACCATCATAATAAACATACCTATAAATGCAGCCGTAGTAGTAATTACTAAACGTCTAGGAACCATTACCAGCATCTGCTGCTTAGGCTTATTATCTGACATGTCTAATTAATTCTGTGATGAGATATCCGATTCCTGTGAAGAAGGCTCCTGCGGAGGTGAAGATGATTGCAATACGATTGGCGAATTCTTGATAAGAGAGAATATTTGGGTGGCTCCAGGTACTCCCGTCATAAGTGTAAAAACTAGTAATAACATCCAGTTGATCTCGCCTGTATACTGTTGATAGCCAATACCCGCCAGACCTGCGAATAACAAAATCCAACTTTTGGCCTGAGTGCCATCTTTTTTCTTGGTGTTTCGGTTGGTTGCCACGCAAAATCTGTCTCCCGTCTAGCCTGTTACTTGTTGAAGGAGACGTGAACATGATCCGTGTGGGGTGAGGGTCCACTATACTTCTTCCAGCCTCGTCCAGGCTGCCAGATGTATCTATTCCAAATAACGTATTTGACATTCCAGGATTTGTAATTCTTAATGATATCATTAGCAAGAGCATCTCCAGTCTTTTTGCCGTTTTTAATATTGTTAATCATGAAATCAAGAGCGCGACCTTTAGGGTGATCTGATCCAGGAACTGAACCATGCTCCCTATAGCCACCAATGGTTTTAATTCCGTATCGAGAACCCCAGTAATCAGCAGCTTTAGAAGTATTAGAACTTACACTTTTTAATCCATATTTTTTACTTGCACTACTTACAGCCACACCAAGAGAAGCGCCAGGACCATAAGTAAATTTAGGATTAATTCCAGTAAGTGCTTTTTGAGCCTCATCGAAAGCTCTTTGCTGAGCAGCTTCTTCTCTGTTAGCTACTTCTTGAAGGGCTACATTAGTAGCTCCACGAGAAATATCTCTGAAACTTCCTAATTGCTTGTAATAGGAACTAGGATCAAATGGATCTCTTTTAAATTCGAAACCTACAGGAGTCCTCTTTAAGCGTTCAGTTTTAGGTTGATAGCGTTTATCAATTAAATCTTTAACCCAAGAACTTTGCGGTTGTTGTGCCTGCTCCCGCTCTTTTCTAAGAGCTAGGATGTCATCTGTAATCGCCACGGTTCTTCTTCGCCATCTGAGTTAGCAAGTCTCTAATCTCAGTCTGTGCTTGTCCCTGATAAGGCCCTGTACCAGCCACACCAGCGGCTGTCAGGAAGTTAATGAGCTGTTCAGGGTTCCAAGGCTCGTTGTCTCTCGTCATACCTGTAAGACGTGCTCCAATCCCCACAGCGGGAATTTGTTGAGCTAAGTGTCCTGGAATCCCTCCTTCAATGTTTTCAAGGGGAATTCCTAATGTCGATTGTCCTGTAAGAAGTTCAATAGGTATACGGGCACCAGGGGTAAGTGAAGATAATAAAGTTTTTCCTGGAGAGCCAAGTTGTGCAATTTGATCAATTAGCGGATTGGTGGGATTAATAATAGTGTAGCCAGGAGATTCACCTCTCCAGGTTTCATCTCTTCCGAGTCCACTACCTGGATTAAGTGCGGGTCCAACTCCTTTTTCTTTTAGCCAATCTGGGAACATTTGATCCATAGGGAAAGGATCTCCCGGACCTTCAGATTCAATCCCTGTGGCTAATTGCATGTTTGCCATAATCTTAGGAAATGCCATAGAAATATGAGGACGCATGAGGGCTCCCTCAATTACAAGAGGGGTAGCTTTCCGCATCCAAGAATAGAAAGGAATGACTCTTCGTAGTACATTTTGCTCAAATCCTGTGAGATCTGTTCCATCGGGGTGAAATTTCTTAACTCTTCGGGCTGCCTGTTCAATAGCAATTCTAAGAGGTTGTTTCGATTTAGAAATCACATCTGCGAAGTGTGCTAGCCTAACCCAGTGGTCTCTAAGCTCAGAAACTCGAGTGGCAGCATCATATACCTTCCCCCCAAAAGGCTGAAATTTAGCTCCAAAAGTTCCAAAAGCAGGAGCGCTATCCCCCATCAAATCTTCAACATGCATTGCACGAATAAAAAGGCCTTGAGATTCAGCAGCCTGATAAAGTTGTTCTGCTGTTACTTTTTCACCGCGTTTAGTAGTCAACACGACATTTCCTGGACGCGATCTAAGAGCACGTTCACGTAAACCAGGATCCATGATATTAAAAACAGATTCAAGACTCTTATAGCGCGTTGGAAAGGCGTGCAGCACTTTTGTTGCGATTGTATAAGGTCTAGGGCTAATAACCCCATCCAAAGCAGCAAGATATATATCACCATTCAAGTTCCTAATGTGATGACTCGGAGAATAGATCGTTACACCGGTTTTCCACATTCGCTGAACTTTATCGAACAATTCAATAGCTTTGTGCGGAGTCTTAAAGACGTCCCTGTCAAGCTGTTTTTGAAGATTTGTTAACTGTGTTGCAATCTGCTCTGGGAAATAAGTACCTTCGAGTCTTGGAATTCCTTTTACTTTATGTTGGAATTCTGCACCTCTTACAGGCATTCCCCAACGTGCTGCTGCATCGTCCCACATACTATTCTTACGAGTTACCATTTGGAGAGAGCGTGTTAATTGATAAAGAGCCTCAGCAGGTTCATCAACCTTCCACTCTTTCCATGAATGCATCCAGTTACCACCAGTGTAGTCAAAAGTTCTACCAAGTTCATCGGTGCCTACTTTATTAATCAACTGAAGAGATTTTGGAAGTTCATCATTAAGTTCTTTCAATACAGTACCACTTCGAAGAACAACTGCTTCTGCGTTTTCTTTAATTCCGTGAGTACCCATTAAACGTTCAATTAAGTATTTGAACTGATCTGCTAACTGCTGCTCTTCAGGTGTAATTGCAGAACGTTTACCCGTAGCCACAGACCAGGCAGATTTTCGCTGTGTGGCTGTAGTCATTTTAACAAGAGGTTTCATAGTTTCAGCAAAAGCTGCAGCTACGTTCCTAGCTGTATCAATGTATTCTCTAGAAAACGGTTTAAGATCCTTGGCACCCCACCAAGTTGCAAACTTAGTCATGATGCCTTCAGTAACTTTAGACTGCTCTAGTTGTCGTCCCAAAACTTTAGGGTTTGCACCAAGAGACTTATATGTCTGTTCAGAAATCTTATAAAGCATAGAGGGATCAACTTTACCAGTAGAGGACTGGCGTACCAGACTACGTGCTTCTTGTTCAATAACGCTATAAAGTTTGTCTCTGTCTACACTAAATAAGTCGTCGATAAATGCTTTAGCTGTTTTAGCTTCAACACTAGAAGCCCCAGCCTGTTTAGCCAATTTAGTGAGTGCTTTAGAGATATCACTACCAACGATAACAGTCTGACTTTCAGGAAGAGCCTTAACCTGTGGAGCTAAATCAGCAGCAGTCTTTACTACAGGATCGAGAATCTCAGAAGCAACCTGTGGCGTAGTAAAAGCTTTTAAATTCTCAATCTGCTGAGAGGGACGAGCTTTCCTAAAGTCATCAACAACTTTAGAATTAAGAGCACGAGGTCCGCCCAGCATATTAGCTACATCACTAAGTCGGACACTGATTCCTTCTGCATCTACCAAATGCCTACCAGAAGCAAGAATTTCTTCTTCTGCAATTCGAAGCATCTGAAAAACATGAAATGCTCTACGATCCTTACGGACTTTACTAGCCCTATGTAGAATTTTGTTATAAAGATTAGTTTGGCCTACATGATTAATGTTCTGCATTCTATTGTTACGAAGGAAACTTTGTGCACTTTCTCTAGCTAGATCGATCCAACGTTCTCCGATAGTTACCTCAGGGAACGGAGGTGGTGCAGTTCTAGCTTGACTCAAAATGTCAGCAGGTTTAACTCCTGCTTGTAACTTTTCAACTTGCTTTCTTAGAATATTTTTGGATACAGGACTTCTTGCCGAAGCAATTTGATCGTTTAACTTTTTGATTTCTTCTAGCGATGAAGTAGGCGCTGCTGGCAAGGCTCTCATTGGAGAACTTTGTCTAAGATCTAAGGCAAGAGTAGGTTCATCTAAATCGTTACCAGAATTAAATCTGGAAGGCTTAATCTCAATAGGTTCTGGAAGGGCCACTTGGGCTTTAGCTTCGAACTTAGAAGTAGGTCCTGGACCTGCCATAAATGTTCTAGGGGGATCTCCAGGTTTAGGAGCAGGCATTCCAGGCTTTGGAACAGTAATATTAAGATCTGAGGCTTGCTGTGCAGCTTTCTGAGAAATCTGTTCTGCAATAGTTTGAGCTGAACGTGCGGTACCTTCTTCAACAGTATTTAAAGCTTCAGTGCTAGTTTTTGCACCCTTACCTAATTTAGAAGCCAGTCCTAAACCACCCACATAAGTAAGTGGGTCGGCTGCGATATCAATTCCAAGTCCAACAGCGAATTTAGCAGGTCCAGGCAAGTCATCCTCTAAACCACTAACCTTAAGGATGTCCCTACCTGTAGTCTTCTCTTTACCAGAAAAACCTTCCCACATTCTATCTAATTGAGTAAGAGGACTGAGCATGTCAGCAGAACCTTTAAGTGCTCCACCCAAATCGCCCTGACGTGCTTTTCCAATGTTTTCTTGAATCTCTTCTTTAGCAGGATTAAGCACTGTATATAGAGGGCGAGACATGATGTCAAGAATTCTATTGACTACACTAGGACCTCTAGGATCCTTTCGATTATTCTCTTCAGTTGACTTATATGGATTCTGAAGTCCTACACCTGAAAGAATTGATTGAGATAAACCGGCTACTTGTTGAGCATTAGGCAGAGGCCCTCGCTGTGCATTGGTACGCACTAAATTAGCGAGAACCTCTGTCAATTTTTGATCAGCCACTACTTAGGTCCAAAATAAAGTTGCATATACATCTGCAGTGCCTGGTGCGTCACGGGATCAATTTCCCCACGTCGCAGCATTTCATCAGCCTGTGCCATATACCATTGAGGAGTGGTCTCTACAAAAGTTCCAGGAACGGGATTACGCTTGTCCTCAACTTTTCCATAGATAGCCTCCGGAGATCGCTGAAGTCTAGTAAATGCTCCCGCAACAGCTTGCTGTTGATCTGGTGGTAATCCACCCATAAAAGTATCAGGAGTCAAAGCTTGCTGTTGCTGATTTTTACCTTGCAATTGACCTTGTAACATTTGCCAAAGCATCTCTTGACGTCTACCAGCTTCACTTTGTGCAGCTTGCTGCTGCTGTGCAAGTAGACTGTTAGCTTGATTAAGCTGATCCAAATAGGCACTTTGAATACCACCAGCACGCTCAGCTTCATTTTGATTTAAATAATTCTGAAGCTGATACAACATATCTGTAGAGATTTCATTACCTGCCATAGTAGCCAAAGGACTACCTTCTCGATAATAAGTAGCGTCAGTCTGTCCAATATCCATATAACGTTGCTGTTGCTGTGCCTGATTTTCAGAGGCTGCCGTAAGAGCTTCCTGCATAGGAACTTGCTGGTCATTTAAAACATCAGGAAGAGCAGCTTCAATCCCTAATTGCTTGAATAATTCGCCTTGCTCTTTAGAAACTCTAGAATAGGTACCTTCAACATTGCTTCTTAGCTGACCATACAACTGTTCAATTTCAGCCTTAGCTGCATCAGCTTGTGCAATCTGTTCTGGAGCTAATCTCTCATAGTCATTAGATAGAGCACGATACATATCTTTTACTTCTGAACGTGCTCTATCCGCATTACCTTGTGCAGCTTGTGCTCTTTGATTATAAATTGGATCAATAGCACCACGAATCTGACTCATTAAATCTTCAGTATCAACACCTGTAGGACTAGCCACAGGGGCTTGTAATTGAGAGATTAAATTCTCATACAAGGACATTAAAGGATCTTGCTCTTGCTGCTGCTGTGCACCTAACTGAGAAATAATACTACCAATACTACTCCCGAATAAATTTCCCTGGTCTTTGTACTGAGGACCAGAAACGGGAGATGCACCCCTACGTGGAGCACTAGGTAAACCTAAACCAGTTAAAGGACCAGAAGCCATGGGAAGTGCTCGTTTAATAGCATTAACACCGTACTGCACGCGAGGACTTCTAGTCAATCTAGCTAACTGATCTGCAATATCAGGATCAAAAATTCCCATCTCTTCTCCTTACCTAAGTAAGATTAAGCTCCAATCTTGTACTTGGCAGCTCGCCTCTGAAGTGCTTCTTGCTTTGCAGCCTCTGTGGCTAGTTGCTGTTCTCTCTTATAATTAGTTTCTTGACTTAGAAGATCCGCCATTAAAGCAGCTTGCTGCTGTTCCATAGCTTGCATCTGTTGCGCAAACTGCTGCTGAAACTTACCTTGCTCTTCACCATAAAGACCAGACTGAATAAGTCCACGAGAAGCAAATTCATTACGTAAATCTTCAAGTTGCTGAGTACGATCCCGTTCCATACTTGACTTAGTCATATTGAACTGAGTACCAGCTTCACCACGCCGCCTACCCAATTCAGAAAGAAAGTCAGAAAGACTTCTCTTACTTCCCCTAAGAACATCCTGATAAGCAGCATCAGTTCCTAAGTAAGAAGCAAGAGAAGGCACAGCAGCAGGCTTCGGCTTAGAAACTACTGCACGACTGCCACCGCTACCTCCTGAACTTCCACCAGAAGAGCGTCGAGAACTTCCAGAAGAAGAACTACGGCTACTGTAACCCCTACTGCTTCCCCCTCCTGAACTTCTTCCAGAAGAAGAGCTAGACTTCCTAGTTGATTTAACAGCCCTAGAAACAGCCTTACCAGTAGAACGTCCAGTAGTTTTCTTAGCTACCTTAGCCACAGAGGCACCGATAGCTTTTCCTAAACCTCCGCCACCGCCAATATCAGCAAGACCCATTAGATATTCCTTCCCACATCAGGACTCATCATGGAACCACTCTGAATAGACTTTAAGCGACGTAACATCGCTGTACGTCTCGCCTGATATTTTAAATCCCTCTCCCTGTGGCCCATAGGATCTACAGGACCGATGTTAGGAGCATCTCGACCACCACCATAAATCTTATCTCCCGCTGCATAGGGGAGAAATTGCTTACCCTGGAATAAAATTAGACCTTCTCCTTTCTGGAGGCATCTAATATAACTTTTGTAATTTCAATAGCAGAACACCAAGTAAGTGAACTGATACGGTCTAAAGATCTAGTTGCGGATTCTATAAATCTAGCAGCTGCAATAATAGGTGCAATACCTAAATCATCATCAATACGTTTTTCATATCTTTTTGTACAGGGAAGACAGCCAGGCATTCCTAATTTTTTATGGATACAACGTATAAAAGAGATATGTTTTGCAATATCTAAACTTTTCATTATGATATTCTTTCACTGACGAGTTGTTTAACTGCAACTACAGCTACGTATTGGAAAATCTTAGTAGGTCGGGAAGGAGTACCATCTGTTTCTAAGCGAAGTGAAAAATTAGCTTTTCTAAACCTCATACTTTTACCGAATTTAATAAGTTTATTAGTATTAGCAATATCATCACCAGGTATAAGCTCTTCAAATACTGAAGCAATGGTTAGCGGATTACCCCAAGTGTTTAACA
>JACCDR012341731.1_pt1 | contig 18883 bp, 37 predicted proteins | sample 7446431 | NCBI WGS metagenome assembly JACCDR01 (sample SAMN15323443, study PRJNA562643) | freshwater metagenome | isolation source: river surface water | place: USA:Blue River Watershed | collected 2017-08-17
GGTCGTTTCGCCCCCGCACCAGGACCACCTGGGAAGGACCCGTGAATCGGTCGCGCGCGCCCATCACTTCCACCCCGCCTGACGCATGGCATAGGCCAGCTCGCGTGCGAAGACATCGCGGAGCCTGGACTCGATGACCCGCACCACGGCGCCGTTGATGCGCTGGGCGTTGAACATCTGCGGCACGTCGATGGTCTGCACCGGCTTGATCTGCTCGGCATGCTGGCTGCCGCGGTACTTGGTCCGGCTGCCCATCGTGGTGCCCGGCACGCGGGCAAACACGGTGCGGCCCTTGTTGCCGATGAAGGCGCCGGTGATGACCTTGCGCCCACCACCTCGACGGATCTTGACCGAGACGCCGGTCTTGACCTCGCGGGCCGTGAAGGCGATGACGTTGGCCGACCGCTTGCGGCCGGGCGTGGATGCGCGCAGCTCAGCCTGGGCATCGACGCGCGCACCGACCAGCCGGGCACGACGCACCACCAACCGGTCGCGCACGTAGCTGGCCGTCACCGCGTACTCGGTGCGGATCTCGCGGACCATGGCCGTGCGGGCCTGGGCCACCACCGCGTTGAGCGTGCGGAACATGACCTTGTCGGCCATCTGGGCAGGCAGGGCCTTGATGGCACGCTGCACGTCCGCGAAGTCGGTGTTGATGCTCAGCTTCACCGGACACCCCCGCGACGCGACAGAACGGCCGCAGGACGCGCCGGAACCGCGCCGACGACCTGTTCCCCTTCCCGGACCACGATCGACGCGCCACGGCCCGCCACGCCCGTTCGCTGCAGGCTCATGCCGTTGCGCAGCGCGGCGTCGATGAACTCCCGGCCGAACGCCGCGCGCAGCTCATCGACCAGGGCAGCCGCCGCCGGCATCGCTTGGCGCATAGATCCTTGCTTCATCATGTTTCGTGGTCCTTCGCCGTCTAGGGCCTGCGCCCTTCGTGTGGTCTGAGCCTTCGGGACAGGCCCTCCAGCCAATAGCCCCCCTACCCCCACACAGGGGAGGAAGGCGCCTCCAGCTTTCAATCCGCGCAACACTCGATGGCTTGTCTTACCCATACCGTCGAGGCCCCCACCTGCGCGGCCCCGAAACGGGTCAGCCAGCGGTGCCGAGGTAGCTCCCGAATTGCACGGTTATGACGCCCCTCAGTACCGGTTGATTTCGATGAACGGTGCATCGGTGTTTCTCGGCGTGCCACCCCATGCAGGGCCAGTACTTTTCCGCGCGCCAGGCGGTGTGTGTGATCAAGGCACGGCATCGGCCCTCCGAATCGGGAACAGAGCAGCACGAAGGCTGCTGGATGCCTTGAAGAGACCAACACGCTGGTGGAAGTCGTTGAAGTCTTCGCCGACCGTGTCGCTCATCCAGTACGGAAGACCCGTTTCTCGCGCTACGCGCTCACCAGTCCCGCTCTTGTCGTTGTCGGCCACAACCAGTGCACCGGCACCGGCGAACCGCTTCAGGTTGTGCGCGCTGAAGGTCACGATGATCGAGCGCCGCACCTTCATCGCCTGCAGCGCCGACCGCACCGACAGACCGGTCGCGTAGCCTTCGCACAGCACCGGCTCACCACTGCCCATCACGAAGGCTGCGTCGTTCGTGCGCTGGCCGCTCAGGAACTTCTTCTCGCCGGCCTCGCTGATCAGCTGGCATCCCACGATCTGGCGGCCCACTCGCATGGGCACAACCAGCACCGGGCCACGCTCAGTGATCCAGACCAGGCCTCGTTCATCCGCATAGCCCTTGCGCACCAGATAGGCATGCGTGGTTTGGATGCACTGGCCGATAACCCATTCCGCCTTCCGGGCGGCGTTCTCGCGGCCGGCCTGCAGTCGTGCTGCTTCCCGCGCTTGAGCGGCCGCCAGGGCTGCGTGATCGATCTGCGCGACGGCGTTCTCGCCTTCCGCTTTCCACGTGGCCGTCTCGGTCATCGTGGCGTGGTTCTGGATGTGCGCGTGATCGCCCATGAACTTGACCGCGCCATTGCGCGATCGCGGCTTGTCCTCGGTCCTATACCGCCGCCAGCGGCCCATCGGTGGCGGGCTGTCGATCAGGACGCCATGCAGGCGAGCGAACGTGATGAGGTCCATCAGGCAGCCACCGCCGTGCGATTGGCCGCCTTGGCCCATCGGATCTGCTGGGACTTGACCCAGCGCCGCGTTGCCGTTGTCGGCTCACGCGGCTCGACATGATCCAAGCCCTTGGGCCAACGCCCGTACTTGGTCTTGAACTGCATCGCCGCCCATCCGGGCTTGTAGCCACGTTCGACGGCCAGGCCCGCAAGCTCCGAGAAGAACGCCTTTTCCGCCGCCCGATCGATCGCCGCACGCGCCGCGATTTCTTCGAGTTCACCTGGCACTGCCGTCACGAGGTTCAAGCGAACGCGCACGTGGCCGCAGTGACTGCACATGTCGGAGTTACCCCACAGGTGGCCACACTTCGGGCACTTGGCTTCCTCCTTCTCCTTCTTCGTCTTCTCCGGCTTTGCCGTCTCGCGGCCATCGTCCAGTTCGCCTGGGCCGTCCGAGAAGATCGCGTCCCACTCGTCGCGGAAGCGGAGATAGTTGCCGGAATGATCCAGCCAAACGCCGAAGCCCTTGCCAGGCGCGGCGCGCATCACGCGGCCCAGTTGCTGCACATGGCTGCTCAGACTCTTGGAGAACGGCCGGGCACTCACGCCGATCATCACATCCGGGCAGTCGAAGCCCTTGGTCAGGATGTCGGTCGCGATCAGGCCATGGATCGTGCTGTCGGACTTGGCGAACTCCTTGATCGCCTCGTCCTTCATGTCCTGGTCGTCCTTGTAGGACAGCGCGACGAAGTTGTATCCAGCCTCGTTGAACTTCTGCGCTAGGTCAGCGGCATGCGCGACGCCCGCCGCGAACACGATGGTCTTGCGCGGACCGCCGAACAACTCAGTGGTCTTTTTGACCCACTCGGCCACAACGTCGCCAGTGATCTTCATGCCCCGCGCCGATGCTTCAGCTTCACTCCATTCGCCGGCGATCTTCTTTGCGCCCTCCATGTCGATCTCCTGGGCGATGAACACGCGCAGCGGCGCCAGGTTGCCCAGCTCGATCAGTTGTTCGGTGGTCGCCGTCTGAACGACGTTGTCGTAGACCTTGCCGAGGCCCTTCGTGAACGGTGTCGCCGTCAGGCCGACAACCTTCAAGCGGTCGTTGTTCTTGATGAACTCGACCGTCGCGGCGCGTGTCGTGTGTGCCTCGTCAACGATCAGCAGGTCGAGCCCCGGGAAGCTCCCGCGCTTCTCCAGCGTTTGCGCGCTGCAGACCTGGATGTTCTCGTGCGGGCGAAAGCGCCAGTGACCCGACTGCAGCACGCCGTGGGGGATGCCGTAGCGGTCGAGTCGCTCGGACGTCTGGTTGCATAGCACGATGCGGTCGAGGACCATCGCGGCGCGACGCCCACGGCGACGGGCGTAGTCCATCATGGCGATCGCCAGTTCGGTTTTACCGCCACCCGTCGGCGCGTAGAGGATCTGCGCCTTGTATCCGGCCTGCATGCCCTGCCGCAGGCCCTCGATGCCTCGCTCTTGGTACTCGCGCAGCTTCAGCTCGTTCATGCCGCCACCTTCTTCAGTTGGCGCTGCAGCGACTGCACCGTGATCTTCAACTCCCGGTTCTCCACCATCAGCGAATTCCGGGTGTTCTTGACGGCGTCCAGCTCGGCGCTGAGAACGGCGACCTGGCGACGCAGTTCGGCGATCAACTCCGCAGCAGCGTTGCGCTCTTCCTCGGATGCATCCATCGCCTCGACGGCGAGACGTTCGTTCAGGCGGTCGTTCTCTTCGGCCAGGATCGCGACCTGCTCGCGCAGCTCATCGATCACAGGCGGTTCGACGGCCGCGGCCGGGATGGAGGAAGCCGGCTTGTTGGCCGGCTTGCCGGTGATCTGCTCGACCGCCTTGGGCAAGCTGACGACGCCGTGCGCCACTTGCTTGGCAAGCTCGGGATCAGCCTTCGCCACCTTGTCGGCCATCTTCTGGGTTCGCAGACTGGCGCCAGACTCTGCGGCCCGCTTCTGTGCCGAATCAAAGTGCAACGTTGCACTTTGATCGCCGCGACGATCCCCGCCACGGCCATGAGCCACAGCCCAGTCCTGCGCACTCGCGACGATCGCGGCCTGCTGGCCCGGCGACAGATGACGACGATGAAGGTTCGCCGAAAGCACAAAGCTCACGGCGTCGTCGCCATCGAAGGCCTGAACGATCGGCTCAACCCCTGCTTCGAGGCAGGCCGCATAGCGGTTGCCGCCGTCAAGCACCATGCCTTCATGCACGGTGATCGGCTGCTGCAGGCCATTCGCCCGGATGTCGGCCACAAGTGCATCGAACTCTGCGCCGGACAGGCGCGGGAACAGCGTGCACAACGGATGAAGTTCGAGGCGCTCGTTCATGCGAGGTCCGACCCCTCACCATCGGATTCATCCGAGGCAAGAAAAAGCCCCTGATGCACTGCTGCACCAGGGGCCAAGCCTCGGCCGCACCTTCCCGTGACAGCAGAGGAGAGGAGAGAAGATCCCACCGCCGGCGGCAGGTCGCGCGAGGCATAGAGGCCGGCGCGGATCATGGCGGCGTGGATGATGTCGGCACGCTGGGCGTGCGTGAGGTCGGAGCCGTTGGCGAAAACAGAGGCCGGCGCACCTTCCGATGCACCGGCCCCAAAGCCACCACCCACGCCGCGTCCATTCGGCGTGTCGCTCTGGGTGGCTGGTCCCTTCCACTGGCTCACAACTTGATCCTTCAGGTTGAGGATGCCGACGAAGTGCCGCCGGCATAGCCTGGGAGCCCGACAACCACGAGCCCCCAGATGACCACCTTCAACTCCTCTTTCGCGGCCTCGGTGATCAAGGCCGCGCTCGAAGCGAACTCCATCAAGCTGATGGGTTCGTCAGGCAACGCCGAAACTGCTGCGTCCAACGCAAAGGCCGATGCCACGTATCTGCTCACGCTGTTCAGCGAGCTGACGAAGCAGACGCCAGCCGATTGACGCAGTCGAAGGCCGACAGCATCTGCCGGGCCAGCGCGGCGAGGTCGTCCGCCTCCTGGCTCACCGGGCCGCCGGCCTTCGCCATCTCGATCGCGCACTTCGCCAGCGCCTCCTTGATGACCAAGGTGTCCCCCATCTCCAACTTGCAGCCGGCAATGCCACCGCGCTCGCGCAGCCATGCCTGGAAGCGCTGATCGAGCGCGGCGTCTTGGTTCTCTCGGGTCTGGCTCACGTTCTGATCCTTCGGTTTGAGGATGCGCCTCATCAAGGCGCGGTTCACAGTCGGCCCGTCACGCCGCCTGGCGTGACATCTGGCCTTCAGTGGGGGCGGAGTCGGTCGAAGAACCGGGGGCGGCGCTGGAGATCGACGCCTGATGACGACGCCACAAGGCAGCCTCAACACGGTCGGAGATGCGCGCAGGCAACTTCTCAGGCCACAGCGAGATCGCCTGCGACGAGACGCCAATGGCGCGCGCCGCTTCGGCAACAGACCCACCGAGGAGGCGGATAGCTTCGGACTTGTCCATGCATGAACGTTAGCACGCTAACACTATCAAGGCAAGCCCGCTAACGGTAAGCGTGATTACGCTAGAGACATGTCCACACTCGAATCCCGCATCCGCGAGGTCATGGCCTCGATGGGATGGAAAAAACCGGGTAAGCGGAATTGCGTGTTGAAACCGCGATGTTGAATTATCATACGTGAACGGATTTCCGTGTTGAATCAACCAAGGATGAAGATGCCACCTGACGCGCAAACCTACCAAGCCATCAGCCTGTTGAAGCAGGCGTTCGATGCGCTCTTGGCGACCTCCGACGAGGACATGGACACGTTTGAGGATGAGCTTGAGGAGGCGGAAGCTGTTCCGATGCAGTACGCCGCCCGCAAGATTTCGGAGGCTATTGGGCTGATGGAGGGTGGCGCGAAATGAACTTCCCACCACTACCGGAGCGAGAGTCGTCGCGCGACAGTGGCCAGGTTGACCTCTATACCGCCGACCAGATGCGCGACTACGCCGAGCAGCACGCCACCTCCCGCTGTGAAGACCTGATGCAGGTGCTGCGCATGGTTGACGACAACAACCGCGTAGATGCCGGCGAGGACCGCAAGGCTTGGCGTGGAGCGTTTGTTGAGTCGGAAGTGCGCCGCGTATTGGGAGAGGCGTGATGGGCAGCGGCAGCAGGTTCACCATTTTTCGCAATCGCGGCGGGCTTTGGTTCGGGGTTGCTCTGGACGACATGCCGTTCCGTTACACGATTGGCATCGGGCTAGGGCTGCACATAGTGCAACTCGGCCTGGGCAAGGCGTACGACAAGCACGACACCGGGGCGCTCCTCTGATGACCGTAACCATCCCATTCCCGCTGCTGGTTCTCTCCGGACTCAGCCTGTTGCTGTTCCTTGGTGTCACTGCGGTTTGCAAGCGCGAGTTCAAAGGTCGATGCGGTGACCTTGAGGCGGTACTTGCTGTTGTCGCTTACCTCGTTTTTTGGCTGCTGCCGTCGCTCTTGGCTTGGGCCGCGTGGGCGACCTGGCTGGCGGTCCAATGACGCCCACAAAGCTGCCGCGCTGCGATTGCCTGAATGAGTGCGGAGATGACCCGGCCGTCCTGGCCGGGAGGGCTGCCAAATGCGAAAACTACGACACCTTTCGGAGCGAGGAAATGCGTCGTCTGGCAATGCGCGAGCTGTCCGAGGTCTTGAGGTCGGCGCATGCTTTGGAGTTGATAGGCAACGGGTTGGTGCACATGATGCGCACCTATCCAGACAAAAAAGCCCTGTGTCAGAGACTGATTTCGCTCTGTTTTGGGCGCATTGACCGGTAATGCGGGCGCCTTATCCCGGATTGTCGTGTGGTTCCACACGACAATCCGGGGATGAGAGACATTTTGGATATGGACGGCTGGACGCTGACCGACAAGAGGACCGATGAGGGCGTGGAGACCTTCTCGGCCGAGTACCTGCACGAGCCGCGGGCCTGCACCAAGTGCGGGGGCATGAGCCTGTACCGGCACGGCACCAAGACCACCACGTACGCCGACTCGCCCATCCGGGGCTTCTCGGCCAAGCTGGAGGCCACGGTGAGGCGCTACCGCTGCCGGGACTGCGGAGACACCTTCCTGCAGCCCCTTGGCGGCGTTCTTGATGAGCGGCGCATGACGGAGCGCTGCGCCGAGTTCATCGCCAAGGCGGCCCTTCGGCACACCTTCGCACACGTCGCCCGGGAGGTTGGCGTGGACGAGAAGACCGTTCGGGCCGTGGCTGCCGGTCGGATGGCCAACCTGGCTGCCCAGCATCGACCCCGCCTTCCCCGGGTGCTTGGAATGGACGAGACCCAGATTGCCGGCGAGCTGCGCCTGGTGGTCACGGACGTGGAGGGTCGGAGACTGCTGGACATGCTCCCCGGCCGGGACAAGGACACGGTGGCCCGGTGGCTGGGGCAGTTCAAGGACCGCTCCAAGGTCGAGGTGGTGACCATCGACATGTGGCGCCCCTATCAGCGCCTGGCGCGCGAGCTGCTGCCCCATGCCGCCATCGTGGTGGACAAGTTCCACATCCTGCGGATGGCCGGCGAGGCGATGGACGACGTACGCATCAGGCTGGCCAGGACCAAGGGCGACGAGGTGCGCCGGGCCTGGATTCGGTCCAAGGTGCAGCTCAACAAGCGGCCCCGCAACCTGACCGAAAAGCAGCGATTCAACCTTGGGATGTGGCTGGACAACGAGCCGGAGATTGCCGCCGCCTACAGGGCCAAGGAGGCGTTCTACGGCCTGTTCGAGCTTCCAAAGGACGACGCCCTGAATGCCTGGGACGAGTTCCCCGCGCTGGTCACGCCAGCCATCAAGGCCGAGTTCAAACCGCTGCTCACGGCCATGCGGAACTGGCGCACGGAGATTCTGGCCGTCTTCGACCACCCGTACACCAACGCCTACACGGAGTCGCTGAACAACCTGCTCAAGCACATCGTCAAGGGCGGGCGGGGCTACAGCTACGAGGTTCTGCCTGCCCGCGCCCTGGCGAAGTACGGCGAGCCGCCCAAGCAGCCGCTCCAGTTCGAGTTCCTTGTCCGGGCCGCTGGCAACCCGTGCGGGAACTGCGGGCTGCCATGCCGAGCCGAGGACATGCACCTGGTCACCCTGCCACCGGTCACCCGGGAACAGCGTGCGAAGCGCGCCCTGGTCTGCGACCTGTGCGAGCAGCGATTCAACACGGAGAGGCTTCTTGCTCATCGGAAGCGTTCAACACGTTAAACCGGATACCCAAAAAACCCACTGAAGTGGCAAATGCCGCAGGCGTGAGTCGCTCTGCTGCCGCACAGTGGCTCGGCCAGGGGTCGAAGACCATCAACAGTATCGCCATCGGCGCCGCCATGAACCTCCAGCGGGCCACGAGCTATTCGGCCGAATGGATCTCGCGAGGGGACGGCCCGAAGTTCGCCCCGATGGGGGATCAATCCCCCCAAAGGATGACACCCCTAGATAAGGGAGTGGCTCACGCTGCGACCGTGCGCGAAATCACACTGCCCCCAGTAGTCACCAGGGAGCAGTTGATGGATCCAGAGTTCGAGTTGCCGCCAGCCTTCGAGATTGCCATGCCGGATGACGCCATGGCGCCCGATATCCCGGCCGGGCGGCAGCTGATCTTCGAGCGCACCAGCACGCCGCCCAGGCCCGGCACGCGCATCCTGATCGCCGACCAGGCCGGCCGCCGGCACGTCCGCCGCTTTGCAGAGGGCCGTGACGGTGCCTGGCGGGCCCTGCCCGACAACCGGGCGCACATGGACCTGGACTCAGCCCAGGACGGGCTGCAGCTACTGGCCGTGCTGAAGTGGGTCGGCGCCGAGTGAATGCGCGCCCGGCGCCTCCGGGCAGACTTGGGAGCCAACATGTCCAGCAACGAAACGCCGACCGTCGAGCTAGGCGACCTTCTCGATGCACTCCAGGGCTATCCGCGAACGACACGGGTGTCGTTCAGCGGGCTTACCTTCTACCGCGTGAAGCAACGCGGCGACGACCTGGTGCAGATCGAGTTCAACCAGCAGGTGTTTCTTGATGGACGAGGGAACGTGGTGGTTCAAAACCTTGAATGACGGCCAGCGCGTACATCGCGGCCTTGCCCCCGCTCACGGGCGAGTACGCCTCCTTGATCTGGCCGTTGACCAGCTTTCTGCACTTCAGCGTGCTCGTGGCCGGGTCGAAGCTCATGACCCACTCGACGGCCGGAACGACCGGTTGATCTGACTGCATGCTCATCTGACACCCTTCGTCATCAACGCAAGCCCGCCCCGTGCGGGCTTTTTCATGTCCGAGCCGGAATGTTAGCGCGTTAATTTTTCTGCGTTAGCACGCTTGACACTGTTGCGTTAGCGCGCTTACGATTCATCCCAACGCACCACCCAACGCCGCACACGCCGGCAGTGAGTGCCAAGGGGATGAGATGGACGCCGACACCGCGCTCAAGGCCCGCTGGGCCGAGCAACAGCGGCAGCGCCTCGTGCAGCAGCACCGCGCCGCCCAGTCGCAAGCCGCCCGCCGCTGCGCCCAGCAGTACGCGGCCCGCACTGCGAAGGAGGCCTGAGCCATGGCCCTCCTGCACCCCCAGCTGCGCCTGCAGCTCCACGCGCTGGCCTACCGCATCGGCCGCGCCGCCGTGCCTGATGACGCCGACCTGCGCGGCGATGCCGGCGACACCCTGATGACCGACAGCACGGCCACCCAGCCGCGCGCCAAGGGCGACGAGCTGTACGCCGCCGGCTCGACCGAGATCACGCACGTGATGGTCGACCTGATCCTGGCCATCTGCCTGTGCATCACCCTGGCGTCGATCGTCGCCAGCACCACCTGGGCCGAGGCCATCGAGATCCTCGACTTCATCGGCACCGTGCTCACCGGGGGCCTGCTGTGATGGCCCGCCTGACGCACTGCATCGCCGTGCTGGCCGTGTTCTCGGCCGCACTGCTGGCCAGCCTGCCGGCCGAGGCCGACGAGTGGACCGGTGCCGACAAGACCAAGCACGCCATCGCGGGCGCCGTGATCGCCGGCAGCGTCAAGGAAGCCACCGGCAGCCCCGGCCTGGCACTGGCCGCCGGCGGCATCGTGGCGGTCGGCAAGGAACTGGCCGACATGCACCGCGCGGGCCACACGCCCAGCCACAAGGACGCCATCGTCACCTTTGCCGCCGCCGCGCTGTCGGTGTCGGTCAAGGGCCTGCGCATCGGCCCGGGCTGGGTCGCCTACCGGATGGAGTTCTGAGCATGCGCGAGAGCTTCCACGCACTGCATGGGGCGACCTGTGCATCAGCGCGCCGGCCCGCCGCACGCTCGGCCAGCGCTTGCGCCGCACGGCCCGCGAGCTGCTGCGCTTCCTGCTGTCTCCGAGGGCCTGGTGATGCGCGACGTCTTCATCTTCGGGTACTGCCTCACGTCCGGCCTGCTGTTCGGCTACGTGTCGCGGCACTTCATCATCGACCGAGACGTCAGCGGCTCGGCCATCTCGCTGAGCCTCACCGCCGCCGCGCTGGGCAGCGCCTGGAGCATCTGGTGAACCCCGCCGGCCCCGCGCCTCAGATCGTCATCACCGGCACGCTGGTGACCGATGCCGAGTGGCGCGTCACGTCCGGCGCGGTGCCTGCTGGCTTCGTGATCGTGCATTTCGGCGAGCTCGGCTGCTTTCCGATCCGGGCCTGCCAGCCGATCGGCACCGACCCCAGCCGGATGCTGGCTGGCCAGGCCAAGGCCCGCGCCATGCGCCGCGGCGACCGCGTGAAGGTCTACGGAAGTCGCCTGCACCCCCACAGCAACTACATCGAACTGCTCGGCGTCACCGACGTGATCCCCATGCACGTGCGTGCGCCGGCCACTCAGGAGTCCTGAATGCAACCCGTCATCACCGCCTGGGCTGCACGCTGCGATCGCGGCGTGAGCCTGCACATCGACCGGCCCGGCGCCGAGCTGTACGCGGCCCAGCGCCACGGCACCGTCGTGCAGCTCTCGTCGCTGCACCCCACCGCCCACGCCCTGGCCGTCGAGAAGATCCGCGAGGACCTGGAGACCTACGCCGCCGCCATCCGCATCGACGGCGCGCGCTGGTGGGACACCCGCCCGATGGTCGACGCCCGCGAGCAGCCCGCCGAGTGCATCGACATGGCCGTCCAGGCGCTCGACTACGCGATCGGCGCGGGCCTGCTGGTCGCGCACCCGGACATGCCGCACGTCGTGCGCTGGAGCGCCTGATGTCAGCCCGTGGACGCACCACGCGCATCCAGGCGCGCCCCTCGCAGAGCCCGGCCATCGGCATCACGGTCCAGATGGTCGCCGACCGCCCGCCCGTCATGCGCCCGGGCAGCGCGGACCACGAGCAGCACCCGAGCCGCATGGGCGATGAGCTGCGGTATCGCGACGGCCGGGTCGAGAAGGTGAGCACGCGATGAAGGCCCCCCCCGTTTGGCAGCGCATCGTCGACGAGCTGACGCACTGCGGCCCGATGACGCTGGACGACCTGGTCGCAGCGTTGGGCATCACGCGCCGTCACCTGGACAGCGCCATGCGCTTCTCGTTCAAGCGGCACCCCGAAGCCTTCCACATCTCCGGCTACGAGGTGCGCATTGGCCGCAAGGGCAAGGCCCAGCCGATCCTGAAAGCCGGCCCGGGCGCGCATGCCTCCCGTCCGAAGCCGCAACCCAAGAGCGTGGTGAACAAGCGCTACGAGCAGCGCCACGCGATGGTGCGCCGGATGCGCGACAACGCCCGCAGCACCGCGCCGACGCCTCTGTGGCTGGCCGTTCTGGGGATGCGCTGATGACCCCGCACGCCATCACCAAGGCCATCGGCCAAGCGTGGCCCTGCGTCACCGCCGAGGACATCGAGCGCCGCATGCTGGGCGAGCTGGTCCTGACGGCCGACCAGGCCATGCAGCGCGACCAGATCACCGACCTCAGCCTGTTCGGCCACGCCGCTCTGTCGGCGCTCGAGCGCGGCCAGGCCACCGACGTCGATGTCAACAACCTGGCCGTCATCGCCAACGTGGCGATGCTGCTGTGCGAGATCGGCTACGGCGCCGAGGTGCTCGACACCATGGTCGCCGGCCAGCGCGCTGTCGTGAGCCTCCAGGCCCGCCACGCCCGCACCGGCCGCGCCGTGGCCACCGGGCCCGAGCTGCTGGCCATCCGCGAGGCCATCGCGCTGCACGACCAGCAACTGGACATGGCACCCACCGCTCGCGAGATGCGCGCAGTGATCGCCGAACTCAACCGCCGGAACAAAGCCGGGGAGCACCTGTGATGCGACACAAGACCCTATCCGAGGCCATCGCGGAGGCTGAGCGCTTCCTCAAGGCCGCCCGCAAGCTGCAGAGCGTGACCAAGCCCGAGCCCGTCGACGTGCTGTCGCGCACGCTGTCGGTCGTGAGCTATGACCACCCGGTCGAGCGCGGCGCCGTGATGCGGTCCTCGATGGACCTGACGCGGGCGCTGGCGGATCTGAGGCAGGGGCGGTGATGCGGGCCATCGACCTCTTCGCCGGTGCCGGCGGCTTCAGCACGGGCGCCGCCATGGCCGGCGTGCGCGTGCTCTGGGCTGCCAACCACTGGCCCACCGCAGTGCATTGGCATGCCGCCAATCACCCGGACACGCACCACGCATGCCAGGACCTGCAGCAGGCCGACTTCCGCGACGCGCCGGCGCATGACCTGCTGCTGGCCTCGCCGGCCTGCCAGGGCCACAGCCGGGCCCGCGGCACCGACAAGCCGCACCACGACGCGCAGCGGGCCACGGCCTGGGCCGTCATCACCTGCGCCGAGGTCCACAGGCCGCCCGTCGTGCTGGTCGAGAACGTGCCCGAGTTCGCCGAGTGGGTCCTGTGGCCGGCCTGGTGCGCTGCGATGAACGCGCTGGGCTACGCGCTGGCCCCGCAGGTCATTGACGCGGCCGACCACGGCGTGCCGCAGCACCGCCGCCGCCTGTTCGTCGTGGCCACGCGCTCGCGGCACCCGATCGAGCTGCAGATGCTCAAGCGGCCGCAGACCACGGCGGCCCAGATCATCGACTTCAGCGCCGGCCGCTGGTCGATGGTGAGCAAGCCCGGCCGCAGCCCGGCCACGCTGGCCCGCATCAAGGCCGGCCGGCGCGTGCATGGCGACCGCTTCGTCGCGCCCTACTACGGCAGCGGCAGCGGTGAGACCGGCCGCAGCCTGAACCGCCCCCTGGGAACGATCACCACGCGTGACCGCTGGGCCGTGATCGACGGCGACCGGATGCGCATGCTGACGGCCGACGAGTGCCGGGCCGCCATGGGATTCCCCGCCGGCTACTGGCTGCCGCAGCAGCACAAGGAGGCCGTGCACCTGCTGGGCAATGCGGTGTGCCCGCCTGTGGCCGCTGACCTGATCCAAGCGATCCGGGAGGCAGCATGACCACCACCAAGCTTCGCCTGACCCACGCCATCGAGGCCTACACCTCGACCCCGAGCGCCGTGCATGCGGCGGCGCTGAATACCGTAGTCGACGACGTCTGCACCGAGCTGGACATGCTGCGCCTGCAGGCCAGCCAACAACGCGAAACGCTCGACGCGTGCGCCGACACCATCGACGTGCTGCGCGGCCGGCCGATCGCCCAGGAAGACGCCATCAAGGCCCTGCGCGAACTCATCGAAGCCTACCGCGCCCGCACCGGGCTCGATGGCGCATGGGATGAGCCAGCGGTGCGCGCCGAGCGCGTCGTGATCGCCTGGGACCACGCGCAGAGCGCGATGACCCCGCTGAGCCAGCCGCCGGTCTTCTGCGGCGAGCTGTGCACCGATGAACACCTGTGCCGCACCGGCCAGGCATGCCACCAGATCGGCGCGGAGTCGGTCGGGCTGGTGAACGTGAAGAAGGAGCAGAACCATGGATGAGGAACTCGCATTCCCAGGCACCGACGACGGCCGCACGGTCGCTGAGGTCGATGCCTACATCAAGGCCGAGAACACGGCCTGGCCGGAGGAATCGGGCCGTGTGCTGACGCTGGCTGATTCGGAGACGGATCTGGAGGGGGAGGCGAGGCCGGAAGCGGCTGCGATGGCTGACACCAAGAGCAAGGCGCAGATGCTGGCGGATGAGTGCGCTACGGGCTACCCATTGGCTGATGATGCAATCGACGCTGCCGCCGAGCTTCGCCGCCTTGATCGAACCGCGAACGATCTATGGGCCGACTATCAGCGTCTGACTGCCGAGCGCGACGCACTGCGGGCCGAGGTCGAGCGACTGCGTGCCGCCCCCGCTCCGGTGGCAAAGCGCCGCGAACCGCCCGGTGGCTGGGTGTTCGATTACAACGCGCTGCGACAGGACCGCGACGCCCTGTTGCGCCGAGTGAGCTACCTAGAGACTGCCGCGTCAGAGGGTGGCGCGTGGATCTGGCAGGGCGACGGCGAGGACCACCCCGAGTCGATGGTGGACTCGCTGCCGGTCATCATCCGGGCCGACCAGTTGCGTGCGCTGATCGCCGCCCCCACTCCGGTGGCGCAGCGGCTGACGAAGGAGGCCCTGACAGACATTATCGCCGACGGGCTGCGCGACACGTACCACTGCACGCGCGTGTGGTCAGCGTGGGGTTACGGAACGATGTCTGCGGACGACTTCGAGCCGGTTGATGCAAGCGAAACCCCGAGCGAACTGGCAAACGCCATCCTTGCAGCCATCGAGGCCACGGGCCAGGAAGGCGGTGCAGCATGATCCCGCAAGACCTCCACCGCCTTGGAACTTGGCTGCTGTCTGGTGACACGGGCATCAGCAGCGAGACGATGGCCGGCATCGCACTTGGCGGCAACCCAGGCGTGGAGCGCCTGCGCAGCCGCTGCGATGCACCACATGACCCGTCGGCCTTTGGCCGCTGCTACCGGCTGGTCCAGGCCGTGCCGTCCATCCGCGACGACTTCGACCGCATCGGCGCATCCGTGCCAGCGTTCGCCGGCATCCTGCGCGAGTGGGACAACCTGTGCTCGATCTACGTGCGCGACCTGCCGACCGGCGAATCCACCGAACTCTATGAATGCATCAAGACGCTGCGCAAGGAAGGCGGTGCAGCATGAAGTTCGACCTGATCAACCCGTCCGACCCCTACACCTTTGAGGCTGACGACCTTCAGGTGGCCGCCGTCATGGTCTGCCTGCTGGGCGAAGGCCGGTATCTGGCCGACGCGCTAGGCGAGGATGCCGACAAGGGCAACAACGTGCCGGCCTTCCTTTTTGGCGGCCACGACGAGTGGTTTGTGTCGAAGTTCGCCAGGACCTACGAGGCGACGTTCACGCACTGCTTGGAGCATCGGACCGACGCGCTGGCGCGGGCATTCGAGTCGGTCACGCTGGGCGCCGCCCGCCGCAGCAGCCTCAATGACATCGGCGGCCGGGCCGCAAGATTGGCACAGGCCATCCGCCGCAACTACTGCGAGGCCACGGGCCAGGAAGGCGCCGGCAATGGCTAACCAAACCCAGGCCACGGTCTACGCCGGCTGGCTGGAAGGCCGCGTGCATCTGCACCAGCACGACCGCGCCGAGATAGCGGCCGAACTGCGCCGGCTCGATGCGGTAGAGGCCGAGCGCGACGCACTGCGCGCCGAGGCCGAGAGGGCCAATGCCGACGCTGCCGCCGCCCTAGGACTGGTGTCACGCATCCGCTGGGCGATCGGCGACAACGGCACCCGGATGCAGGACGAACTGGTCGAGTTCTGCCGGACAACGGCGCTGGAGGCTGCCGATGTCTACTCGTTGCGAGCCGAGGTCGAGCGGCTGAAAAATGACATTGAGCGATACGTGCAGGCAGCGAGCGAATTGGGCGCCGAGGTGGAGCGGCTGCGGGCAGAGGTCGAGCGGTTGACCGCCGAGGTGACGCGAACACAGATCGGTGCAGGCATTGACGCCGCCATCAACGCCGCACGAGGTGCAGCATGACCGATCGGCCGATCCTGTTCTCCGGGCCCATGGTCCGCGCGATCCTCGCCGGCCAGAAGACCCAAACGCGTCGCGTGGCAAAGGGCGTCGTGGCTCGTCACACGAGCACCGGCGAGGCGCTTGCCAACATCGACAGCGCCGGGCCGCGAGTGCGCTGCCCCTACGGCCAACCAGGCGACCGGCTGTGGGTGCGCGAGACGTTCGGCCACTTCGAGAGAAACGACACCTTGAAGCCGGGCGACACGATCTACTACCGCGCCGACGGGGAGTGCCTGGAGCTTGAGCCATGGAGACCGTCGATCCACATGCCCCGCTGGGCCAGCCGGATCCTGCTGCAGGTGACCGGCATCCGCGTCGAGCGGCTGCAGGACATCACCCGCGCCGACGCGCTGGCCGAGGGCATTGTCGAGACGCGGGACGGCTATGGCCTGCCCGACGGCAGCCACTACCACGCCGACGACCCTCGCGAGAGCTACTGGTCGCTGTGGGAAGCCATCAACGGGCCGGGCAGCGTGCAGTCCAACCCCTGGGTCTGGGTGGTCGAGTTCAAGCGGCTGGTGAGCTGCGCATCATGAGCCTGATCCCTTCGAGGCCGCGCCAGACAGCACGGTCGATCCTCTCCCCTACCGCAGGCCAACCAGCGGTTGTGTGCCTCTTGCGACTTGGCTGCAAGCACCGCGCCCGCGGCTACATCGGAGACGTCTCTGGCTTTGAACGCTTCGAGCGCTTGCTGAGCTTCCGTGTAGGCAGCGCACGCCAGCGCATCAGGGTCAGGCTTGATGACGATCATCGTGAGAACTCCTGCGCCGATTGATTCGGCGCCCCGATTCTGCTGACTTCGTTCAATTCACTGCTGCATGCATCAACAAACCAGGTGAAAACAGGGATCACATGACCACCGCCACCGACCCCATCGACACCGCCGGCATTGCCCAGCTGCTCGGCGTCTGCCGGCGCCACGTCACCGAGCGCCTGAGCAAGCGGCCGGACTTCCCGCAACCGATCATCAACGTCAGCCAGAAGACCCGCCGCTGGTCCCGCAGCCAGGTGCTGGAGTGGGCACAGCGCGGCCCGAAGTCCTGATGCAGCCCGAAGTCCGGGCTACGAATCCGGACCTACAGCCTCGCCGCGATCTGCTCGGCCGTCTCGCGGTAGTAGGTCTGCTGCAGGATCCGGATGTCGCGGTGCCCGCTGATCCGGGCCAGGGTCATGACGTCGACCTTCCGAGCCAGGCAGGTCAGCGCCTCCGCCCGCGCATCGTGGAAGTGCAGGTCTTCGATCAGCACCGAGTCGCGGGCCCGCCGGAACAGCGCATCCAGCGACGCTGACGACACTGGCAGCTTCTTGCCGCCCAGCACCTTCAGCAGCCGCACGGCATGGCCCGTCAGCGGCACCCGGCGCACCCCATCGGCCTCGACGGTCTTGTGCTTGGCCAGCACTGCCACGCGGCGATCCAGGTCGACCGTCGTCGCATCGAGCTGCAGCACCTCGCCGGCGCGCATCGCGGTGCGCAGCGACAGCATCAACGCCCAGGCGGTCGCCTCCATGCTGGTGGTCGGCGGCCGGCCGGTGCGGTAGCCCAGCCAGCGCACGATGCGCCGGATCTCCCTCCAGCCCATGCGTCGAGTACGCGGCGGCGGCTCGGCCGGCATCCTGAGCTGACGCCAGGGCGACGGGTCGGGGCACCACAGCCACTCACGCCCGGCCACGGTCCACACGTTGCGAAGCAGCGCGATCTCGCGCAGCACGCTGGCCGGCGACACCTGCTTGAGCCGCTGATCCCGCCACGCCGCCAAGTCGGCCGAGGTGATGGTGTGCATGACCCGGGCGCACAGCTCGGGCCACTCGCGGGCGAACATCGCCAGCCTGACCGACTCCCACCGCCCGCCGCGCTTGTGCGCCGACACGTCGGTCTCGTACTTGGTCAGGGCCTCGCCCAGCGTCCGGTTCGGGAACTTGCCCGCCTGGCCGGCCTCGATGGCCGCTTCCTCGCGAAGCGCCCATGCCTGGGCTGCCGCCTTGGTGGCGAACGAATCCGACTTGCGGATGCCGCCCTTCTGGATTTCAGCGCGCCACCGATCGCCGCGCTTGCGGATGTAGGCCAAGCCCAGCTCCCTGCCACGCCCGCCGGCGGGATTGCTGGCGGGATCGTGGCGGGACTGTAGCGTGTGACACGGTGGTAAATCGTGCCACTTGGCGGGATTTCCCCCGCCTGTTTTCGAGGCTAACCGCGTGTCGCTGCGTCGAATCGCGGTGCTTCTTCTGGTGCGCGGAGCCGGCACCAGATACCGTTGATTCACAAGGACTTTTCAGACCGTGGCGGGATTCTGGCGTGACGCGGCAGCGCGGCGAAGCTGGGATTGTGCCTCAGCGCCCGAGCAGCCTGATTTCAGCTTCCCGCCGCCGCACCAGCCCGGGCAGCACCCGGCCGCCGCCGCGCACCCACTTGCGCAGCTCGGCCGGCACCTCCGGCCAGCGGTCCTCGTTGATCCGGCGGCGCAGGGTCGACGCCCGCAAGGCGCCGGTGCCCAGGTTGTAGGCGAAGTCGGTGATGGCTGCCGCCCGGTCGAGCGTCTGCAGGTTGGTGCACAGCCGCAGCACCGCCGGCAGGTAGTCGGCCAGGATCTGCTCGCGGGCCAGCACCTGGGCATGTTCGCGGGTGATTGGCGGGTCGGTCAGGGTCACCGGCCGGCCGTCCAGGTAGCGGGTCGACCCGAAGCCGATGGTCGGCACGCCGACCGGGCAGAGGTAGGGGCGCGGCCGGAAGCCCTCGAACTGCTCCAGGATCGGCAGCAGCCGGTCGAAGAACTGGCGCAGGACGGGCTGATCAGTTGCCACGGGCGCGGATCCGCTCGCCGACGAACACGCCCAGCACGGCGCAGCAGACCTCGGCGAACAGCGCCGACAGCACCATGGCGCCCGCCGACTCGGCGACCAGGCAGATGATGGCCACC
>JACCDR012526510.1_pt1 | contig 18883 bp, 32 predicted proteins | sample 7446431 | NCBI WGS metagenome assembly JACCDR01 (sample SAMN15323443, study PRJNA562643) | freshwater metagenome | isolation source: river surface water | place: USA:Blue River Watershed | collected 2017-08-17
CGGGCACGGGTTTCGGCACGCACGGTGAAATCTGGAACGTGACCGCCAACGACGCCGCATTCTTTCCGCCGAGCGGCAAAGAGGCGTTCTTGAACGGCACCGGCGCGGGTACGAACAACTCAGTGACGTTGCAAGCCGGTCGTAAGTACGGATGGTTCATCGACAGAAACGGCAACTGGTACTTGGACGGTCCATAGCATGTGGCATGGCTGCACGCACATCGCCGGGCTCTATCCCGATCGCTCTGTGCAAGAAGACTTCCTCACCTACGGCGCGGATCTGATCGCCGACCTCGGCTTCGACACCATCAAGCTTGAGCTGTCGATCGCGTTCAACACCACCAAGTATCCGGGTCAAGCGTTCGGCTCACCGGGCACGCTCAAAGAGCTGGCCGAAGAGACGGCGTTCGATACCGTGTTCTCTGACGCGCGCTTCAACCGCTACTTGCTCACGTGCTTTTCGATTCAGCACCCGGGCGACAACCCGTGGGCCGGCGCGTGGACAAAGAGCAATGGCGATGATCAAGAAACGGAGATGTACGATCTAGCGCTGCACCTTGCTGAGACGTACCCGACAAAAGAGTTCATCATCCAAAATTGGGAGGGTGATTGGCAGCTGCTCAACAGCTTCGTGCCGTCGACCGAACAACGCGAGGCGTGGATCAACGCCTATATCGACTACACGCGCCGCCGGCAGAACGCCATTCACCGAGCGATGCGCGAGGTCGCGCCGGGCTCGGGGCGTGTGTACTACGCGCTCGAATGCAACCGCGTGCTCGACGACTACGGCATCCGCATTCACCGCGACGTTGCGCCGATCGTGAAGCCCGACATTCTTTCTTTCTCCAGCTACGAGACGATCGAAGGGTGGACCGAGGCCGGCGGCAGCATCACCGATCAGAGCGAGATCGAGGACGACATTGTAGAGAAAATGACGCGCATGAAGCTGCTCACTGAGATGGCCGGGCTGCCGCGAGGCACGCCGATGATCCTTGGTGAGTACGGCTTTCCGCAAGAGGCACCCTACTTCCCCGGTACGCTCGACGCGGTGGGCATGCTGGCGACGGTCATCGACACCGCCGAGGCGCTCGGCTTCGCGGGCGAGGTGTATTGGCAGGGGCTCAGCAACGAGCAGTATGCCGAAGGCTCACCGCGTGGCTTCAACTTGTGGGAGCGCGACGGCAACAGCGACGAGGTAGGACCGCTCAACGCGCTCGGCGAATACTACCGCGACAACGTGCTCTAGCCTTGTAACTTGCCTCACCCCTCGCGCGCGTGGGAGCATGCGCGCATGAAAAAACACCTCCCCTCAGTCATGGCCTTGTGCCTCTTGGTGGTCGGCGTCGCGCACTTTGCCCTCGCCGATCAAGAATCGCTCCCGCAAGGCGCGAGCGCGAACTACTCGCGCGCGTGCAACTTCGCGGGGCAGACCGCGCAAGTTGTAGCAGTAAGCTCCAGCACCGCGAACACGTCGAACGCCACGGGCGTAGGCGTCGTGCGTGTCGTGTGCACGCAGAATGCGCACATGGTGCAGGGCGCTGCCGGCGTGAGCAACCCGACCGCGACGACGAGCGCAACGTTCATCCCGCTGCTCACGCCCGAGTATTTTCTATCAACCGGCGGCAAGTTCGCGTTCATCCGCAACAGCGCAGACGGCAACTGTTACGTCACCGACTGCAAGTAAGGGGCAACCATGCACGCGCTACTTCTAGCTCTCGCTCTCGCGAACGGGTGGTCGCATAGCGGTCGGCCCATGGGTGGATCGCTCGGCGGTGTAAAAGACACCGGCGCTCCCGTCACTACGATTCTCACCGGGCCGAGCGGTGCGACGGGCTCGACGAGCGCAACGTTCACTTTCAGCGCTAACGAACCCTCGACGTTCATGTGCACGGTGGACCTCGGCTCGGCGTCGTGTACGTCGCCGGCCACGTTCAACGGGCTCAGCTCGGGCTCGCACACGTTCACCGTCACCGCGACCGACAGCTTCGGTAACGTCGAGTTGTCACCGCCGTCACGCACGTGGATGATCCACGGCAACGCGACCGACACCACGTCTCTCGAATGGGGCGGTGTTGCGTACGCGAGCATAGGCCAGCCGGCGAACCTCAACGTCACGCCGTCGAGCGGCACAATCTCGTTCTCGGCTTGGTTCCAGCGAGGCGAGGCCGCAGACGGGCAGAAGGCGATCATCGCACGCGCGCGTATGGACGGCGGTGATGTGTCGTTCTTCATGGGCGTCACCGCCGACGAGGGAATCTACGTGCTTGCCGGCGGCGGTGAGAACACGAGCGGCGGTGACATAAGCGATCACGGCTGGCACCTGGCTACCTTCACACTTGCCGGCGGCACCGGGCGGCTCTATCTCGACGATACGCTCGTAGGCTCACCGTTCGCAGTCGGCAGCGACGTGAACAGCGGTGATGATTGGACCATCGGTGCGGCTCGATGGGACAGCAACAGCACCAGCTCTTACGAGTACATTGGGCAGATCGACGAGGTGTCTTTTTGGAGCGTGCAGCTCAGCGCCGCCGAGGTTGCCGAGCTGTATAACGGCGGCACGCCGCTCGATGCGCGCACGCACAGTCGCTACGCCTCGCTCACGCACTACTACCCGATGGGCGACGGCGACACCTGGCCAACACTGATCGATGTGGTGGGTGGCGCAACCGGCACCGCGTTCAACACGCCTTACATTCGCTATGCTGAGGAGGCACCGCAGCACAACGCGAGCGCGCTCAGCAACATCGACGACAGCGACAGCGGCGTCGACTTGTACTTCAATGCGACCGCGTGGGATGGCTCGGGCAACTGGACCGCGAGTAAGGGATCTTGGACCGGCGTGAAGACGGGCTCGCCGGTCAAGAGCGAGACGAGTCTATTCAGCGGGCACTATCAAGCCAGCTGTGCCGGCTGGTTTCGCGTTGCCAACGATGCCGCACATCGCATCACCGGCACGCACTCGTTTCGCGTGCGCATGTACACCGGATCGCTCAACGGAAGCGGCGGCTTCTTCATGGGCTACGATGCGACGGTGTTCTCGAAGTCCAACTTCGAGATTTACAACTTCTTCTATGACAAGGATTGGGCGTCGCGACTGCGCACCGCAGACAACAGCGCCGACTACCTAGTTGCCGAGAGCCACAACAGCCAACATGCGAACAGCTACATCGAGGCCGTCACGACCATCAACCTCAGCTCGACGCGTATCCGCACGTACGTCAACGGTGCGCTTCTGGCAGAGGACACGAGCACGACCGGCAGCTACGACGTGCACACCACCGCGCCGCTCGGCATCTGCGGCATCGCGTACAGCGACGCGGGCGGCTTCAACTCGACCGCCGCCGGCCAGAAGATCATGGAGGTCGCTCGCTACACTCGCGAGCTGACAGCCGCCGAGATCATGGCGATGGCGGTGCAGTGGAACGGGTTGAAGGGCTACGTGAGAAACGTCTCCCCATAACTTTCCTGTCGGACATTCGCGTGATACGGTGCGCGGGAAATGACCGCGACCGAAGTGCAAGCAGTGGCGTCATGGGTACCACCGACCCTACTCGCGGGCGCGCTTGGCACGGCCATCTTGATCATCATCATCCAAGCGAAGATGCAGATCACCACGTTCATCAAGCAACTGAAGCTCGACCTCGCCGCGTTCGACAAGCGGCTAGAGAACGTCGAGGGCACGCTCAAAGAGCAAGACCGTGCGATTGTCGGGCTCGCCACACGCAGCGACGTAGACAAGTTGGAGTTGCGCTTCGCCGATATCACTGGCCGGCTCGGCGGCTTCATGACCACCGAGCAAGGCGGGCGTTTGGGTGATCGCATGGACGGTCGTATCACGAACATCGCCGAGCGCCTCGCGGTGCTCGAAGCTACAACGGTGAGAAAGTAATGCCGCTCGATCCAGAAGCCGAGACGCCCGCGCTCGGCACGCTCGTAGCACCAGCGCACGTGATGATTGCCGTCGCGCACAGCAACAAGAGCAAAGGCGTCGTCGTGCACAAAGACGGCCTCGACGTGTACGAATACGAGATCAGCAAGCGCGCGAGCATCGGCCTGTTGCGCGCGCTCTCGAACGACTTTCGGCTCACCTACGATCACCACGTGGTCGCGGGCGCGAGCCGCTACCTCGACGCCAAGGTCGACGCCATCAATGCGTTGATGCCGAACATCGCCGTTGAGATTCACTGCAACGCCGGCCCGCCGAGCGCGAACTATCGCGAGGTGATCTACGCGCAAGGTAGCACGCGCGGGAAAGCCGCTGCTGAGCACGTGGCCAAGGCACTCACCGAAGCGTTTCCGCAGCTCAAGCCTTGTAAGGCGAGAGCGAACAGCGTCGAGATGGACAAGCATCTCTTCTACTTCCTAGAGCGCACGAAGGTGCCGGCGCTCATAGTCGAAGGCGTGTTTCTCACGAACCCCGAGCACCTCGAATGCATGCAAATCGAAGGCGGCGCAGAGAGCTACGGCACAGCCGTGGCGCGCGGTCTTCGTGCGTACTTGGAAGGGCTCAACGATGATGGAAGCGAGAGCTGAAGAGTTTCGACTCTGGCAAGAGAAGACCGGCGGCACCTACGGCGAGTGGCGCAGCGAGCACATGAAAACGATGGCGTTGCCTCGTGAGACAGTCATCGAGATCAGCCGGCTCAACATCGCGCGCGATGCCGCGCGACAAGCGGCGCGCGCCGCGCAAGAGGTCGACGACATGTGGTGTAGGATAGCGGCGCTGCTCATTGCTGCCGCTGGTAAGTTGCTTTTGCTGGGCACATCATCCTACTCTCGCCGGGCGTTGAACACGAACGGAGAAGAAAACATGCTCAAGCTCGCTTTCATGTTGATGTTGCTGATGCTCGCGCCCGGGCTCGCCTTTGCGCAAGCTTCACTACCCGCCGATCTCGAAACCGGCGATGCGTTGCAGCTCTTGCTCAAGTCGCTCGGTGGATTGAAAGGCGCGGGTGCGCTGGCGATCGCCGTCGTGATCACGCAGGGCATCATGCTCTTCTTTCGCACGAAGCTCTCTTCGTTTGCCGGTAAGTGGCGCTTGCTGATTGTCGCCGGGCTATCGCTCGTGACGGGCTTTCTGTCGCTGCTCGTAAGCGGTGTGAGTTGGCAGGGTGCTTTGATGCACGCTGAAACCATCGGCGCTTTCCAAGTGCTCGGGCACCAGCTCTTCGTCCAATTCGGTAAGACCGACTAATGGACGCTCTTGCGTGGATCATGCTCGTTGTCGGCGTGCTTGCTGGCGGCGGCATCGGCTTCGCGCTCGGGCGTCTCACCGCTTCAACCCCCGCCATCGCACGCGCCGTCGAGCGCGAAGACGCAGCCGATGCGCAGGCCGACCGTGATCGTCAAGCTGTACAAGACGACCTCGCCGAGCGCCTCGACGAGACACGGAGAGCCGATGCTGAAGAACTCAAGCGCCTTTTGGATGCCGATTTTGCTGGCCCTGGCTCTCAGCCGGTGCAGCCCGATGCCGGCAAGCCAGCCGACAAGCCTTGACGCACTGCATTCAGCGGCTTCTAATCCGGTCTATAGCGAGCTGCCGAAAATCACCCTAGCTCCCCCTGCCTTGGGCGCGCCTCGAATCCCTGCGCCCGCCCTGGAAGCTCCAGCGGGGTCTTTATGGACCTTCTGTGATGAGGTTCACCCCGAGCGCGGCTTCTGCCTCTCGCTGGCGCAGGCCAAGGCCATACGAGAGCGGTTCAAAATGGAACAAGCGAGCCGTGATCTGAAGCTCATCGACGAGCGCGAGCGCCGCGAGAAAGCGGAGGCGCGGCTCGATGCCGGCGCTGCCGAGCTAGAGCGGCAGAAGTGGGTGATTGTAGGAGTGGCGCTCGGTGTCTTTGCGATCGGTGTGCTTGCTGGCGGGATAACTGGCGCGCTGGCGTTCTAGCCAGTGGGCTGCCCGTTCGGGGCGACGATCAAGCCTTTCTTCTTGGCCTTGCCGATCACCTCTTCGAGCGTGCGTTGCGGCCTACGAATCTTCACCATCAACGTATCGTCGAGCATCGTGTGCATCTCGACGCGCTCGCCGCGCACCTCGCTGATCTCTTGCGTGCCGCGCTCGCTCGTCAACACGAGCTTGCCGCCGTCGTAGGCTGCGAGCTTCCACATGGTGCCCTCAGCTTTCGGATCGAATTTCACGCACACCACACCGCCGACCTTCGTCGCGCGCGCCATCTGCGTGAGCGCGCGATGTGGATCAACTAGGTCGAGCAACGCGTTCTCAGACCACACCGCGTCGAAAGCACCGACCGGAATCGCGGCGCTCATCTCTTCGCCGGTGATCGGATAGATGAAGCGGCGCACAGCCTTCACGCTCTCTTGCGTGGCTTCGAGGATCTTGAGCGCCTCGTTGATCGCGAATGCGGTCGGGTCTAGTCCGACGACGACGACGGGCAATCCGTCTTTGGTTCGGAAGCCCGGCGACGTGACACGAAAGCCACACCCAACGTTGAGCACGTAAGGGGTGGGCGTGGCGAGCACGGCTTCGCATTGGAGATCGGCTTCGAGGAAGGCCGAGACGTCAAGACCCTTCGGACTATTGCGTAGCTCCCCCTCTTGCGCCCACTTGATGACGGCGGCGGTGTACTCGTCTCGCTCATGCTTGAGCTGCTCCGCGATTCTCGTTTTCCACTTCTCCATCCACGCCGCTTTGTCGATCGTCTTCGTCGGTTCCATAGTAGCCTGCCTTTCTCATCTGGCGATCGAACTCGTCGATCGAGTTGTGCTCACGAATCCACGAGATGCTGCCCTTCAACATCTCGACGGTTGCCGGTTCCATGATGGCTTTGATCCACGCCTCGGGGTTGTCGGCGTCTTGCTCGCGCACCTTCACCACGTAGGGCAAATGCGCGACCCCGCCCACGTCGGTGCTCACGACTTTGAGCCCGTAGCCCATCGCTTCGAGCACGACGTTCGGCATGCCCTCGCTCTCGCTGGTGAAGACGAACATGTCGACCTTGCCCGGCACAAGATCCTTCCAGCCGTCGAAGCTCTTGTTCGTGAGCTTGACGTTCGAGAGCTTGCGCAGCTCGGCAGCCCATCGCTTGCTGTGCGAATCACCTGTCTCGCCCGCGACAGCGAAGACGATCGGCAGCTTCAGCTCTAGCGAGAGCTTCGCCATGCCGAGCAGCCGGTCGAGGCGCTTGCCGCGTACGATGCGTGATGCCCAGAGCACGCGGATCATCGGTGACTTCGAGATGCCTCGCTCGAGCGAGAGCGCCCCGAACTCGGCATCGGTGAGCGCGCGCACGACGCTCGGCACCGTGATCGTCTTCGTGCGCGGCCAGCCATGTACATGCGCAAGCTCGCGTTGATGCGCGCCGTTGTCGCTGATCACCATGTCGAAGTGCTCGCGCGCGTGAAAGAACCACCCGTTGAAGGCAGCGCCGCCAAGCTTCGTCGAGCCGTCGTGTAGCTTGCGCGCCTCGCTACCGTAGAGCGAACAGAAGATGCGCGGCACCCCGCTCTCACGTAGTGCGTGCCCGTAGTAGCGGAGCATGCCGTAGCCGATCCCGCTGTTGATGATGTGCAGCACGGGCTTCCACTGCATGAGCACGCGCGCAAGCGCGAGCACGGCGGTCGACGAGCCAGAGGCCGTCATTTGTGACGCGGCGTCGATGACAACCACGTCGTCGGGAAGGTGCTCCTCCCACGAGCCGTCGCCGTCGCGGTCGGTGAGAATGATCGCCGGCTTGCCGCCGCAGCGCACGACGCTCTCAGCGTAAGCGACGATGCGCTTGTCCGCGCCGCCTTGTACAAGATGCGGCGCGAGGATGACGTGCGTCGGCGTGACGCCTTTCATGCGGCGCACGATCGCGCGTGCGAGCCCGGGCACGTCGTTGACGGGCGTCGCCTCGTAGCGCGGTAGGTCTTGGATCTGCCGAGCATCGGGCCAGAGATCCGGCTCGATGAGGTGCGCGGCTTTCCACTGCGCGTAGAGCGACGCTTCGGTGATGGTCGGTTGCTGCACCTTGCCTAACGCGTCGTGCGTCGGCAGCTCTTTCGGGTCGCACTCGAAATAGGGGCTGTGCGCGATCAACTGATGCTTGCGTGCGCTCTCAACGTTGAGCCCGTCGCTTTTCTTGCGTATGAACACGACGGCATCAGCGATGCTCACGTGCACCATGCCGGCGGCAAGCGTGCGAGCGTTCCACTCCCAATCTTCGAAGCCGAGCCCTTTGCCTCGCGCTCGATACGGGTGTTCGAGCAAGAGCGCACGCGGCGAGAGCGAGCCCGACGACCAACAATTCGTGTTCCAGAAGATGCCCGGATTGAAGTCGGCTTGGCGTTGATCCGGCTGCGACCACCAAAAAGCGCCGTCCCCGAAGTCGACGTTCATGCACGGGTGCGCGATGAACCGACCACGGTAGCCCGGGTGCAGCTCGGCTAGCGCTAGCAGGTTCGTCACCGCGAGTTGCGGCCAGAGCGCGCCCCACACGTCGTCGCCGTCGAGGAAGGCAACGAAGTCGCCGTGCGCTTGTTTCACGCCCTCGTTGCGGGCCATGCCCAGATCACCATAGAGCGTCTCGATGACGCGCACGGGTAGATCGGTGCCGTGGTCGACGGCGTTGATTGCATCGAGCGTAGGCTGATCGGCCTTGTCGGCGATGACGACGATCTCGCACGACTCTGGGCCGTAGACCTTCATGAACTTGCGCAACGCCTCGACGGCGCTGCGCATCGCCTTGTAAGCCCACAAGCCTTCGCGGTGCACGTTGAGCACCACGCTGAGAATGACATGCGGTCCCATTGGTTATCCCTTCACGATGAGCCAGGATTGCCAGCCGCGATCTTGATCGGGCGAGGTGACTCGCAACGCATCGGGGTTCGCGCCCACCGTAGGCAAGAAGTCGTTGAGCGCGGCGCGCACGAAGAACGGCCCGCAGTGCCCGCCGTGGTTGCGAGGCAAGTCGTCTTTGGTGGGGAAGGCTTCGAACGGTTGCTCGTTGAGATGCCAGCCATCTTTGATCCAATCGTGGCCGGCGACGACACCGCCCGGCTTCACCTTCGGCCACCACGCTTTGAGGTCGGCGAGGAACGGCGCGTAATCGTGATCGCCGTCGAGATAAACGAAGTCGAGCTGAGCGTCGTCGAACTTGCTCGCCGCTTCGAGAGAGGTCATGCGCATGAACTCCCACGTCGATTTGTCGATGCGACGCATCTGATCGAGCGCGCTTTGATAGATGTGCTCGTGCGTCTCGGCGCTCACGTCGGCACCGAAGTAGGGTGCCCACGCATCAACACCGATGAGCTTCGCGCCTTTCCAATTGGTGCGGATGTGGTGGAAATTTTGCGCCCACTGCACACCGACCTCGACGCCAACGCCGAGCAGGCCGCAGCTATTCAAGAGGTGTGGAAGCTGATCGCGCGTCTGCCAATAAATGTCGGGGTGCTTGGTGGTCATGCTTGCTCCAGAGTGGGCGTATCCGCCACGTTGTCAGGGGTTGCAATGGGTGCCGGCGCTTTGCTCAGCCGCTTGAGCACGAGCGCGCGCAAGAGGTTCGCCGTGTCGAGCGTCCACTCTTTCTTCACGGCAGCTTGTAGCTCGGCCACGCGCGCGAGGCGCTCGGGCTCGGGCATGCGCGCGGCGGTGAGGAGCTGCGCCTCGAACTCGGCTTTGCTCGTGTACGTGAGCACACCGGGAAGGTCGCAGCCCCAAAGCCACTTCGGTGCGACGGGCAAAGCACCCATCCACGAGGCTTCGAGCACGCTGATGCTAGACTTCGCGCGGTTGAACGCCGTGTCGCTGAGCGGCACGGCGAGCACGAGCGGGCGTAGCTTGGCCATGAAGCGCAAGTAGGTGAGCACGTTGCCCATCCACATGTGCACCTTCACGCTCTCGCGCGGGAAGCCCGAGAGTAGAAAGTAGGGGTTGAAGCCGATAAAGTGCCACATCGTCTCGCCCTCTGTCTCTTGCGCGACGCGCACCATCGCATCGCCGAGATCCATGAGGTCTTCATTGTGGCTGTCACCGCCGCGCCAGCCGATGCGCCGCACGGGAAGGCGATCGTTTGCAACCGGCGGGCACGTGAGCCCGGGGTCGAGCGCGTTCGGCACGACGACGATCTTGTCCCCACCCCAAGGGCGCAAGCGCTTGGCTAGCACCTCGCACGTCACGGTGATTACGTCGGCGTGCGCCGCGAGCTGCTTGACGTTGTTCTTGTGCTTCTCGTCTTGATAGACGAACACGCGCCCGTTGTTCGTGGGCACGCCGAGAATGTCGTCATCCCACTCGCACCACACGCGCTTACCGAGCACCTTCGCCCGGTGCAGCGCTGCAACGTGGTCGTCGAGAAACGGACGCTGCAAGAGCAACACATCGTGAGAGAGGATCTGATTGTGGTCGACTTTCTCTGTGATCGTGAACTCGAAGTCCTGCGCCATCGTGCGCAGGTGCCCAAACGGTGAGACAACGCGCCAATACGCCGTCCCGTCGAGCGCGCTCGGGCAGTATGCGAGCACGCGCATCAGCGCACCGCCGCGCGCGGGCGCTTCTCTACTTGATCGAGCTTCAACAAGAGCGCCTCGCGCACGAACTTGTTGATCGACATGTCGTCCGGTTCGTTGCGATGCTGCCCCACGTAGCGCTGCACGCGCTCGTAGATCGCATCGGGAATCCAGAAGCCGCGCTTGGAGCTGCCCCCTGGTTTCGCGTTGGATGCCTTGGGTGTCTTGGTAGGTGTGCTCATAGTGCGCGTTGTACGCGTAGCGGGAAGGCGGGGTCAATCCCCGATGTCAACTTTTGAACACATAGAGGCCGCTACCCACACGCTGCGCGTTGCCTAGCCGAGCAAGCTCGATGAGTGCGAGGCTGGCTTTGTTGCGCGGCATGAGCGCAACAGAAGCCATTCGTTTAGCGTTGAATCTAAAGGCAGGAAAGCGCTTCAGTGTTGCACGCACAAGCGCGAGCGAGAGCTTATCAACGCTCATCGATCCAAACGATCTTGGTTCGGTTTTGATGACCGTGCAGCTCCTCGACCGTGCGCATCGAGGTGTAAGTATTCACGCACGCGTGTTGTGAGTGCCACGAGAGCGCGACCATGCCGTTCGCGAACTCGACACCTTCGGCGACGCGCCCCGTGCCCGAGATGCCCGACACGTCTTCTTCACGCTGCAAGTAGAACCGTCTCAGCTTTGCTACCATACAGGATCCTCCCAATCAGCGCCGGTGTCGACCGTCACGAGCGATAACAGCTTGCCCGGGCCGGTGACGTAGCGGTGCTTCGTTTCAATACCTTTGCCTTGCTCGATGGCCTTGCGCTTGTCCCAACACGCATCGCACCAAAGAGCGCCGAACGGCAGGCGCTCTTCAGTGTAGTGCATGTGCATGCGGTGCGGTTGCTTGCACGCCTTGCACGTGTACGAGCAGCTCGGCGGGATGATCGCGATGTGGCCGGGCTTGGCAATCGTGATCTCGTCGTGCACGACGAGCCGGTCAAGCGGGATGTTCGGCTTCTTACAATCCGTGCGCCCGGTCACGTACGCGTCGATCTGCATGCGAGGATACGAACCGTAGTGGTCGAATTTCTCTTCGAGATGCGTGAGCTGCCCGCTGATCTCCATGTCGTTCACGCGCAAGCGCACCTCGCCCGACGCAAGCTTCGGTGCGATGAACGTAGCCGCAACCTCGGCGGCTTTGCGGTTGATCTTCTTTTGCAGCTCCACCATCTGCGTTGCGACGGCGCTCATGATGCTGTCGAGGTTGTTGCCGGGCGTGACGGGCAAGCCGCACTTGGCAAGCTGCTTGCGCATGCTGTCGAGGATCGTGCCTACGTCTTCAGTGTACAAGTAGCCGTCGCCACGCGAGCGCTCGTAAATCTCGCTGGCCTTCATCGGGCTCTTGCTCATCTGCGCCGCCTGGCTGGCGCTGATGCGTGCCGGCCACATGTCGGTATTGGGGTTGCTCGTCGTCGGCTCGTCGCTGCCGCCTGCGCCGCCGCTTGCATGTATGCGGTTCACTTGCTGAGCGGCGGCGCGCAGCACGCGATCCCACCGAGCGAACACCTTGCCGCCCTTGCTCTGTGCCCACGCATGCGCCTCCGCTAGCGCGCTCTGCGACATGTTCGTAACGGCTCTGTCGTTCCACTTGAACGAGGCGAGCGACTTGCCGCAGATCGTGCAACGGCCATACTCGAAGTTGTGTTGTGTGTCGTCGGTGCTACCTCGCGGAATGCAGACGTGATACTGAGCCATTGTTTTCTCCTCTGTGCCGGCGGCTCACGGCCTCGGCGATGATTTGCTTGTACGGTTGAGCACCCGCCTGCGCAAGCAGGAGGTAGCGCTCAGCGAGCTGCGTGCTGCCGACGTGGCGAGCAACGCAGCCCGTGAGCTTGGGCCATTTGTAACGGGGCATGGTGGCGAGCTTGTTCATCGAGCGACCGCCCGGCTACGCGGCGTGTCGCACGTGGCAAACTGGCCCGAGCACATCGAGCGCGGTGCACCGCAGCTGCAATAGCCGCAGTACATGTGTTGGATGCCGCCTTCTTTGCACTGCACGGAGCTGATGTGCACGCCGTTGACTGAGGCAACACGGATGAATTGCTCGGCAGTCATCACCGGCGGTCGCGCTGCGCGCAAGAGGCGTCGCCAGAGTCGTCTTGCAATCGAGAGCATCTTTCCTTCTCCTGTTCGGCCTTCAATCGTTCGAGCGCCTCGTCGTAGGCCGTCTTCGCCGAGTACGCTGCATAACCAAACGGGGCGACGGTGTTGATCACGCGCAGCGCAGCCGCCCCTATTGCTGGCGCGCACGCGGGCAGACACGCCAGCAATAGAAGCCAGCGCATTTAGTGCTCCGATCCAACTGGTGCGCGCGGCGGCGGGCCGGTGCTCACCATCTGACAGAAAGCCTCGAACGTCATGCGCGCGAACTCACGCCGCGCGTTGTCGAGCCCCTCTAGCTGCGCAAGGTTGCTAGCGAGCATGATCCACATCTTGAACAGCTCTTTTGGTTCGAGCATTTTGCCGTTGTTGCGCCCGTCGACCGACGAAAATTGCGTCGAGAGTGACCCGTCTGCCGGGTAAAGGATCGAGACGAACATGAACGCATCGCACATGCCGTGATCGGGCGTGAGGTCTTTCTTCGTCCACTCACCCGGCTCAGTCTCGAACTTGTAGCGCAACTTGTCTTTGTGCTCTGGCATCACGAAGCTCCTTTCTTGAGTGCGTTGTCGACCGCCTCTTGCGCTTCGCGCGCGGCCTTGCCTTTGTCTCGCCTGTACGCCTTGACGATCTTGATCGCCGGGTTCTCCTCCAGCGACTTGATCGCCTCGGGTGCCGCGCGCAAGAATTGCCGAGCGAACTCGGGGTTATCGAGGATGAGCCGACGCGTGATGAGCATCGGAGCGAAGAGCCGGTCGGCATGCGCGGCGAACTCGGCGTCGTCTTCTTTCTGCGCGCACGCCGTCCACATGTCGAGCATGCGTTCGAGCCGCTGCATGCTGTCGATCAAAAGCGCTTCGGTCGTGACACCGAACAGCAAGTCGAAGGGGTTGGGGTTCTTATCGGCCATCTGTCTACTCGTCTTTCTTGGCGTTCTTCGGTGTGACCGTAACGCCTTTGGTGGTGTCGAGAATCGCGCCCGTGACTGCGCGCCCGGCTTCTAGCTCGGCTTGGATGAGCTTCAGATCAGGCACGCGCTTGGTGAACTTGTCGGGGATGCTGCTCTCGTCGGTGATCTGCACCTTGGGTTTCGTCGTGATGGCGATGCCCGGCACCTTCGGCGGTACCGCTTCATCCGCCTGCTTGATGAGCGCGCGGCAACGCTTCTCATCCTTCACGCGCGCGGCGGCGCGCCTGAAGCCCATCGCCTCTTCGTGCAACGCGAGCGCGTAGGCCGTCACCGAGTTGCGTAGATTCGCCTCCAGCTCATCGAGCGGCTTGAGCACCGGATCGAACCACCCATTGACGCGCTCGATCATCTTCTGCACGTCCTCCATGAAGCCTTCGCGCTCGGCCTCTGCGTACTTGCGACGCTCGACGACGCCGATCAACAGCGAGCAGGCGTCTTTGTACTGCTCGGGCGTTTCGAGTAGCTCGGGCACCTCGACCGCCTGCACCGCGTCGATCTCTTTCTTGATGATCGCGAGCTGCTTGAACACCTCGGCCTGATCGACCTTGGCTGTCACTACTTCCGTTTTCTTTGCTGCACCCATTTCAGTCTCCTCTCAATTCTCGCAGCTCGAACAAGCCGTCGAGGTCTTTCTCTTGCTTCATGATGAGCCGCGCGTAGCGGCTGTGATAGTCGTTGCTGAGCTTGAAGTCGCTCGTTGTGTCGGTGGTCTGCATCTTGAAATTCCACCGCATCACCTCCCAAAGCATCTTGATGCCGATCTTCAGGTGCCCGCGTGCACGCGCTTGGCGCGCGAGGCGCACAAGCTCGACGTACACGTGCGGGTTATCGTGATGGAAGTTGTGGAAGCGCGCTTCGATGCCCGTCTCTGTGATGCTACGGACGGGCGTGCGCGTGGGTGGTGGCGGCGTGCTTAGCCGTTTCGCTATGACGCCCATCAGTCGAGATCCAAGAGTTGCTTGATCAGCTCTTTGGCTTGCGCCCACCCGCGTGACTGAAGCTCGTGCTCGCGCGCGTACTCGTCGAGCATCTTCATCGCACGCCGCGCGCGGTTGCCGCTCTGCGGTGACTCGTCGAAGTTTGCCTCCATGCCCAGCTCGTGAGTCTCTTGCACCCACTCAGCCAGGCGCGCGAGCACCTTGCTCGGGCTCTCGCCCGGCGGCACCTCGGCCTCCGCGCCGATCTTGCGGCTCTCGTAGTTGCCGGTGTTGAACCGCCGATCGTAGCTCACGCTCTTGATCTGCAACGGCTTGGGGCCAGGCTTCTTGTTCGGTATTCCTCGGGGCATCTTGTTCTCCTGTTTTGCGTAGCAATGGGGGTTGTCGCAGTCACCGCTACAGATCATGACTGCTCCGCTCGGTGCCCACGAGGGGCTCCGTCACGTTCAAGTTTTTCGTCGATGGCTTCACGCACAAAATCGCTCAGGTCTTTGCCGTGCGTGGCCGCGCTCAAGCGCGCGTATTGTACATCGGGCAGCTTCACGCCGATGGTGATGGTCGAGCCCGCGAACTTACGAGGTCGACCGACTTTGCTTCTTTTGGCTGGCATACATTCTCCTCGGGCTAGCGGGCGAGCGCGCACGCGGCGCGCCCGCCCGTTCCCGGTTGATGGTCTTAGACCGACTTCAGCGCCGGCACCTCCTTGGCGGGCTCGTTGCCCTCGGCAAGTACGCGTTTTTCTTCGTCGTCGAAGTGGTTGCTGATGATGCAGAGCGCATCGTTCCACAAGTCGAGCGCGCGGGTGAGCTGCTCACTCGCCGAGGTGAACGCCTCGTTGCGGCGCTTGGCTGCCTCGTAGGCGAACTTCTTGAGCGCATCCCAATCGACCATCGAGAGCCCCATATCGGGCTCGGGCGGGGTGTCGCCGATGAGCTTGCGTGCATCCTCGCTGTCACGCGCCATCGTGCGCGTCACGTCGAGCATGTCTTTGAGCGCCTGCGTGCCCACCCACGTGCGAGGCTCTAGCTCTTGCCGCTTGTCCTGCATGCGGTTGTGCAGCTCGTCGAATCGGGCGTTGAGCATCAGTTGTTCAAAGTGCTTCTTGCGATCAATGATCTCTGACATACCTATCCCCTTGCGCCTCGCGGGCGCGTTGTAAAAGCGCGGCACCATGCCGCGCGAGTTACCCTAGCGATCGAAAATTTGGTCATGCACGCGCTTCAACACCTCGGGCGCGTGCTCGTCGCAGACCCACGCGCGCCCCCACTCGTGGCGCGCGGGCTCATCGCAAAACTTGCCGAGCGGGCCAGGCGTGCGCCAAGCGCAGAAGCCGCCGCACGAGAGCCGCGCTTGTGCTCGCGTCCAGAGCAGCCGCGCAAACCAGCCGAGCGCGATGCCGGCCAACAAGACGACATGCCACTCTCTCATTTCAGCTCCTTAGCGTGCTGCCCGTCTGCGATGTGGTGCTTCAACCCCGAGCGCGCGGCCTCGACGGCGGCGCGCATGCTGGGCATGTACTCGCCGCTTGAGAAGCTCGCGTTGCACTCACACAAAACGTAGGCGTAGAACTCGGGCTCACCGTTTTTCGTGCGCTGCTCTTTGATGGTGAACAGCTGACCCCCGTCGAGCGTAATCACGATGACATTTCCTCCGCTACCTCGTCGATCGCTGCTTTGCATGCGTCAATATCGCCGTTGACGAAGAGCGGCGAGCCGAGATCCTCGGCGCTCTCGTGCACTTCCCAATACCCCTCGGGCACGAGGCGCACGATCACGTGATCTTTGTACTCGACGACCTCGGGGTCGACGTGCACCGGGCGCATCTCTTTGCCGTATGCTTGCTCCAACACGTTGAATGCTGCGTCCAAGAAGACCTCGAACTTGTTCGCGTCTTCGTGTTCGAGCACGTCGGTTTGTGCCAGCTCACGCGCGATGGTCTTCACGTTGACCATGCGCTTCATGAGCATCTCGATGTTCATAGCCCCTTGTGTCTTTGCCATTTGAGCCTCCAATGTTGCCCACCGAGCACGCGGCTCGGTGGGCAACCTTTGAGCCTCAACCCTTACGCGACGAGCGCCATCAATTTGCCGGCCTTCTCTTCGAGGTCGACGCGCGCGTCGGTGTAAGTGACCTCACGCGCCGCAGCGGTGAGCCCTTGTTGAATGTTCCAGAGCGAGCGCGGGTTGCCCGGGCGCGTCTCGGCGTAGTCGAGCGCCGCTTGCACCTGGCCCTTCGTGAAGCCTTTCTCGGCGAGCTTCTCTTTGACCGCCTTCACGTCTTTGCCAAGCTCAAACGTTTGGGCGCGGCTGATGAGCTGCACCTCCGCCGTCGTGTTGCTCTCGATGTACTTTTGCATAGTGGGCATCGCTTGCTCGACGAAGCGTTGCGGCGCGCCGGCAGTGTGACGCACGCGCAGCTCACTGAACTCGCGCACGCCCCAAATGTTGCGATTGTCGCAAACGGTGTCGTAGAGAAATTGCGCCCACACGAGTGAGCCGTTCATCGTCTCACTGTTCGCCGCGTAGAAGCCGCGATACATGATGTGGCCGGGCTCGCCGGGCACCTCGATGGGGTGCGACGGGTCGACGAGGAACACGAACACATCGCGATCACTGGCGTAGAGCGTCGTCGCGCGGCGCGGGTTGTCGGCCTTGTAGCTCGCTGCCGGGATCACCCACTCTGGCCCGCAGTAGCGCATGATCGCGTCGACCAACTCGACGTCCCAAATGCGACCGTAGGCCGGGCCGGTGAGCGCGCGCAGCTGCGTCGGCGTCGAGCTGCCCGCCGCGTTGTCGAGCGTGAGCAAGAGCTTCGCGTCTTCGCGCTCAGCGTGCGCGAGGCCGGCGTTCAAGTTGAGCGCTACCAGCTCTTGCATGTTCTTCTCGCCAAGCTTGCGCAACCAAGCAGTCGGCGTGCCCGCGCGTTGCGAGAGCTGGCCGAAGCTCCAGTGCGTGAGGCGGCAGCCCTGGCCCTGCTTTTTCTCGTCGTACATGACGAGGCCGGTGCCGTCGCCGTCGACCCGCACCGCGAGGTTCTCCATCAACGCCGTCACGTTGTCGCGCGAGCGGTGACGGCGGTCGGCGACGACGCGGCGCAAGTCTTCGAGCGTCAAGTAACGCTCGTCGTCGGGGCGCGCAAACCACTGCCGTGACGCCGTGTCGATCACGACGGCCTTATTCAACTTGGTGACGCGCGCCGTCTCACCGTCGTTCAAGCCAAGGCCAAGTTGCTCATTCGTGCTCATCGTCGTCGCTTCCATCTTCTTCATCCTCTTGTTGTGGCTCAGTCGAGCCGGTTACTACTGCACCCCCCGCCGTCATCGTCACCGTGACGTTCCGGCCATTGGGTCGAGTCAGATTGAAAGTGCGTCCGATGCACGCACCGTTTTGCCCGAAGAGCATCAGCGCGGCGGCTGAGCCTACGAGCTTCGCGAGCTGAAATTGATCGAGTGTCTTCATGGCTGCCCTCATCAGGCGCGCGGCACCACCCGCGCGCGACGACCCCGCAGCAAGCTCCCCTTGCTGCGCGTCGTTTCGGCTTCCCGGGGCGGGGCTCAGTTTGTGGCGGCGGCACACGGCGTCATCACGACGCTTTGCTTGATGCCTGCCCGCTAGAGCCTTGGACCGGGGTTGTTTAACGTCGGCGGCGCACGTGATCGACACGCCGACAAACCTTCCCTGAGGCCGTTCCCGGTCGCCCGTGGGCGCAAGTGGTGGGTGTGTCACGCTACCCCATCCGCTCGACCCCGGCACCGCCGGGGCGCTAGGCGCATTGCGCGCCGTACACCCTATGTATCGTCGATCGACTGAGTTTTGTCAAACAAAATTGAAAGAAAGATTTAGGCGGGGTGCGGCGTGGGGTTTTCTTTACATTGGGGCAGGGCGCGCCGTCCTTTATATAGGCGGTTTTGCCAGGCGGCACTTATCGCAGGCCGGGCAAAGGCTTACCTTAGCTGCGTACTCGACTTTGGTGCACGTCTCTGAGGTGAGCATCCCGCACAGCGTTTGCGGCTCGCCCTTGCGCATGAGGTGCACGCTTACGTGTTTGCGCGGGCGCGTGTTGCTGCCTATGACGGCGACGACTTGCTCGAACGCTTTGACCTCGTGCCCGCGCTCGCACTTGGCCGCGCTGTCGCAACTACCGAAGTCGAGCCCGCACACCTCACAATGAAACCGCAGCCTTGGCATCGGCTTTCCCCATCAAGCGTGCGGCGGCTGGTGTCATGCGCCAGCCCCAATCCTGAAAACGACCTGCATCAACGGTGATGAAGCTCACGAGCCCCTCGCGTTCGAGAGAGCGCAGCACGCGCCCGCCTATGCGCGCGTAGTGCTGCGGCTTGCGATGCGTCTTGTCGTCGCCCCACACTTGAATGCCGAC
>JACCDR011726127.1_pt1 | contig 18881 bp, 19 predicted proteins | sample 7446431 | NCBI WGS metagenome assembly JACCDR01 (sample SAMN15323443, study PRJNA562643) | freshwater metagenome | isolation source: river surface water | place: USA:Blue River Watershed | collected 2017-08-17
AAGAAAAATCGACGCTGATTTCGAAATTGAGAACTCTTTGGGATGCTGCGCCGAGCGTGAATGCACTTATCAAGACATGGCCTCCCATCGAAGAGTTCCTCTCTGATACAGTGAAGGAACGTGTACGGCGTAAAGCAGAAAAAGGCGAGAAGAAAATCGCCGAAGCAGTGTCTGAAGAAGACATCAACGCCCTTTCTACACAACTTCTCATCGCCAAGGTGTGCAAATGACAGCAGTAATTCGTAAACCGCGAGGCACAAAACCGAAAGAACCGAAATTCGTAGTGCCTACAACTATTCCGGAAGCGAAGAAAATCGTCGAGCAAGAAGTCAAACAACTTCTGGCTACGAAATACACACCGGAAAAAATCAGGTCTTTCATCGAGACTTATATTCAGAACACGATCACAGACTTGATTCACGTATCCCTTGGTTTCTCCAAAGATCGTTGGGGAAACACCAAATGGGAAGTCGATCACTGCAATGGCCGAGCCGGTGAATCTTTGGTGGGCAGGAAAGTAGCTGATATGGCGGCAGAAACTGTGAATAAAGCGGTAGAAAAAGCCATTAGTTCTGGCAAATTCACGGTGACTGAAGCGCATATTGCTGCGCTGAACAAATGCTTTACTGAGCACGTTACCGGCTATAAAGGGCGGCAAGTGATGGAACAGCTTGCTGAAGAGAAACTCAATCGATTCCGCCAAACTCTCACCGGCGAAATTTTTAAGGGGTAGTATATGGACAAGGTTGCTCACGCTGCGGTTACCAAGGCCGTAGCGAACATCGTCATCGACGATCCGTTCTACGGATATCTCTTGCTGCGGCAAGAATTCGAACAAAATCCGGAATGCCCGACTGCGTCGACCAACGGTGTGCGTGTGCAGTACAACCCGGAGTTTATTCGTACACTTTCACCGGCCCAAATCATTGGTCTGCTGAAGCACGAAGTCATGCATATTGCACATATGCACCACTTGCGTCGCCAGCATCGTGATCCGGAAAAATGGAATCACGCAGCTGACTACGTGATCAACGCTCACCTCGTCGAAGCCGGCGTAACCCTCCCGGAAAACGGACTGATCGACAAGCAATATGTCGACTTCTCAACCGAGCATGTCTACAACATGTTGCCGGATCCTCCTCCTGACAACGGAGGTTCGAAATTCGGTCCGACGTGGAACTGGGGCGCGGTCGAAGACGCTCCCGGCTCCGGCGACGAGGCTGTTCGCCAGCAGATGGAAGAAGACTGTAAAGTCGACGTCATCCAAGCGGCTAACGCGGCTAAGCTGATGGGCAATCTGCCGGCACATATCGAACGTATCGTGGAGAGCCTGCGCGAGTCCAAGATGCCGTGGAAGAAGATTTTGGCTCGTTTCTTCCGCGCTACAGCCAAGACCGACTATTCGTGGATGAAGCCGAATCGCCGCTTCTTGGCCAGCGGGCTGTACCTGCCCAGTCTGCACGGCGAAGCTCTCGGCGAAATTGTGGTCGCTGTAGACACTTCGGGCTCCATCGGCGGGGCTGAACTGGAAGAGTTCTTCGGCTGTATCAACAGCATCCTCAAGCACACGAAGCCGTCCAAAATTCACGTCGTCTATTGCGACGCAGCTGTCGGTAATGTCCAAGTCTTTCGTGGTGACGAAGTCCCGCTGACCCACAAGAAATTTAAACCTTCTGGGGGCGGCGGCACTGATTTCCGTCCGGTCTTTGACTATGTGGCCGAGAAACGTCTTCGACCGGAATGTCTGATTTATCTGACGGACATGTACGGTTCGTTCCCGGAACGTGCACCGAAGTATCCGGTTATCTGGTGTGCTACGTCCAAGGAAAAAGGTCCTTTCGGTAAGACTCTGGAGCTCAAATAATGCCTTTCCGCACGTACGAACACTTCAAACAGCACCATGACAAGCATGTCGAGCAATATGGGGCATACTGGTCACGGGGACAGTTCCTGCACAAATGTCCGGACGAATCGTTCGACATTTCGTACTACGGCCGGCGCATCACAAACATCAACAAAGATTCAGTGTTCACATTCTACGTCGACGGACAAACAGTTACTGCTGCTGTTGCTCGTCGTTGGGCAGATGCTCTTGGATACAATGTTTGTAGTTTCGGTACGTCGAAAAAACAAACGGCTTCTGGCTTGGTCACGACCAAGGTGTATCTACTTGGACGTAACGGAGTAGAAAACCAATCCATTGAATGCCACGAAAAATTCACTTTCGACGTAAATACACAAACGCTTTCGGGTACAGACGCCGAAGAAGTCGTTGTCGAAAAAGATAACGCGAAGTACACAGCTTATAACCGCAAACTCAAGAAAATCATCGCTGCTGTTGTCGCACAAAATCGTTTCGGCGTGTACAACTATTGCGATGGTGAGTCTCGCTGGCGCCCACAAGTACAAGGCGTCTTCAAAGAAGCGTGTCCATGGGCGTACAACGGAGCTGGATATCTTCAGCGCACAGCAACCGAAGTCCTCGAAAAGGCCAACGAGCTGATTGCAGACTACAACGCGACCAATAGTCCAGATGCATTAAAACAACTGGGGGTATTGGCTTTGATAATTACCAGCAACCCCATCCGGACTGAACAGTTCCGCACGTCGGCCATCCGCAACTTCTTCCGTCGCGTTCAGGTGCAGTATCTTCGGACAGAGTGTGTTACGATCAGCAAATCTATTCCTCCTACTGAGGCCAAAGCTGATGACTCCGAAGATCAAGACCGTGTCGTTCTCCCGCCTGCAGGACTTTGAGAAGTGCAAGTACCTAGCCAAGCTAAAGTATATCGACAAGGTCCCGGAGCCAGCCCGGGCGCTGCCAGCAGGGAAGACTGAACATGCCAATGACCGCGGAACCCGTGTCCACGAAAACGCCGAGCATTACATTCGTGGAAATTGCGAGCTCGTCCCAGAGCTTGTTTCGTTCAAGGAAGATTTCGACGAACTCCGACGCCTTTTTCAGGAGGGTGCAGTTACTCTTGAAGGCGAATGGGCTGTCAATGCGGACTGGACTCCAGTAGCGTGGGGCAGCGACGATGCATGGTGTCGTATGAAGCTGGATGCTTTCGTCCTGACTTCTCCCACCACCGCTCGTGTCATCGACTACAAAACTGGTAAACGCTTCGGTAACGAAGTCAAACACACCGAGCAGGGTCAGCTTTATCAGCTGGCTACTTTCCTACGTTTCCCTGAACTTGAACACATTGTGGTCGAGTTCTGGTACGTTGATCTTGGTGAGCGGGACATCAAGCAATACCCCCGCTCCAGCGGTATGCAGTACTTTGACAAGTACAACAACCGCTTGCTGAAAATGACTACGTGCGAAGAGTTTCCCGCGAACCCGAACGCCTTTTCTTGTAAATGGTGTCCGTATAAGGGAGGTGTCTGTGAGTACGGAGTCACCGGACAACACGCAACCGCTGGAGCGATATCAGCTCGCGCTCGAAAGTTTAAGCCCGTCCGTCACCCTGAGTGATCTTGCGTACTGGCTTGTCCAAGCGTGTGAAGAAGTAAGAGAAGAAGGAGGTACGCCGGAAGAAGATCCGGCCGTCATCCTCCTTTCTGGCCGTATCGGTTTTGCGTCTCCGGCCGATACCATGTCTGAATCCATGTGGAATGGACTCGTTGAAATATGCCAAAGAAATCTAAGCGCAAAAGTGATTCTCAAGCCGACTATGCCGCTCCAATGAGAGTAGCCATGCGACACGGTGTGCTCCGTGACCGTCTCAAACGCCTTGGCGCTGACCACTATTCTGTGGTTACCGAATACGGAATTACATATCTTATAGTTCGTCCGTTAGCATGTGCTTCGCGTCAACGGCTAACCGCACTGCTTCGTCGTGTTTTGGATGTGGGCCAGCCACTGTCTACAAACGCCAAGTACGTTGCTATGGGGCATACGTACATCATTCCTTTCGACGCTCTTCAAGGTGGGGTATATCCACTATGATGCCGTTGTTCGACCACCAGACAAAATCTCTGGAGTTTCTTCGTGACAAAGAACGTGTCTTCGACGCGAGCGATCCGGGAACTGGAAAAACTCGTGTTGCAATTGAACATTTCGCTGCAAGACGCTTACGAGGCGGCAAATGCGCTCTCGTCCTTGCGCCCAAATCTCTCCTCCGCGCTGCATGGGCCGCTGATTTCAGAAAATTTGCGCCACACATCACGTGCTCTGTTGCTCCAGCAGAGACTCGCCAAAAAAGTTTCGAAGTTGTCGCGGACGTCTATATCACCAACCACGACGCCGTCACGTGGCTCGCGAAACAGAAAAAAGGCTTCTTCGACCGCTTCGACACACTTATTGTCGATGAGGTCGGAGCCTTCAAACACCATACCAGTCAGCGCAGTAAGGCCCTCGGGAAAATCAAGGGATATTTTCGGCATCGACTGGTTATGAATGGGACAGTTACGCCAAACAGCGTACTGGATGTGTGGCACCAAATGTTTTTACTGGACGATGGCCAGCGCTTGGGGCCCTCTTATTACGGGTTCAGAAACTCTGTGTGCGTAGCCAAGCAGGTTGGTCCATCACCAAATATGGTCAAGTGGATTGACCGCGAGGGGGCCATCGAAGCTGTGTCGAAGCTGATGGAAGATGTCACGATCCGACATAAATTCGAAGAGTGTCTCGATATCCCGGCCAACCACAGCTACATCATGCCGTACATGATGACGCCCAAGCAGATGTCGGCCTATCTCAGCATGGAAGCCATGCAGTTGGCCTTGATCGGGCAAGAATCCGTGACAGCCGTGACCGCTGCTACGGTAGCAACCAAACTTCTTCAGATCGCTAGCGGAGCAGTTTATAACGACGCTGGTGGGTACACACTCGTCGACACGGCCCGGTACGAGCTCATTCTTGACCTTGTGGCTGAACGGCCACACTCGGTCGTATTCTTCCTCTGGAAGCACCAGAAAGACGCTCTGGTGGCTGAGGCAGAGCGCCGGGGCATCTCCTTCTGTACCATTGACGGTGAAACACCTGACAAGGACCGTATGCAGGCCGTGGACTTCTACCAGAAGGGATTCTACAAGGTCTGCTTTGCTCACCCGCAGTCTGCTGCCCATGGTCTGACCTTAACCCGCGGTGTAGCCACGATCTGGGCTAGTCCTACGTATAACCTTGAGCACTTTGAACAAGGGAATAAGCGGATTTATCGTGCAGGACAAACCAAGAAAACTGAGACGATCAATGTCATTGCGGCCGACACAATTGAGGAGCATGTATGGAAGATTTTGACGGAGAAAAATATGCGCCTGACGGATCTGCTACAACAGTTAGCACGGTCTTACAAAGATTTGGCGAGTTGAATCGTAATTACGAGCTCGACGAATACAAGAAGCAATTCATGGTTCTCGAGATGGAACGACGCATACAAGAAAGCATGGTGAAACAACAAATGGCAAATACAACTCTCGGCGCTTTGAATGCGCAAAAAGCATACTCTGAAACCCCGTCGAAAGACCCGGTTCTTCTAAATCTTCGGATCTACAAAGCGCTGAACGATGGCTTTGTCATCGACATCGGTTCGGATATTTACATTGCAAAGGAACTAGCCGATGTCGGAGGAATCCTCGCAACCCACATCACCGCCAAGCGTCTACTTAAGTAAGTCAAAATGCTACAAGTGTGGGGAAGAATTAGACGAAGTGTTCATCGGCAGGGTCCGAGGGCTTTACGTAGCTCTATGTGTAACGCATGCGATGGAGATGCGTATCGTCAAACCAAACAGTGTGTGGGAATTCCTGCATGATGTCCCCAAAAAACATAGTAACGATTGACTTTGAAACATACTATTCGAAGGATTACACCCTTCGTTCGCCGAAGTACAACACGAGCGGTTACGTTCGTGATCTGCAGTTCAAAGCCCATTTGATGGGGATTAAAATAAATGATGATCCAGTTGCTTGGGTGGATGGGCCAAACATCGCTGCAGTTCTTGGTACTATCGACTGGGCTAATACTGCGCTGCTTGCACATCATACTGCTTTTGATGGTCTTATTCTTAGCCATCATTACGGCGTTGTGCCTGCGTATTATCTCGATACCATGTCTATGGGTCGCGCGTTGCATTCGAATGTTATTGGAGCGTCGCTAGACAAGCTGGCTCGTTTTTATCGGCTCGGTAACAAACTCCCCGACGTGCTCGACAAACTCAAGGGAGTACGCGACCCTGATCCTGAATTACTACGCGCGCTTGGCATGTATTGCGCAATGGATACCGAGCTGTGTTATCAGTTGTATCACGAGATGGTCGACAAAATCCCACAGGACGAGCTCGACCTGATCGATATCACAGTGCGTATGTTCTGTGATCCGGTGCTCGAAATTGACATGCCTCGTGTTGAACGAGCATTACAAAAAGAATTGGAACACAAAGAGTTCCTCATTAACAATTCAGGAGTTTCCCTTGCCACTCTTTCGTCGTCGCCCAAGTTCGCAAAAGAACTCGAAAATTGCGGGGTCGAAGTACCCAAGAAAATCTCTCCAACCACCAAAGAAGAGACTTTCGCCTTCAGCAAGACCGATCTCGCCTTCACTGAACTCCTCAACAGTCCCGACGAACGAGTCGTTGCCCTTGTTAGGGGACGACTCGCTGCCAAGTCGACTATTAATGAGTCTCGGGCCAAACGGTTCCTTGATGCTGGAGAAGGCGGAAACCGGCTTCCGGTTTACCTTAACTATTACGGGGCACACACAGGAAGATGGTCTGCTGGAAATAAAATGAACATGCAGAACCTTAGGAGAGGTGGAGAATTAAGGCGCTCCATCCTCGCTCCTAAGGGGCATGTCATCGTTGTGGCAGACTCGGCACAGATCGAGGCCCGGGTGACGGCGTGGTTGGCCTGTGACGATGAACTCATTGAGCTTTTTGCACGAGGCGAAGACGTCTATAAAAAGATGGCGTCAGTGATTTACAACGTGCACATTGATGACGTCACCAAGGAACAACGCTTCATCGGGAAGATCGCTATCCTCGGTCTTGGTTACGGCATGGGAGCGGCAAAATTTCAGCACACGCTCGCCACTGGCAGTATGGGGCCAGCTGTGCGGATGACGATTGACGAGTGCCAACAGATCGTTGCAATTTACCGCAAAGCTAGACATCAGATCACTGCGTTGTGGCGCAAACTTGATAGTCATCTGTACGACCTGATGACTCATCAGAAAGAAGACATCATCAAAGATGTGCTCCATATCGATGAAGGCAAGGTGTATCTCCCAAATGGGATGTTTCTTTCGTACCCTTTCATGGAAGCGGACTACGATAATCTTAACGACCGGATGGTGAACTACCGGTACTACGATTACAACGAGGGCATCAAAAAACGCTTCGGCGTACCGCTGGACAAAAGCAAGGCTCACCATATCTACGGCGGGCTCTTGACGAAGAACATCGTACAAGCTCTTGCTCGTATCATCGTGTCTGATCAGATGCTGGAGATCAAACGGAATATTGTCGATCTTCACCATCCCGGCGCGCGGTTGGCCAAGGCCTCTGGTTGTCTCGTCGGTCGTATCGTCACCATGACGCATGACGAGATTGTCGTCTGTTGCCCGGAAGAACAAGGCGAGCAGATGCTGGAATACATGCTCACCGTGATGAAGAAGGCCCCGAAGTGGTGTGCGAATCTGCCGCTCTCAGCTGAAGGCGGCTGGGACGCAAACTATTCCAAGTAATTATTTGATAAGGAAAACCAATGAGCGTTTCTTTAGACGGCATGATATCCTCTCTTCAGCTGTTACACGCTGAACGACGAGCTACGGAGCGCGTAGTCGAGGATCTGAAGAAGCAGATTACAGACCTTGAAAACGATATCCGTGATGCCATGGATGCCCAAGGTCTCATCGAATCAAAGAGTGCAGTCGGGAAGGTTACGCTGTCCTCCAGCGTATATCCCAAAACGGAAGACTGGGACAAGTTCGCGGAGTTCATCTACGAGAACCGGTATATCCATCTTCTGGAACGACGGCCCGCGGTCCTCGCTTACCGTGAGCTGTTACTAATGGGGCGGGAAGTCCCCGGAGTTCTCCCCTATACCAAGCGAAAAGTGACTTTCAAGGAAAACTAAGCCCATGGGTACTGATCTTTCGACGCTGCAAAACACGCTTCCCGCTGACATCCTGAAGACGCTGCAGGCACAAGTTGCTGCAGACATGGAACGCCTCGGTTCGACCGGCGGCGGCAACGTCATCAAGGTGCTGCAAAACAAGAAGTTCCAGTTCCCGAATGGCGATACCGTCGACGAGTTCGAAGCGGTCATTGTCGATTTCGTGTATCGGAACGACTACTACATGACCGCGTTCAACGCAAAGGATCCGCAGGCGCCGGCGTGTTTCGCTATCAGCGATACGGCCGCGCTTCTGGAACCTTCGAAGAAGTCGCCGGTTCCGCAGAGTCCGACTACGTGCTCGGTTTGCCAGCACGATCAGTTTGGCTCCTCGCCTACCGGTGGCGGCAAGGCGTGCAAGAACTCGGTCAACGTAGCACTGCTGGCCCCAGACGCTGACATGGATTCGCCGATCATGTCCGTCAAGCTGTCTCCGACGGCTATCTCGCACTTCAACAAGTTCGTGGCCAAGGTCGGTCGTACGTCGGGTTTCCCGGTGTACGCCATCAAGGCGCGTGTATTCTTCTCTCCGGAAGATACCTACGCGTCGGTTCGTTTCGATGCACTGGGTGTGAACCCGATTCTCGAAACGACTCTGGCCCGTCGTGAAGAAGCGCGTGACGCCATCACGCAAGAACCGGACACCAGTTCGTTCAAGCTGCCCGAAGTCAAGGGCCGGAAGTAACCCCCAAGGGGGCTTCGGCCCCCTTCTAATTCAGGAATCCCATGAACGATATCATGCTGGATCTCGAGACTCTCGACGTCCGTCCCACGGGCGCCATTGTCTCCATCGGAGCTGTACGCTTCGACATCAATACGCCGGGGCATACCGGCTTTCGTTTCAAGGCCAATGTCTCCATTGACTCCAACATCAAGGCCGGGCGCACTATGAGCGCCGATACCCTTGAGTGGTGGTTGCGGCAGAGCAAGGAAGCACAAGATGCTACCTTCCCGAAGGAGCCCGCCAGCGTGACTTCATTGGAGAAGGCTCTTCATGCCCTCAACGATTTCCTCGCTATCGAGGACCGTGTGTGGGGCAATGGTGCAGCGTTCGATAATGCCATGATCGTCGATGCGTACCGTAGCGTTGGCCTTAAGCCGCGCTGGTCGTACAAGAACGACATGTGCTACCGAACTATGTGCCGGCTGTTCCCTGAGGTGAAGTTCGCTCCGTTTGTCGGAGTGAAACACGATAGCCTCACGGACGCCATCAACCAAGCTCATCACTTGCAGGCTATCTACGCCTTCATGAAGGGTGACGAGCATGGCGCAGAAGCCTGAGACACGGTATTACTCACTAATTCATAAAAAGCTCCCAGCAGCACTCTACCGGGAGAAGATGTACAACCCGCTCCGTGGCGGGACTCCAGACGTGTGGTACTCCGGTAATAAAGGAGACCTGTGGGTGGAGTACAAGTACGTCGTCAAACTGCCCAAGACAGTACCGGTAGATGTAGGGAAGCTTCTTTCTCCTCTTCAGGCGCGGTGGCTTGACCATCGTGCTCTGGAAGGGCGAACCGTCGCAGTAATTGTCGGTTCGCCAGTCGGCGGTCTGGTGTTTGAAGGATCGTCGGGCCTTACGGCGTGTCCCACAGCCGACGAGTTTGCTCGCGGCCTGACACCAGCTGCTGTGGCTGAATATATAAGGAGAAAGACTATGAAGTGATGAAATTCCTGAAACTCCTCACGTACGCGGCCAACGTAACTGGGCTCACGTACAAAATCCTTGTTACGTCAGTCCTGATTGGTCATCTGGTCATCACGACTAGGAAACGAATCAAGTAACACGAGGGCATGAAGCCCTCTGCGAGGGTTTCATGTCTAAATCTGCACCGCTGAAGTTCTATGAAAAAATCGCAGGTAGTCTCTCCGAGCCGTCCAAAATGCCGGGATACGGATACGGTCTCCCTGCACTCGTTACATGCCATACTGGAAGCAAACTTGCTACCATTGATGGTACAACCTGTAGCACCTGCTACGCTTGCAAAGGACATTACCTGTTCGACAACGTCAAGCGAGCACAAGACTTTAGATTGCGAGCCATCCACGGAAAAGCGTGGGTAGACGCAATGGTCGCCATGATCGGGTCCAAGCGAGAGAAGTACTTTCGCTGGCACGACTCTGGTGACATCGTTTCAATGGAACACCTAGAGAAAATCGTACAAGTCGCAGTGCGGCTACCGAAGTATTTGTTTTGGCTCCCTACTCAGGAGCACAAACTGATTCGGGAGTATCAAGCGACGGGTAAGGCTTTCCCTGAAAATCTGATCGTTCGCCTGAGTACTCCTCTGATCGACGGTCGACCAGTAACAACTGATCTTTGCACTTCCACGGTTCACCGTGACAAACCTGCGCATGGCGTCATCTGCCCTGCGCCTCTTAACAACAACACATGCGGCCAGTGCCGTATGTGTTGGGACAAGCGAGTCAAAAATGTCAGCTACCGCCATCACTAAAGAAGAACTCATGCAGCTCGTCGAAGATACCCGCCAAGCTTATCTGGCGGCGTATGAAGAGCCTCTTCGTACTTACGTCGACGCACTGGCACGAGCCATCTCGTACCGAAACAACGTGTCGATCATGTGCGCCATGTGCGAGCTCAACGATGAGCAACAACACGTCTTCATGAACTTGACCGACTCGTATGTCAAATACGTCATGGGCGCGTTGCTGGAAGAGCCAAAGGATCAGGAGCCGGCAAAAATCGCGCATATGGCTCACAGTCTTTACGAACAACTCGGCAAGGTCATCGAGAATGTCGTCCAAAGAGACTAAATTCATAGGGATTGCTCATGCCATCTCCCTTCTTTCGAAAGACACCTCGACAAAAGTGGGAGCCGTTGCAATCGGTCCCGACGGGGAGATCCGCGCGATGGGCTATAACGGAATGCCCCGTGGCTGCGATGATTCTGATGAAGCTCGTTGTGTACGACCAGAGAAGTATTTTTGGTTTGAGCACGCCGAAAGAAACCTCATATTTAATGCTGCCAGAGTCGGCGTTCCGCTCAAGGGATGCACTCTTATCGTGTCGGGACTCTATCCGTGCATGGATTGCGCGCGAGCGATTGTGCAATCCGGGATTGTTAGAGTTATCACGCCTCCCCCCGTTCTATCTGGAGAAAGATGGAGCGATCACCATCAACGAAGTGTTGAACTATTCCGTGAGTGCGGAATAGAAGTTGTTCACCCGGAAGGGTATTTTTAAGGAGAAGCAAATGCTGCAGATTGAAAAGAACATCCCGATTCCTCCGTCCAGCCCCATCGGCGAGATGATCGCAGTTCTCAAGACCATGGAAGTGCATGACTCCGTCTACACGACCGATGAAAAGCTGGCTCGCCGCGCTGTTGCCAAGGCGCACAAGGACGACGACGCCCGCAAGTACATCACTCGTCGCGTCGAAGGCGGCATGCGCGTCTGGCGCACGGTGTAATCCAAGGGGGCTTCGGCCCCTTTTTTCGAGGTTGTCATGTCAGAAGAAAAACGGAGCGGATACGTAGGTTTCGAACTAAGCGGGTATCAGTACCTGCTTGTCCCCATTGACCTCATGGAAACCATGTTGTCACGTGGCACGATTGTTCAGCGAAAATACACCTCGGATGGATACGAATACTCCACGAGCAACGCGCCGATCACCGGTACGTTCTACACTTATGACCAATATGCAGCGCTTGTTGCCCAAGCTAAGCTCGCAGGAAATAACTAGCTACTACGCTGCTGAGCTAAATCGACAAGGGCTGGGTGACGCTTACCACACGCCGCGTCTACCGGCGGTCCTTGATTTCATCGTCAAAACGCCACAATCACAACGGATCGCAACGCCAAAAAACCTTTAAAATCATCACTGTAGTGATTGTTGTGATTTTAAGAGACTTTCTAGACTTCTCAAGCCAAAAAACAAAGAAGAGACTCAGATGAATGAAAAAAAGGAACACTACAACACAACATCGCAACACGTGAACCCGAACCACGCCATTGAGTGTGACCCAGTAGTGATTATTAGAGAACGCTTATTGAAAGCCCCTGAACACTACCTGCGGTTCCAGATCGAGGTTGGTCGGGTCAAAGACGGCAGCGTGTTTTTGACCTTTCAAGGGCAGACGTACGAAATGAACCCCGGAGAGACACTGACGATCCAGCAGCCGGTGTACTTCAGTTCGATCTAAGCCCCCTAGGGGGCTTTCTTTTTTAGCCTACGGCCGCGAATAGCCCCTAACTATATCAATGGTGGCTTATATTACCGCGCCAACAGAGCCTGATCATAGACAGGCATCAGGGGGCCAGACTTCACGATCCAGTTCCAGATGGTGTCAGAGTCGCCGCTGTGCAGCGCCCTGACGAGTTTCTGGCCCTGACCGACCGCCGGCCCAGCCATGGACTCCCAGCCGCCTCCGCCCCGCACGATGTCCTCCTTGGCCTCAACGAAGAACTGACCAGTGCCGGTAAGGCCCGAGCGGTTCACGCCCTCCTTGAGGTAATCCACAGCCCCCCAGTCCTTCTTGTAGGGCGGCTCCTCGCCGGCGTTGCTGATCATGTCCTTGACGAAGTCGGCGGCGATCATGCCCGGCACGTAGGCCGCAGCCACCATGGCCGGGGCATAGTTGCCGTGCTTGGCCTCGTGGAGGATGCGGTTGGTGATCGTCTGCTGGAAGCCGAACACGAACTGCTTGAGGTGAGCCACCGGCAGCAGGTACGGGTTGGACGCCCAGTTGGGCAGCTCGGCCGAGGTCGGGTTGAGCAGCGCCTGCCGCACGAACGTACGGGTGGCGTTGCGGAGATTGGTCTCGATAAGCTCCGCTTCTGCTGCGGTCTTTCCAGCGGCCACGAGCTCGTCCTTGGACAGAAGGATGCGCCCGAGCTTCTCGTTGTACACGATGTCGGACTTGCTCAGGCCGAGTTCTTCGAGGTAACGATCCGAGTGCTCCTTGAACATGCCTTGGGAGGCGCGGTAGAAGAACCGCTGCGCCGCCTTGGTGGCCATGATCGTGTTGTTCCGCACCCAGCCGTTGAGCAGGTTGTACTTGAACAGCTTGTCGTTCAGGTCCTTCGTCGTACCACGCAGCGTGATACCGGTGTAGAGGTTCTGAGCGTTGATCGTGGTGCCGGCCTCCTCGATGATGCCCCAGTCCTCGGCCAGCTTCTCCCACTCGTCAGGCGTGTATTCCTTCTTCCACTCCTTGAAGAGGTTCTTCATCGAGTAGCTGAAGGTCTCCCATGCGTCACCGATGTTGTTGGAGCGGATGGCCACACCGAACGGATCAACCAGAGAGGAGAACAGGCTGAACGGCAGCAGGCGGTAGTTCTGGTAGACAGTCACAGCACCGTAGACGTCCTTGAGCTCTCGGCTCATACCAACTTCCTTGTTACCGAGCAGGCCGTCGATGTAGTCGTTGACGAGAGCGAGGTCGTCGACAGTAGCGCCGTACTTCTCTTGCGCTTCCTTCTTGTAGTCCTCCAGCTTGGCACCGTGCATACCGAACGAGCGGACAAACTCAGCCTGCCGCACAGCCTGCTTGATGTAGCGCTCCGTCGTAGCGACGGGGTCGTCGGTCATGAACGGACGACGGTCTTCACGCTCGATGAACGCCATCGTACGAGTACGGACGTGCTCGGACAGCGGCTCGCCAGACTTGCCCATGACGTCGACCAGATCTTCGCCACGGTCGATGTAGTTGGAGATACCCTCCCACACCTCCAGCGGAGTCTTCTTCATCTTGCGCAGCTGCGGCTCGTACTTCTCCAGCATCTTAAGGAACGCGTCCTTGTCCTTGAGCACCTTCTCCTCGTCCCACGACAGCGGGTAGTAGTTCTGCTCGACACCAGCGTTCTTGAGCAGCACGCCCGCATCAGTCTGGTATGTGTACAGGTCTTTGTACAGCTGTACGTACAGCGCGTGACGCTCCGCCAGTTTCTGACCAGCAGGCTTCTTACCGAGGATCATGGCGTCGTGGAGTTCACGGCGCTCGTCTTCGGTCAGGCCTTTGAACACCTTGTTCGCTTGGTTCTCCAGCCGACGGCGCTCGGCCATGACATTCTGGATCATGCCAGCCTTGCCGTCCTCACCCGTGGCCTGATAGCCAAGGCGGGCGATACGGGTAACAGCCGGGTTGTCCATCTGGACCAAGCGGTCACGCGTACCAGTCAGGATGATGTCGTACCCGCGCTCAAGGAATTTTCCTATGTCTTGGCTCAGATGTTGAGCCCGCTCTTGCCACGGAAGGTCCTTGTCCAACACACGCTGGATCGGAGACGTACCGGCACGGTCCTTACGGCCCGACTTCAGGTCGTTCAGGATGATCTCGGCCTTCTGCTGCGGAGTCAGGATACCGAACAGCTTGCGGAAGAAGCCGGCGATCTTTTCGAACAGGGTCTGCACCTTCGTACCCGGCTTGAGTAGCTCAGGGTTGTGGTACCAGATCTGGAAGCCGTAGGCCGCAGCCTCTTCGCCATCCTCTTCGATGGTCTTGAGGATGGCCGGATCGGTGAAGTACGACTTCAGGCGCTGCTTGATCAGCCCGCTCTGGAAAGCCGTGCCGAGGATACGGCGCTCTTCCTTGTTGAAGAAGATCTGGAACGCAGCGTGAAGGGACTCGTGTTCAGCCAACCCGCCGTTGGTCTCCATACCGGTGGCTACACGGATGATACCAAGCACGGCCTTATCAGCGTCGATGTCCTGTTCACTCTGCAGCAGTGCGTCGAGCTCCTTGTTCAGCTGCGCAGCCTTGTCCGGGTTCTCATTGATTGCATCTTTCTTTGCACGAATCTGTGCACGAACCTTTTCAAGCGCATCCTCGCGGCTGCTGTACGTGGCAGCGAAGTCCTTGTTCTCCAGCACCTCGTTGAACTGCACCGCTACGCGCTTGCCCATGAGACTCTCAACCAAATCAACGAACTTCTTCTGCCCCGGGGTGAGCGGAGCCTTCGGCCCCGGAGGAGTCGGAGGAGTCGGAGGAGTCGGAGGAGTCGGAGGGGTCGGAGGGGTCGGAGGAGCAGGCGGCGCTTCTTTCTTTTCAGGTTCCTTTTCAGGTTCCTTCTTCTCGTCTTGCTGCGACGGGTTTTCGAGCTCAGCGAGAAGGGCCCGCGCGAGGTCTTGCTCGGAGCGAAGATTCCTGAGCAAGTTCTGCCCGTTTTCCGTGTCTGGGCGTCGTACACCAGCGATCTTGGAGTCGTAGTTCCTGATCAGATTGGTCAGTGCTCGTTTGGTCTTGTAGTTCTGCACGATGTGCGTAAGCCGATCAGCGTGGACCGTGTCAGTGTCATTATCAGATTCAAACGTACCGTCTGCTCGTACCCGCATACCCGCCGGCATGACGTAACGCTTATTAATCTTTGCCCCAAGCGAGTTAGGGGGAACGAATGTGTCCTTACCCGCCGATTCCTCTTTTTGTTGGGTAGGAGCCAGCGAGTCCACCCACTCCTTGAACACGGCGTTGGGTTGGCGCGGAGCGATGACGGCGTCGAAGAACTCTTGGAACTTGGCGATGAGGTTCTTCCAGAAGCTCTGCACTTCCGGAGCGAGCGACTTATCGATGCCGCTCGTCACGTACATGCTGAACTGCTCAGCGAACCATTCGTCGAAGCTGAGTGCATACTCCATGTATTTCGGCGTAGCCACAGCCCATAGCTTGGAATCTACCGTCTCTACGAGTTCCTTCTTCGCTTCAACAGAAGCAGAAGGATCGTATTCGCGCATTACCTGTTCCGTACTTCTGGCCGGGGAGAAGAACTCTCCGAACTTCTTACCGGCAACCGCGTCTTCCCTTGCCGTTTCGTAGGCTTCGTCCAGCTTCGAACGAACCCCTTCCGGCGCGTTGTTGAAGGCGACGCGCTGCATGACATGGCCGAACTCGTGGGCCAGAATACTCAGTGCTGTTTCTTGTTTTGCCCGATCACGGATCGTGACGATACATTGCTGCCCGTCTATATCTACGGAGAAACCGCGCTTGCTCTCGGTCAAGAACCCCGTGCCTTCCAGCTCACTGGAATTGACGGTAGCAACGATAACCTTGACCCCACCAAGATACTTTCTAGACCAGTTGTCAACGGTACCTTGCGTGATGGCGTTCTTTCCAAGCTCGTCGGCCTTTAACTTTTCGAGGAAGGAAAGCTGCTTCTCCCACGAAGCGATGGTTTCGTTATAGAACTCCTCGGACGGGAACAGATCTTTGTTCTGCTTCATGAAGTCAACGACTTCGCGCCGCTGCTCAGCCGAAGTCCCTTTGCGCGCAGCAATGGCATCGACACGTGTTTGTAGTTCGTTACGGAATGCGTCCTTCTCAGCTTGCGTAGGGCCGACCGATGCCGGATTTCCGGCATCGGGCGCAGGAGCCTGATACTTGGACTCAGCGTACACAGCCCATTCGATCATCGACTTCTTCAAGTCATCATTCGCGGCTTTTTCTGCACGCCGACGCATCTTTTCAGCGTACGCCTTCAGCTCGTCGTTAGACAGGGCGTCGATCTGCGCCTTGGTGTCTGCCGTCAGCGCAGCGTTACCGAACTGCTTAAGAGCAGCGGCGAGAACGCCTTCAAGGTTCGCAGTGTTCTTTTCGGCAATAGCGCGCTCAGCGGCTTTCTCCCACACCGCATTCTTGCCCTTGTTCTTATCAACGACGGACTGAACCTGAGCGACAAGCTCGTCGGGTGACGAGCGTTTTTTCTCTCCCGCTTTCTTGGCCGGTACAGCCGGATACAGCGCGTCGTTCTTTTTCTTGAGTTTACCAAGCCGAGCTTCCGCCCCCTTGACCTGAGCGATTCCTTCGACACGGCGCTTCTCGGCCTTGACAGCATCAGCTTCGCCCGGCTTACGGATAAACTTGTCCGTATGCTCCTGTTCAGCAGCGCCGGAGCGCGGCTTGACCGGCGGCGCCGACGGAGAGAGCTCGCTCTCAGCGACGGAGTATGCAGCGGCAGTACCACGCGTCGAGCGCGGCGTCAGGGTACCGAAACTGTCGTCGGCCCCTTCTGCCTTGGTAAACTTCTCGCGCACGTTTCCTTGGTCGTCGGTGAAGAACGTACGGCCATAGCGCCCAGTGCTGGCGATCTGTTCACTGACGCGGAGCAGCTTTGGAAACTCTTCGCGGCGCTCACGCATCGTGCCCGAGCGAATATCAGCACGCTCCTTGTCGTTCGCTGCGAAGGAGTCAATCAGGGCCTGTACCTGCTCCGGCGTGGTCAGCCGCTCGCCGTTAACAACGGGGCGGATGTCGACGATTTGGGTTTTGGCTTCCACTTCGTCGCGCAGCAGTGCGCGTTTCATCAGGCGGCGATCTGCACGTTGTTGAAGCGCTTCCTTGAATTTCTCGCCTTTGGCGCCCATCACGGCGGCGCCGGCAGAGTCAGCGAGCAGATCCCCACTCAGATCGCGCAAGAATTCACCGGTACGCTGATTGATCAGTACGACGGCCGGGTAGTCGTTGTACAGCTTCCCCTGCGGGATGAAGCGCACACCAATCTCTTCTTTCGTGCGCGGCGCTTGCTTCTTGTACGTCTCAATCGCCGCTTGTGCTTCGGCCTCACTGGCGTAATACTGAGGGCGCGACCACCGGTGACCGCCGGCAATACGCAGCGAGAACGGCTTGCTGTCCTGCACAGCGTTCCAGATAGTACGGAAACCGAAAGCCAGCTCCTCGACCGTCTTGGCGTCCTTTGCCAGACCGCGCCCGACCATGTTCGCTTTTTGCTGAGGCGAGAGTTTAAACGCCTCAAATTCTTCGTTCGTAGTGTCGACAGCGAGCTCGCCCTGCCCGTACTTGGTCGCTTCGAAATTCTCCGTCGAGGTGTCGACCTTCTGAACTTCGTCTTCGAACTTGTCGAGGAACGGCGTGGCCAGATTTTCCTCGGCGATCTGACCGAGCCGCAGCAGATCACTAAGGCCAAACGCTTCGAAGATATCAGACGCGGCGCTTTCAAATGCTTCGCCTTCCGACTCGTAATACCTGCGCAGCTTCTCCGCTTCGTCCTTGGTCAAGCCCCCTTCACGGTACTCGCCGATAAGCGACGACACCTGCCCGTTCACCGCCGTGCGGACGAAGCTATCGTACACTTTCTCGACCGCAGCCGGCGCGTACTGAATAAACACATCGCGACGAACGTCCTTGATTTTGTCCGCTTCTTCGTTGGACATTCCGTCGGCGATAGCCTGCGGGCGAATGAAGTCCTTGATGATGCGGTTGGTCATCGTCCGGTATGGACCGACAGAACCCTTCACGAACTGAGAACCTTCGTCGTACAGCTTGCCCCAGTCATCGACTTGTTTGAGGTACGCGACCTTTTCTGCGTACGCCTCGATGTCCCCACCAGACGCAGCACCGCGAGGTGACCGGTCTTTCTTCCAGTCGTAGTACGTGTAGTCAGAAGTCTTGCCGTCTTTACCGCGCGACCGGTCAAGAACAAGACTATTCGGGAAATCCGTCGGCCCTTCGACACGCGCGATGATCGGCTCACCCTCAGGCAGGCCGAGCTCGGTCGGGTCGATCATAATGCCCTGATCCAGCAGCGTAGCGTATGCACGGGCGAACGTATCGCCGGCCTGCGTAGTCCGTGCAACACCCGGAGTGAACGAGCCAACGTGCTCGGCGAAGCGAGAGCGGAACCGCCGCCCTTCGTTGGTTGCGTCTTCAGTCTTCGCCATCGAGTGCATGGACTTGGCGTTGAGGCGCAGCTTCAACGGTTTGTCGTCGGTCACACCCTCCAGCGGGGTGTACTTGCCGTCGTGCCGTTTACGAAACGCCTTGGCCAGCACGGAATTAGGGATACCGTCCGC
>JACCDR011598281.1_pt1 | contig 18879 bp, 27 predicted proteins | sample 7446431 | NCBI WGS metagenome assembly JACCDR01 (sample SAMN15323443, study PRJNA562643) | freshwater metagenome | isolation source: river surface water | place: USA:Blue River Watershed | collected 2017-08-17
GGATGATTCGCCGCGTGCATCTCGATCGCGGCTCGATCGTGATTGATCGCAATGTCCGGCGCTCTCCCGGTCGCCCACATGATCCCAAGACTGGCACCGCCGCCGCCGGCAAAACTGTCGACAATCAACTCGTCCGCATCCATCGATTCACCGTCTCCATCATGCTTAGAACAACAAACCACTCTCGCTCGTGATGCCGGTCTCTTGCTCCACAACTGGCAGTTCCGTTTTTTCGGCCTCGATCTCGTCCCGATACTCCGCCGCGATGTCGTCCCGCATGCAGCCCGAGAATCCGCACCGGCACGTCGACAGCAGACTATCGGGATTCGGTCGGATGAGTTCTCGGCCACACTTTGGACAGGGGATCTGGCTCACGGCGTTGCTCGCTCTCTCGGGTGCTTCTTACTCAGGCAGCTACGTCTTCGGCAACAGTTTCAGGCGATTCCGCTGCTGTTCGGCGTACCACGCCTTGCGGGCCTCGACGGCTTTCCGCAGACATTCCAGCAAGGTCTCGCCTCGGAACTCCTGCTGGATCCATTCGGTCCAGAGATCCTTGACCTCAACGCATTCTTTCGGAAGACCAATTTCGCCAGCGTCCGGGATCGGATGCGTGAACGTCACTTCTGAGGCCTCCTCGGATCGCAGAAGCTCCAGATGCGTGTAGATCTCCCACAGTTCATCGATGGACGGCAACGGCTTTTCGCTCGATGGTGCCGGTTGTCCCTGAGTAGACTCGCAGAATCCAACGATCTTAAATCGTCCCTCATGATCGCTCGGCATTGGCTCAAATTTGGCACCGATTCTCGGCAGTCCGTTGGCAGTCAAGATGCCGTTCACAAGCCCGAGTGCCCCGACCGAGTAGTGTTCTCCTTCGATCACGGGCGGATTGTCGACCACGACGTCAGGATGATCTGCCAGGGCCTTGTTGCAAGGCACGCGGTTTACGATCAGGGCATGGATCGCATTGGGATCGGCTTGGAACGCGGTATTGAGACAATCGACAGCCTTCGACATCTTGAACTCCTTGTGGTTGTGGTTTGGGATCAATCTCTGTACGTCAGGACCACCACGGCGGTCGGTTGTTTCCTACCTGCCGCCGTGGTGTGGCGTGTCGGGCAGCTACGTCGTTGAGCGCGAATTTGCAACGATTCGCTGTTGGACTGTTCCGACTGCTTTTCTCACTCGGTCCTTTGCGGTCGTTACCCCGATCCCCAGCTGCTCGGAGATCTGCAGGTATGTCATGTTCTCGAAGAAGTAAAGCCGTATGATTTCCTTCGTGAGTTCAGGCTGCTCGTCAAGAATCGCCATCGCGATCGAGAATTCCTGAGACTGCTCGACGAACTCCTCGGTCTGTTCCTCACGTCCGATCACGTCGTCCAGCGATACGTCGAGGCTTGTGACACGACCACGACGGACAGTCTTGCGGTGCATGTCGGTCGCGATCCTGACCGCGATGGTCTTGAGGAACCCGCCGATCGACCGCTCTGGATCGAGTTGTTCGATCCTCTCGCTCACTCGCAGGAACGTCTCTTGGACTGCATCCTCGGAGTCTCGCAGTGACATGCCACGTCGTCGTAGTGTCGCCATCAGGACAGGGCTGTATCGCTCGTACAATCGATCAAACGCTCCCTCGACACCATTCTGAAGGTCAATCACGATCTGTCGGCTGTTGTCACAAACAGAAGCGGAAGTCGTTTCGCAAGTCATCATCGTCGTAGTTCCTGTGTGAGAGTGTTTCCCGCAGTCTGCCAGCTACGTCCGTCGGCAGCATTTTGGCCCGGCAGATCGTGCCGAACCAGTGAGAGTCGTATGCGGTACAGTCAGCAATATAACTACGATCGACAGGTGGTTCCAGTCCGCGTCATTGATTTCTTACGGTTTCCGTAAAAATCTCCGGAGCAGGCAAATCCTGCCCCGGATTTGGTGTTTTTCACGCGATGCCAGACATCTGCAACGCGATCCCGAGGGCCTTGTGACTCAGGTTCTTCCCTTCACCCCACCACGCCTCAGAAAGACGTCGATCTGCTTTCCGTGACGACTGATGGCAAATGAATTCCGTGACGCCATTGTAAGCGTGCCACCAGTTCGAGCCCGTGTTGCCACGTCCTGACTTTGCGTTCTCGATGATGGCCGCGATCTTCTCGGCCTGTGGTCGAGTCCACTTTGATGACTCCGCGTCGGCATCGATCACGACACGAGCATACTCCCGGAGATCGGTCTGGTTAACACCACGGGCCGCGAGTTGTCGGTACTGTTCGGCCGTTAGCTCGAAGGTCTCTTCCCCGACCTGCATGGCATCTCGCAGCGTCTGGAGATTCTGCTGCAGTCCCGAAGTGTGGAGACATCGCACGAGCTTTGATTCGTTCGATCCGACCGCAGCCGTCAAGGTGTTCCAGCACACGACACGGATCGGGCAGAATCCGAACCGTACCGAGAACTGCCCGTCGTGACCGTGCGCGAGCAGCATGTACTTCTTGACGGTATCGTTTCGGTCGATAACGGTGTCGGCACCAAACTGTCCGAGCATCCAGACACGGCGGCCGTTGAACAGGCTCCCGGCGGTCTCGATTCGGATCACGCCTTCGGCCACGAGTGGCTGAAAGATTTCCGCCATGTCGCTGTTCTGGAACGGAACGTAACTCGGTCCCACGACCCCGAGGATCTCGCCCGTGTCCTGTCGGATCATGGCACCAGGCAATCCGTTGTTGCGACAGCTGACAGCGCCCGACACCTTCACGGGTGTGGCGTCTTCCAGAAACATCGGGGCCTTGCGGACCGTCCAGTCCAGCTTCGCGACCCGCAGGGCTTCCTGTGCGGTCGCGGGGGCTTCCTGCAAGGTCGTTCCAAGCCCATGCCACGGGGCTGTTCCGACTGCCATCATGTGATCGTTTGCGAGGATGTTGTGAGCCATCGTGATACTCCGGGAAAGTGATGAATTGAATAGACATCATCACTACGTCCGGGGCACCTGCGCGGTCGCCACTTTGTTACGGTTTCCGTAATTTATTCCGCGCAAAAGGTGAGCCGCCTCAGCTCTCACACTGGGCGGCTCGGGTATGGTTCCCAGGAACAACGACTGGCGAAAGCACGCCTGCATTGAAAGAACCACACTGCCGACAGTTTGGAATCACGATCCTGATTCGTCAACAGATCCTGTCTGGATTTGTTTTTGTTCTCCACCCGTGAGCGGAACACGGTCGAGCATCTCGCGAGCGGACCGTTCATTCTTGAGCCTCGCGACAAGCTCCGCAACAGCCGCGAGACGTTGCGACGGGAAACGTCCCGTCAGAGCGATTAACCCGAGGTCTTCAACAGAAGCTTTCGCGGACTCGGTCCCAAAGATCTTCATGCGTTTCCATCGCTGGCCGACTGCCTGCACGTCGTCTTGCCGGTATCGGATCATACCGATCCACCTGCCATGACCGGAATCGTGAGGCCTGCCAGTTGTTGCTCTGCATCGGCGAGTTTCTTCCTGGCTTCCTCGACGGCCTTGTGCGCCTTTTCGCTTTTCTTCATCGCGAGGATATTTCGGTAACGCTCATCGATCGCGTGACCGATCTTGTCTGCCGAATCGATCAGTGAACCAATCCAGTATTCGTTCTCCTTCGATGCGAGATCTCTGTCGATCAATGATGCCGCAAGCTCTTTCGCCTCTTGCTCACTGCAACACAAATGGCATTCCATATTGGTTGACCCAGACCCGTCTCGGTACTGATTTGCTCCCCACATCAGGCTCCCGTCGGCATCGCCGAACAACGTCACGAGCTTCATTCTTGCGTCTGCAAGACGCCCACGGTTTCCGGAATCCCCGTCACAGATCATTTTGTTCTTTGGGACGACTTCGATGTGGCCGTAACTACTGGTCACGAAGTGCGTGACCTTGCCGTCGATCCATGCTTCGAGACGTCGCAACGCTGGCATCTGCTGCAGCTTCGTCAGAATGGCCTTGCGTTCCTGCTCGACGGTCCGGAGTTCTCGATTCGCATTATGGATCGCGCCCTCAAGATCTCGCAGCTTCGCTTCCGCGTCACGGACCCGCTTGTCGATGTGCTCGACCGGCGGAGAATCGTAGACCCTCTCGACGACTTTCTTCTGATCGTCGAGGTACTGGCCTCCGTCCGGGTTATCGTAAAACTTCTGTACCACGAACCCGAGTTGATTCGGAAGTTCACACACGACCTCGACGGCCTGTCCGTTGCGCAAGTACTTCATCACACACCCCTCTTTGACTTGGTTGCCCTAGCCTCTTCGGCCTTTCGTTCTCGTGCCGCTCGCTCGACCGTCGAGCAATAGGCGTTAAGTTCCGCGGTGTTCACACACGAGGACTCCGCGATCTGCTTGTACTCGCTCGTGTCGGTCTTGTAGCGACGCCAGAGCGACATGGCCCGCTTGTGCTGTGCGGCCGTCAGGACCGGTCTTCGCGTCATTACTCTTCCTCAAGCTCGTCGATCAACTGCTTGGCTTCCACGATCGTTTGGGCTGTCCCGCAGCGGCGGTCATTGCTATCCGGGGCTCCGTCGTAGTCCATGTGGACGAACGAATAATCGCCCGCGATGTGACTCGGCACCGGCTTCGGATCGAGCGTAATTTCGTACTGTCGGTAGACCGTCTTGGTGATCGGCCTGTTGGCCACCGCCATCAGTTCCTCGTACTCCGCAAACGTGATCGGCATCATGCCCTGTTCCTGCAGGGCGCGAAGTACCACGTGCGCAACGGATCTGGTTCTATCGACACGCAGCTCCTTCACGGCCAGCCCGTTCAAGGCCTGCTCGACCGCCGTGACGGCCTCTCGGTAAGTGTCGATGTTCTCTCGTACTGTCTGCATGTTTTGCTCCACCTTTTTTTTCGTGTCGGTTGCCCACCTCCTGTACGTTCCTGAAGCCTCCACGGTCGCTCAAAACAGCGACTTCTCCCGAACGCTTTCTCGGATGTACCGCACGCCCCATTCGATCCATCGGTCCGGAAACATTGAGAAACTCGACCCGTCGACCGTATCGGCCCCGAGTTCGATCGCGTATCGCAGTCGCCGCTTCGAGTTTACTCGCCCGATGTGTACAAGCTTCCCGAGGCTCTTGGCATGAGCCACAAGCTCGTGGACTTCCCGGAGCTTGAACCGATCGTCACCTCCGATAAAGACTGCCGCGATCTGGTCCCACGGGACTTCCCGGATCGTGCACCCGTTCTGCAACACGAACGCCAGCTCGGCCGGCACGTACCCGATCTCGTACTCCCAGTTCCTGACCCACAGGTCAAACAGCACTCGGGTCTTGGCGTGATGCCCAACGAGGTCCGGGGCCGCAATCCACAGCGGCGGGTGGTACTCGATGTGACGCCAGGCCGACACGACCATGTTCCAGAATCTCGTGTCGTCAGGCCGTGAGAATGCAGCATTGTCGCATGCCCACGGAAGCGGGATCCGGTTCATCAGGTTCCCGTTCTGCGGCGTGATCAAAACCCCAAGGTTATGGGGATATCGTGCAGCCAGTCTCCGCATCGTGGCCGTCGCTCCGCTCACCATAATCCTCACGAATCACCTCCTGGGTTTCGGTCGCGATTTCGTTTTCTTCGCGGCCTTCGGTTTCGTTGCCTGCTCGGCCCAGCGAAACATCGTACGAGCCACAGATCCAGTGAAAGAGATCCTGTGCTGTGCCATCGCACCGCCATCAACCGCCATCAAGGCATCGGTCAGCTTCTCTTGCAACTGTCCATCTCCAGCCTTGAAGCAAAACATTTCCCCCAAAGCTTCGTGCACACGGTCCCATTGCTTGAGCTTATGGGACCTCCACTGGTCTTCTGTCCCGACGGGCTTGAGCAACTTGTTCTGCCATGCCGTTACGGCCTCACAGAACTCCGGGAACGATTGGTTCTTCTGGCAGATTTCCACACACCAAGAGGACCGCTCGAAGTGCTTGTAGTCGTAGTACATTCGGTATCGCCACTGCTCGGCATTCGACGATAACCGCAGTTCCGCGTGCGTCACCACCACGGCATCCGGATGAAATCGATTGGGCGACTTTCTGAAAATCCGGCCACGTACATCGAACGTCGGCAAATGACACCGTTGGTCTGAGACGAGCATAGGCTTCAGCAAGTCGGCATGGTTCACATACCCGAGGGAGCGAAGAAACTCACCGCGCGGACAGTTGCTTCCCTGATGTCGAAACAATCGTTCGATACATCGATGTGCCTGCTCGGCGCTCGTGAACTCTTGAAAATGACTTCTTACGATTCCTGATGTGTCAACAAGGAACCCGAGTTCTCCTTTCCCAGTTTTCCCGATCCATTCGACGAGCAATTTCGCCAAGTGCTGATAGATCGAGAACCAAGCTGTGTCGTGCGGATACCAGTCGGAACAGGCCGGCACGAATCGGATCACACCGTCTGGGACGACCTTGAGCTTCGCGGCTCGCATCAGTCGCTCGGCATGCGGCTTGATCTGCGGCCAGTGCTTCTCTCGACTGTAAGCCCCCATGCCTGACAACCAGTTCCAGATCGAATGCGCAGACTCACCGCAAATCTCTTCGGCGTCCTGGAGCCATTCGATATCACCTCGGATCAGTTCCTCGGTCGGTGAGCATTCAATAATACATCCGCATCGATCACACCGAGGCTCACTGTCGGACTCGCGAGCCTCATTCCAGCCGTCGATCTCGGTGAACGGATCTTGCTTTGCCTTTCGGTCCGCGACCTCCTGCTCGACGCACTCGGTGCAGTAATCGTTCTGTAAGTCGTTGCCGTCTTTGTCTTCCAACCATCGACCGTAACGGACCACGACATCACGAGAGAGGTGCGAAAGCCACGTTCTGAAATCTATCTCAAGTTGCGTCTCGTACATCGGGTTCTCCAGGTGGTGATTCTGCGACCAACATGCTTACGACGCGGCACGGTCCGAAAGTCGCAACATTCCGGCGTCCGGCGTGATCCTGAACGACGCGCCAAACATCTTGGCGGCCTGCTCGGATTCCTGGCCATCAAGACCCATCTCGCTACAGGCTTCCGCCGGGTTCCGGATCCACCGCAGCAGACGCCCGGCCTCCACGTTGATCGCGAGCATCACGCGAGGATCGAACAGCAGGTGCATGTTCCCGTTCTTGTACGCCCGAACCGCCACGAGCGGCCTGCCGTTATTCAGCAGAATCGTGTTCTGTGCCCCAGGCTTCCACATGTAGTTCCGTGGTCCGTCTTTGCACGGAAAACCAAGGTTGTTCGCGACTGTCACGATGTCCTTCAGGATCGCGAACGCCGAAGAGCTCAAGCCACGACATCCCTGTCGCTCCGTGTCCCACGTGCTTGTCGAGATTCCGCCACGACTGAGGACCATTCGGTATTCGAGCCGATAGTGCGTCGGCGTATTCGGGTCCTCGTCACGCAGGTATCGCCAGTTCGCCTCGGTCCAGATTCGCTGGTTGCTCTTATACTTCACGACATTGCTGTCATTGCTCAGCGTCTTGAACAGATCCACGAGCTGCTCGTCAAAGTAGTCGTTCGCCCACTTCGAGACCCAGATCAGGATCGAGTACACGTTCTTTTCCGTGAAATCGATCGAGACCTTGTCCCGAAGTGACTTCAGGAACGCCTCACGCTGCTTGGTCGCGAGTCGCTCCGTGACGGTCGACATCTCGTCGAACAGGGTCTTCCAGTACTTGTCCTTCAGGCCCTTGATCTTGAGCCGAATGCTCTCCAGAACGCTCTGCTTCTTGACCCCGATTTCTTCGAGAATCTTGGTGTTGATTCTCATCGCTGCCCGGTAGTTCTCCAGCATGGACAACATGTCGCGGTCATAGGATTCGACGAGTACTTCGACAAGATTCTGACTCGCCTCGTAGATCTCGCGATCGCGTTCCGGTTCCTCCTCCTCGACCTCAAGGTCAAAGGCGTCGAGTTCCGGAAACATGTCCTCGATGACTCGGTTGAACGCATCCTCGTTCTCGTAACCGAACTCGACTCGCAGAACCTCCACGAAGGCGTTTGCGCGTCGATCAGCATCCTGAAAGTCAAATTCCCCGAGTGACGTGACCTCTCCGGACCGAGCCTCAAGGGCTCGCTTGATATCGAGGTTGTCTCGCCATCGTCGCGGGATCACGAGGTAGATGTATCGCGTCGAGGCTTCTCGCAGGATCTTCAAGACCCATTCGACGAACTGGCTGTAGGGTGGATTGCAGAAGATTGCACCGACAGGCTTGTCTGCAAGGGCCTGGTGTTCGAAGTCCGTGCCGATGATCGTTATGTCCTTCGGCATGTTGGACTGGTGGTATACTGCTTTTTCTATCGCAAACAGCTCAGGCTCTGGATCGTGCCTGCTTCGTTCCTTCATGCCTTTCTGGATTGCTTTCAGGACTCTTCCGTCCCCGGCCCCGATGTCCAGAATGGACTTAATGCGGTTCGCCGAATAACCGTGGTACTCGTCGAGAACTCTACCGATGTCCTCAACGACCTGGCCGATAATCTCGTCCGTCGTTGGATACCATTCCGCGTCCTCGTCGTTCTCCTTCAAGGCTCTTACTGTTGCCGCCGTGCTCATCGTAGCTTTTACCGTGCCCTGTACTCTTTGATGGACTCAAGGTGCGGCCCGAGGATCTCAAGAGCCGCGAGACATGCCAGCTTGCTCGTCTCTGCTGCCTTCATGGCCATCACGGCAAGATCAGGCTCGAACTCGACAGATGGACTCGCACCACGTCGCAACACGTCCGCGAGTTCCTCAAGCTCAAACTCCGATAGTGATCTACAGAACGGGTTTTGCGCTCGCTCGATTCGTTCCGAGACGGCATCGAGAAGACCGATTGCCTGTTGTGACGCATCGCACGGCGACTTCTCGAACCCAGCAAACATCGCGTCTCGTGGACCTGGTTTCTTGGCCATTGTCGCTCGTCCTTCAGTTATCGATCTCTTCGAGAAGGTGCCACTCGGCGGCAAGAACATGCTTCGCATCATCCCACTTGACCGCTGGCTTACCGCCCCAGACTTGATCGATTCGCCCGATCCTCAACGTCTCCTTGTGCCGGACCTTTCTGCCAATCTGAATTGGAAGAATCCCGTCGAAGACCGCTACGGCTTTTTCAAACTTCTCGCGGTCCGATTCCGGGCAGTACATGTCAATCGCGGGGAGCAAATCCCGCAAGGCCGCGTACATGGCAGCGTGCTCGTTCATCCGGGCCTCGTGGAACTGGAAGAACTCCAGCAACACTTGCCCAAGGGTCGTCATGTTGTCGACAGGATGCTGCTCCGCGAACTCCGTGATGTCGAGCACGTGCCCGAGCTGGATGCAGTCCACGAGATCGTGGTACTCGTCAGCAGTCTTCTTCTGAATCGTCAAATCTGTCATGTGCGGAATCCGTGTGAGAGAAAAGAATGTGTGAAATGATTTGCTACGGGGCCAAAGCCTGTTTCTGATAATCCTTGATGGCCTTCCGTGTCACGAGCCACAAGAGCCCCACGAAACACAACGGCCCGGAACAAATCCCGACCACGATCCCGAGTCCGACCGCAGCCAGGAATGACATGCAGATCAGGCCAATGCCAAACGCCAAAGCACCAAACACAAGCATTCCGAGGAACGACAAAACCGCTACTGCAACGACGGATTTCTCAAGCTTGTCTTCGACGAAATTTTTGGCGTTTTGATCTTCTGGAAACTTCACGAACACGACTCCTTTTTCAAACGTATGGAACCACCGACAAGGCCTGATTCAAGATGGCTCGTCCTGCTGCTCCGTATCGGACTGGAGCACAACTGGGACACCAGCTTCCGCAAGCGTCTTCTCGATCGCTTCCGGTTCTGTCAGCGCGAGGAATGCCTGCATGACTCCGCGCAGTTGCTTCAGGTCAGGCTTTTGCTTTCGCAGCTTGATTAAGTGCTCCGAAAGGCCAAGCACTTTTACTTCTCGACCAATCGTGATCTCTCGAAGCTCATTTCCATACTCAGACGCGCTCCAAACTGTTGCGTCTGTTATGTGCTTGAACTCCGTCGGGGTCATTTCGACCAATACGGTTCCATTTGTCTTCGCGATTACCTTCATGAACAAATTCCTTGTGAGAGAAAGAAACCATTAACCGTAGTAACCAGAACGCAGCAGTCCGACCTCATGCTCGTAGATTTCTTGGCTGATGCGATTGTGGCAATCCGTGCAATAACCGCCGTCGGTTCCGTGCTCGCACTCAACGACTGTTGTCGCGCAACCACATCCCATGCAGGCAACCTCGTACGACCTGATGATTGCACCACGGTCTTGCTTGTATTCACCGTCTCGCACCTGTCGTGCAAGCTCGACGCACTTTTCACCGACTTCTCGACTCACAGGAAACTCCTGACAAACAACCACGCTGAAGGCGACAATCACAGCAACTTGGCAACTTCCCGCATCCGGCTCACGATCTCGAACAGTCGCTCCGTATGCTCCTCGAGCTTCTTCCGCTCGTCCGCGTCCGGGCGTTCTCCGCAGATGTGACAAATCCGAACGATATTCCCCACGTTGCTCTCGGCCTCGCAGGACTCGACCAGCAGGCCCCGCATTTCCGCCAGGGCCGCGAACTGTTCCGTCTGTGGTGCGATATCCAGAATCATGCTGCTGCTCCGACGAGAACGCCTGGACAAACAACCGACACCTGCTCTACGACGTCCTCGCAGGAAAGGTCGTAGGTCTCGACAACTTCCGCGAAGTCGTGCTGCTCACCGAGGCATCCTGTCAACCGCACGGTCGTGGCGTCGATGAACTCGACGGTCGGGATCTCGTAGAAGTGTGAAAGCCCGAAGTAGTTTTCAATTCGGTCGAGTGCTTCGCGTTCTGTCATGGTCGCTGTCCTGTTTTGTTGTTTCGCGGGTGAGAGTCCGCGTCGTGGTTGCCACGCACAACAATATACGTCATCGAGCACCAAAAGGTCTAATCTATTCGCCCGTTTTGTTACGGTTTTCGGAAGATTTCAGAAAGTCCCGTGTTTTTGACAAATCGTGTTGCGCAAAGTGCGCAACACGATTTCGAATCCTCCGTCTCTGTGCCCTGCGATCCCGGGCAGTCCACTCACGGTTTCGGCGTTCTGCTCTCGCACGGAATCGCTTCTCGATATCCTGCAGGAACAGCCTGAGATCTTCTGGCAACGCTCTACCGGTTCGCCGTGGAATCATCGTGGTGCCTTTCTGCGTTCCCCGACTCTCTGAACTCTTCGGCCTCTCGTAGCAACGCAAGGGCGGCCGTTTCGTTGGCGGCCAGTCTCCGGGCCGCCTGTTCGATAATCCTCCAGCATTCGTCGTGCTCGGCCTGTAGGGCATCACGACGTGCAAGGAGATCCGCCTTGCGTTGCGATCTCGTCAGCATGGCACTCAGCGTCCCGCCTTACGCTGCCGTCGCGTTTTCTTTCCACGTCGACCCGCGAGTGGTGGCTCCGTGGAATGCTTATCGCGATCGTCCCACGCCTTCAGGACCGGCATCTCGATTGTGACTCGCTCACGGTTCATATTGTCCTTGATCACGCCGGTCATAATCGCGATCTGGGCGGCTCGAAGCAGATTCGCTTTTCCGGCCGCGTGGACTTTCTCACGGTGTGTTCTCGATGATATGGTCACACAATTCTCCTCAATGTTGGATGTTGAAAACTAACGTTCCATGGTTCCGACAGCTGGCGGTGCCGGCGGCCGCTCACTCCTTGTCCGTTGCTCCGACGGGAGTGGCTCTCTCGTGATCTTTCGTGGCGGTCCTGGGCTCGTGATCGGTCTCGTGATCGGAGACCCGCATCTGGGGCACGTCTGATCGTTCACGCGACTGTTGTCTCGTCCACAGTAGCTGCACGTGATAGTCGAACCGATCAGGACAAGTGGCGGTCTATTGGCTCCCATCAGAACTCACAATCTTTCGTTTTATGAACAACATCGTGCCCATCGTATCCAGCCCTACGAAGTCCGAGCTTTTTGATTGCCTTTCCAAACGCCATCGCACATCCGGGCGGACCGCCATTCATTTGTCGCCGCCATGAATTCGGGAACTTGTCCTGCGGGAAAACAGCGTGCATCAATTCCCGATACGTGATTCCTGTTCGGAACTTTTCCTTGATTCGTTCTGTGAGTGGTTTCTGTTTCGGCTTCATTGATGCACCTGCAGATCTTCCCCGAGTCGAATGATCCGCCACGTCAAGATCAACGCCAGGGCCTGCCAGCAGTGATCCGTGATGCCAAACAGGGGGCCGGGCTTCTTGAGTGTCCCGACCTCGGGCCTCGCGCCCGCCCCTGACTTCGGATATCGCGACCGGACCGCCCTGCTGACATCCGCGTCCTTCGGTCGCGATATCCCGGCGCACAAAGTCTTCTTGACCGTCGAGCGAGGCAATAACGAAACCGTCTTGCCTTTCTGAATCGCCGAACAGGCGAAAGCCCCCGACCAAAACACGGTCCGCATGATCTGACGACCGACTCGCTGCCCGTACGTGATCTCTTCGATCAACATCAGCTCGTAGAGCTTCTGGGGCATCTGGTCTACGATCTGGTCATTCTGATCGTGCCCGTAGTCTACGACATTGAGGCCTTCACAGATCACCCAGCCGGACATCCGCTCGCCCGGGTCTATCGCCAGGATCGTGCGTGTCATTCGGCACCGACGACTTCGTGGACGATAAGGCTACCGGCCCGCGCTGCGATCAAGGACAAGAAGTCGGCGCTTACGTGCCCCTTGTCGAACGTGAGCGTCACGCCCACATCGTTCTGCCCGACCGAGATCCTGCGGGCCGATACCGTCAAGGTCCTGAACTCGTGACTGTCCTCCATGCCTGGCAACTTCTGCTGCCCGCCGCTTGGTGGCGTAGGGTCAGAACTCAAGGTCACGAGCAAAGTGTTCTGGATGAAATACGATCGGTTTGAATCCGACAGGACTCCATCGGGAAACTTCACCGAGATACTGCCGGACTCCGCGCCAATTCCGGCACGACCGAACATGCAGCCCACCGAGAACAGAACCGGCCGCTGGTCCTCCTTGGGTTCCTGCTCCTGCTCGACATCACTCTTTGCTTTCTTCTTTGCCACCGTGCTCTACTCCTCGGGGTTTGTTTACTCTGACAGCTACATCTTAAAACAAATCGACACCTTCGCCAAAGTGCTGCTCGGCAAACAATCCAGTGTCGTCGATCGGTCGCTCGCTCCAGTTCGTGAACCGCGTCTGCTCCCCGATCCATCCGAGCTTAATGGTACGGTTCGGCCTTCCGGCTCGGTTCTTCGTCACAATGAACTCTGCCTCTCCCGGGTCCGCGTCCGGGTTATAGACCTGCTCGCGAAACAAGAATGCGATTGTGTCCGCATCCTGCTCGATCGCTCCGCTCCCGCGAATGTCGGATGTTCGTGGCCGCTTGTCGTCTCGCTTCTCGAGTTCTCGATTGAGTTGCACGCATGCCAGAATCGTGATCTTCAGGGTCTTGGCCAGACGCTTAAGCATCTTGGACATCTCGGCAATCTTCTCTTCGGACTGCAGCCGCGAGTTCGGCATCTCCATCAGCTGCAGGTAGTCGATCACGACGAGCTTGACTCTGTTCTTCCTGACCGTCTGCCTGATCAAACTGCAGATCTTTCCAAACTCGAATTCGTTGTCCGAAATAAGGATCGGAAGCTCTTCCGCGTTCTTGTACTGCTCGAGTCTTTCCGCTATCTCGGTCTCGGGCATCTCCAGCGAGACATACAGGCTGTGCCCGTTCGTCTCTCCGATCGCTCGCATGATCTGCACGACCAGAGCGGTCTTGCCCATGCCGGGACGTGCTCCAAGGATGATCAATTTCCCCGGCAACAACTTCACGACCTGATCGATATCTGGAAACCCTGACCTTAAAACAGCGTCGTCGTTTTCCAGCCGTCGCGCCCGCAGGGCCTCGAAGGCATCCCGCATGGTCTTGAGGCCGTCACGTCGAAGCCCTTGGAGATCCATGAGCTTCTGTTCCATCCACGCCACGGTCTCGCGTACGTCGAACACGGAATCGGGATCGGAATCTCCCGTGATAGCTCGTAGTTCCTGACTGATGCTCTTGAGCTTCCGACGTTCCGAGTTGTCTCGCAGGATCTTCACGTAGTACCGAACATGCTCGGCATGCGGCACGATCTCCATGATTCGCTGCAGGGCCTCGATGCCACCGGCCTGATCGAGCTTACGCGTCGACTGCAGTTTTTCCGCAAGCGTCATGATGTCGATCGGGGTTCCCTCGTCGACCAACAACTGCATGACGCTAAAAACCGCACGGTTCGACTCAAAGAAGAAGTCTTCCTCGCTGGCTTCACCAAGCACATACTCGGCCGCGAAGCCAAATAGCACCATGCAGCCGAGCACGCACTTCTCGACATCGTCGACCCCAAGACCCTCTGGATTTCCTCCGTCGATCGGCATCACGATCTCCTATCTGTGGTTCTCTTTGAGTCCGTAACCGATCGCGGTCTTGACAAACATCGGATGATTGACAACACCCCCGATCGAACCGGATGGAATCCCGGTCTTCCTCGCAAGATCCATCAAGGTCGTCGGACCGTTGGCCTGAATGTACTGTTGGCAGATCTTGCGGTAGTGCTCGGTCTTGGTCGTTCCGGCCGGTGGCTGTGGGGTATCGTCGTCGTCCTGCTCGGTGTCGGATGACTCCGTGCTTCCGGAACTATCCGCCGGGCTGAAAGCTTTCCGTGTCCGTGGCCCGCCGTGCTGTTTTCGCTCCACGATCCCAAGCCGAATCCCAATGAGCTTCTGAGCCTCGCGAAGTGCCTCCAGCTCGACGGCCCGAGCATCGATCTGTTTCGACAATTCCTCGTAATCTTCCTTCGTGGCCTCCAGCAACGTCTTGACGATCCCGGTCATATCCTCGCTCCTCTCTGATCCTCTGGTTGAACTTTCCTGAACGTACTCCATCGCATCTCGACCACGATCGCGTTGCCGAGCAATCTGTCACCCAGTGGACCACGAAGCGATGTCTCGAAGTCCTCACGGCTTTCGGCGTTTGCGGTCACGATCGTCGGCAACTCGGCACGATATCTCGCATCGACGAGCTGCATCATGTAACGCAATTCATCAGACCGTAGCTCGGTCGCGTTCGGCAACGGGTCACTCAACACCAAAACACGACAGGTCTTGTACGAGGCTTCGACTGGCTCAAGTCCGTTTCGACGATTGCGATCCGCCGCCGCGATGAACTCTTGACCGGTCACGAATCTGGCCGACACGCCACGTTGGCAACATGCTTTCGCGAGCGATATCGCGAGATGATCCTTCCCGGTCCCGCAGGTGCCGTACAGCACGAGGTTCCGTCCAGCCAGCAAGGTCGTCTGGGCGGATCTTAGATAACCCACGACAGCATCACGGGCCGCTTTCCGTTTCGGGGCATTTCGATCCTGCCCGATCTGGAACGAGCGAAACGAAACGTCGCGGTATCGCTTTCCACAATCTCGAAGCAGTCGGTCCAGCTTCTGTTCGTTATCCTGCATCCGTTGCTCTCCCGACGTATCCGCCCGCGACCGCCCTGGCGTCTTCGGCCAAACTCCATCGACGAGCCGTAATCCGGACTCTCTTCTTGATCCCGAGGAGTTTCGCCTGAATGCCCGCCGCGGCTTTCGCGTTCTCGACCGTGTCGCCGCCGACATACACGGTCGCCAAAATGCTTCCCGTGCGACCGTCACACACGAGACACTTCCATTTTTGTTTCGTGGTCGTGATCACTCTTCATCTTCCCGATAGATGGACCGTCTGTTCGCCTTATCACGCGCAGCGTCTTCCGTGCTCCTGTACGACGATCCCTTCGGCGTGGTCGACTTTATTTTGTTCAAAAGCTTCTGGTCGGCGTGCGCCGGAACTCGATCACACCACAAGGTGTTCTCCCAGATCTGGTCCGGGATACCCTGCCACGAATTCTCAATCGCCTTCGAGACGATCATGGTCGCCTGCTCGACGTCTCCGGTTCCGAGCAACTTGAGTTGCTTCTTTTTTACCGTCGGCGTGACCGACAGCTTCCGACGCTTTCGCTCGCCCCACCATTCACCGAACAATTCCTGGAACTCCGCGGTCGCGAGATGCTCCGGGAAGTCCGCGTCGGCTTCGAAGAGCGTTTTGTCCGGATCGGCCCCGACTTCCGTGTGCCGCTCGAATTCCAAAAGCCTGCGCCGCGTAGTCTTCATGAAAGCCCTGACGGCCCCTGGCACTATGCTCCCAAAGTTCCATTGCTCCATTGCCTTGAGGCTTCGAAACCGCACTCGCTGCTCGTCCTGCACGATCTCCAGTGCCTTCTCGTGGTCCTCCGGAAGTTCCGGCAAATAATCCTCGGGCTGCTGGCCCATCGCTGAGTGATTCGCCGCAAAGTCTCGCAACATCAAGGAAAACTTTTCCTGATGATCCGGGGGCAACTCCTCGTAGAGTTTTTCGACTCTCCGGATCGCGTTCTCGGCATCCGTGACTTCCTGATCCATCTGGACCGAGGCCGCCAGCTCGGCGGTGGAACCACCGGTCAGGATCTGCATCGCGCGTTCCTGATGCTGTGGCTCAAGGCCCCGCAGGGTCTTCTTGACGAATGCCTCGTGCTGCTGTCGCAACGCGTCCTCGTCGAACGCGACCGACCTGTGGGTCCGTGCCTGGCCGCGTGGTTTCGTCACCTTCGGTGGCTTCGCCTGCGCTGACTCGCCCTTTTCGGTCTTCGGTTCTTTCCGCGCTGCCTTCTCCTTTTTGGGCGCGACATGACTATCGCTGTCTTGAATGAGATCTCCGATTCGCTTTCCGACCGATTCGGACTGCTCGGCTTCTGGCTCCTCGTCCTCCTCGGTGTCTTCAACCTCCTCGAATTCCTCCTCCTGCTCGTCGTCGTAGAACGCGGGCGTCTGTTGTTCCGCCGGTGGTGTTGACTTTCCAAATGGTGCAGCCGGCAGGGTTTTGAGATACCGATCGAACGCGGCCTTGACGTTCCCGGTCCGGTTCATCTCTGCAACGATCTCCGCAAGTTCCTTTGAGCCTGTCTGATCGGCTGCGTTCACGATCTCGCGTGCCCACTGGAGTGTTCTATGCCCGAGACCAACGAGATCGGAGAGAATCTGGCGTTTTGCCGGGACAGTCTCGATATCCTTCGACAGCAACTTCTCCAGCTCGCGATGCTGCTCGTCGATGACCGCATGATCCCCGCGAATTCGTGCCGCCCTGATCTTGTCCTTGATGGCCTGCACCTTCGGGGCAACCTGGTCGACAATCCTGACTTTCTCCTCGATGGAGAAATCCTTTCGTTCCGTGTTCTCCAGCATCTCCATCGAGCGGTAACGATCATGGTCGTCCGGGGTCTCGATCACGATGTAGGGAATCAGGGCGAGGTCCGCGAGCTTCGCGGCTTCGAGACGTCGCTGCCCGTAGATCAACTCCATCTCGGGAGTCACGCCGATCGGGCAGATGATCCCGTTCTGCTTGATGGATTCCGAAAGTGATCGCAGATCTCCGAGATCTTTTCGTAACCGTTCCCCCACGTCGATTACATCCGGGGCCGTGTACTGTATGGCTGATTTCTGCTGCATGGTCTTGATCCTTAACCGAAGGGAAGAACTGGGGAAAGTTTCTGGTGTCTCGCGATTTCTTCATCCACGAATGGCTGAAGCCATCGGTTCTCTCGCTGGCTCGCGATCTCTTGGAGCCGTGGATTGATTCCATCACAATCCGGACGCCACCATTCGTCGTTGACCTTCACGCGGTCGAGCATCATGCCCGCAACCCGCGCGTTCACGTTCGCGTCGTATCCGAATCGATACAGGAGTCTCGCCTGTGCGTAACTGCAGAGTCCTCGACGCGCTCGCGCAACGATCACGCGGGCAAGCATCACCTGTTCCTTGTTCGTAAGGCGCTTGATCTCGTGTGGCTTTAGCTTGTACTGCACGAGGGTATTGCACGCCTCGATCGGAACGCGCCCGTAGGCATCGTCCTTCGAGACCGAGGTCTCCGCGACAGAACGATCGAGTCCAAGCACGTCGAACGGGTGTGGATTAAGTTGCCACAGGGCCTGCAGGAGCTTTTCGCGGCCGTTGCCTCGTTGGTATTTCTTTGCACGCTGCTCGTCGAGGATCTGCTCGGCCTTCTTGAGCAGTTCACGCATATCGACCGCCCCGGGCTCCAGCTTCGCGAGATCCATCGCGAGGCGCTTGACCTGGTCGTCGGAGGTGCCGCCAAGAATATCCCCAATGTTCGCCAGCTTGTGTTTCGTGTTGCCAACAAAGTCGAGTACGAGACAGTACGGCTTTCGCGATGCCGCGATTGCGGCGCGTCGAAGTTCAGGCGTCGATTCTCGCGGTGGATCGAGCGGACGAAGCCCACGTCCGATAATCTGCTCGTAGAGACTCTGTGATTGCGTCGGGCGAAACATCGCGATCACCTCGCACTCCGGACAGTCCCAGCCCTCCGTCAAGGTCCCGCAGGAAATCACGAACTGAACCGCGTGTTCTCGAAAGTCTCGCAATCTCGACTTGCGAACAGGCCCGGGGGTCTTACCGTCAATCATGCAGCACTTCTGGCCGTGCTTTTTCAACTCGTGCTCGACGGCCCGCATGTGGTCCACGTCAACACAGTAGATCGCGGTCTGTCGGCCCGCTGCTCGCTCGATGGTCTCGTAGACCATGCGGCCAAGGACGCTATCGCGTGACATTTCCTTCGAGAGACTCGACTTCGAGAAGTCCCCGGCCACGACCGAGACGTTCGAGAGATCCATCTCGTTGACGTTCACGCGAGTGAACCGAGGCTCAAGAATCCATCCCTTGTCGATCGCCTGCAGGAGCGTCATCTTGAACGCCACGTCGTCAAAGATTCTCCCCATGGCCTTGCCGTCGTGTCGCTTCGGCGTGGCGGTCAAACCCAGCAGGCACTGGATGTTGTCCTGAAAGTGCGCGAGCGGCTCCGTGTAGGACTTCCCGACCGAGTGATGGCA
>JACCDR012086031.1_pt1 | contig 18879 bp, 33 predicted proteins | sample 7446431 | NCBI WGS metagenome assembly JACCDR01 (sample SAMN15323443, study PRJNA562643) | freshwater metagenome | isolation source: river surface water | place: USA:Blue River Watershed | collected 2017-08-17
ATCGGATTCTTAAAGAAATAAACATACCCATTTGCAATAGCAAAATGCTGGGAAATTGCTACAGGTTTACGGGCTTCGATTTTCTCTAGAATGTACTCTTTAGTGGTAATGATTGGGGAAACAAAGATAGATTCAAGAAGCTGATAGGTAATGCGCTCTGCTACCACACCATATGATTCCCATTTATAGGCCCACGTATTGTCTTGGCAAATACCACGCTTCCATTGTCTTGCCGGGTGGCGTTCCAGGAACACAATGTTTCCATCTTTGGTATTGAACCATCCCATTTTAACGGGAATAAATTCAAACACTGCTCCACCATTAATGTAAGCGGTGTAGGTTTGAGCGGTTCCCATTGTAAACAGGAACCGTTCTTCATCCCCATCCAGCATTTGCACAAGATTTTGCCGAGTACCTTGAATTAGCCAGCCAAACGTATTGGCATAGCGGGCATTAAAATCCCGATGATTTTCAGAAGTGTATGTATCACGCATTGTATTGTTTACGCCATCGGAAGGTTGTAACGGTCAATAAGTTCTTGTGCAACGTTGCGGTTATTTTTATTAATGGCATGCACAATTGCGGGGCCTTCGAGTTCAACATTAATTTTATTTTGTTGCCATGCGTCCATGGCCATTTCAGTTGCACTCCAAGCCCAGGCAGTGTACGCCGGGTCAACAACCCAGAAATTAGACAACGTGCGATATTCACAGCCATAAGACTTGAACCGGAATGCACCCGCTTTGCCATATAGTTCTTTACGAAGAGCGCCGTCATCAAGGAGCACACTAGGCACACCCAAGAACAAATCGCAATACTTGATGAACTTAATGACTTCTTCTTGGCTATTGAATTTGTAGCCTACATGAATGTGCCCACCACAGGTGCGCAGCGTTGCATCCGTAGCTTTGGGCCTACGGTTTGCTTTTCCATCGCGCCACGCATTGAAGTCAGGATCACAGCCAAAGGTGCGGGCACGATGATCGACCAGTTGTTCCTCAGGGAACAGTGTAGCAGATGCGCGGGAAAGATACAAGCCCTTTTGTCCCATTTGATCGGACAGATAAGACATCACTTTGTTAATGTTGTTAACAAACTGGTCTTTGCTCGCAGCGGGCGGTACATTGTATTCCAATGCAACGTTGTCTTCCTGCACCGCAAACCCCTCACCAATGGGAAGAGGAATGGGATGTTCTTTAGTACCACCTACAAGGTCAATGGCACTAATGAAAGAGCCAGCAGCATCAATCAGAAAGCATTCGGGATCAGCACCCAACGTAAAGTTCATTATTGCTCCTTACTTTTTACAAACAATTCAGCGTCGTCTTTATTACGAAAAGCTGCAAGCCATTGATAGGCATACAACGCTACCCCATCAAACACTCCATAGTAATCGGGGCTAATTTCGCCAAACTCTTCGTCCCCATAATAATTTTCAATTCCTCTAATTACTAGGTTCATTATTCCTCCGGAATATAAAAAAGAAACGCATGCAATTTAGGACCTTCGTCGGGATAGTTGTAATTTACCCCAGGCACACTTGTTTGATAGACTTTGTACTTGATAAAATCAAACTTTTCAATGTCCTCCATAAAAATGGGAAGTTGTTGGGTAGTTACAATAAACTGATAGTACCAGCCTTTACGAACATGATCGACAAACTTTGTCTTAAACCACATTCCTTCAACGTGTCTCTTTTCAGTAGCTTGTGCTTCGGTTAATGTGTAACCACGATCACTCCATCGAAATTCTCTCCAATATCGTGTTGTATCATGATAATCCTTAAGTTCAATAAGAACTCTATCAGTCATAGACGCAATAGACGAATAGTATACTGAACATACAATTTGACGAGGCGTTACCATTCTTCGTCCTCCTCAGGCTCAGATTGTGCTTCTTCCGTTACCAAATTAATTTTAAAATGCATGTAGTCTCCATTAACAAGCTTAACGGATTCTATAATATAGTCATCAGTAAAGCAATCTTCTGCTTTATCCGACAACCATATTGTGATGCCTTTATTAATTACATTATTGGCTTCCACAAAAGCCGCACCGCAACATTCACTCGGAGTCCAGTCCAGGACTTTGTTTTGCCACGATGCGGGCGGATTGCTTTGTGTGGAATTAATTGTGTCTCTGATCCAATGCAATGGTATAAACAGTGTATTCATTTCAGCTTTTGGTCAATGAATGACATAAGATACCGATTGGCAGGGCTGTCAGCCGCCATCATTTCAGGATGCCATTGAATAGCAAAACCTTTAAGGGAAGGATAGTAAATAAACTCGGGTTCAATGTCTCGGTTAACAATATTATCCTCGTCCCAATACTCATCTGAAAGCTGGTGTTTAGACCATGCAATAAGCTCATGATCGGTACCATCCGGTACCATCATTTGATGATGAATACTGTTGACGTGGAATACTTTATTGTCAGAAGTTACCACTGGATGCGTACCATAGTGATTATTAATATGCTGAATAAGGTAGCCTCCAGCCAATGCAGTGAGCATTTGACCACCACGGCACAGGCCAATGATGGGCACTTTCAGTTCTTGAGCACGCTGCATGATCGACCATTCGGCTTTATCGCGCCGATTAGGTTCAATATCACCGTGGCCCATTGGGCTTAGTTGCTTGTTATACAGCGCAGGGGAAATGTCACCCCCACCATGCACAATAAGCACGTCACCTTCACGCATATCATCCGCCGTTTCAGCACATGCAACATCATCAAAGATATGCATGTGATTGAACGGATGAAAATCTTCATACAAAGCAGATACAAGACGCATTACGATGCACTCCCCCATTTAACTTTATTACCATCACATTTGATGCACCACTCAGCATATCGTGGATTGTTCTTATATGCCCGTGATGCTTTGGCACAATTCTTTGCCCACATAGGGGGCACAAGACCTTTCTTCTTACCGCTTTCACGACTAGCTCGGGCATTCTTAGTAAGCTTACGCTTTTTCCAAGTGCCCATACCATACGAAACTACGTCGCTCATTTTAGTTCCTTAATTGGTTACTTGGGAATTATTAACCCGATGAATAGTTTTACACACAGTACACCGTACTTCGGTTTGCTTGTCATCTCCTTTGGCAGTAGCATTTGCCACACGACGTTGTGGCCCATAAGTTTTGTCTTGAAACTCATGAGTACACTTACAAATAACACGAGCAGTTCCGTTACGCATTTAATTTCCTTAAGTAGCGGGCATCAAGCCCTGGTCAGTAAACACAGCACGGGTAATGGGGCCGGGCTCAGAACGAATAACTTCGGAGCATTGAGCAATAGCCCAAGCCGTACCAACATAACGTTCAGCCAACTTATTTGCCAACGCTCTGGCAGTTTCAAGCGTGTTGGCTTGATAATAATTAATTTTATTATTCATTTCACCACTGTAGTCAGTGTGTTCTTCTTGCATCATCATGTTAAAGATGACATTACCGCCCAAACGACCATTGGCATTAAACATACCACGGCAAATCTTTTCATCATCTACACGAACAACAACAAAAGGTGTCATATTTTACTCCGTTTAAGTTGAGAGTGATGGCAATATTGCATTATACCATCGTCAAACAACACTTTAATGTAATGGGGTTTGTTAGAAACCCAATTAACACTATTAACATCGTGCTCTATATTTACAATAGTACCTCTTCTTGCAGTGCGGCGAACTTTTACCCTATCATTTTCTTTATAGGGCAATGCGTTGATGCTACGTTGTAGCACATACGGTTTATAATCAGGACTGGATGGTTCTATACGTTTTGAGTTTGGCGAGAGCTTCTGGTCCGATGTGTTCTTTACAACGATCGAGTATGAGATCATATTTAGGCAAGATTAGTCGTTCAATTTCCTCTTTATTCACAAGGCGGAATGATTCACAACTATCCCACCGTTTAAACAATTCACTTGTTGGATATTCAATTTGCCCCATGCTCAGGATTTGAAGCACTTTGGGGTAACTGTTGTAATGCGTAAACGTTAAATATTTGAAATCCCGTTCAATTTCACACACAAGCAATGCTTGGCCCATCATATGAATTTTGCCAGGGCCATCGCAAATGAATTCTCCTTCCACAAAGGGCATGGATTCCAAATATTTTGCAAGCGAAGCATTGTCGGTAATGCGTGGGGCTTTACTTACGCCCCATGGCAGCACATTGGTTTTAACTTCCTTAACTGTAATGGTATGGCTAATCATTTGTCGCAAGCTCCAAATGGCTCACAGCACATACTTGTAAACGTAGTACCAAGAGTTCTCATTAATGGTGTCGTCCAGCTCGCACATATATTCCAGGCCCGCCAGGATGCGGGGTAGCTGGCGTTTGTTGATGGTTTCCTGCTGGGCGATGCGGGCGAATGATCGACCTTCTTTACGTGAATACTGGTCTTTAGGACTACACAGCGCCACACGCATAAGCACATTGTTACTATCCTGTGCTTCTTCAATGTATGCAGTAAACCCGCGCGGGTGTCTGTTGGGCAACTTGCCCGGCAGGTGATGGCGATGAATAAAGAAAGGCTTAAACATGTTAATACTCCTTTTCAGTCGCGTTAATTTATTTAATGGCCTCGCGTGCACATAATGGCATTGCAGTTCATTGCCATAGTGTGCATGTCCTGCCCATAGGTAATGGGCATGTTGGGAGCCAGCAGGCTGTCCAGTTCGCGGAGGGTTTGATGATCGACCCTCATACCACTGAGGCGGTAGGTACCATTGCGGCCTTGCCTAACACGCACATGGTCCGACCATTGAGTACCGAAGAAAATGTCATACGTGTTATTGTCAATACGGCGAGCTTCCATGATGTTTCCTTAAATAAAGTTAATCAAACAAAGGCAAAAGAACGTGAAGGGATACTCCAATAAATCCCCCGTTAATTACTCCGTACAAAATACCGGCCATCCCAAAAACTTCAGCATATGTATATCCGGCCAAACCGGACATAAATATGGCAAACAACCAGACAATAAATTTCATAGGATTCCTTTAATAAAATTAATTGGCACCAGAATCTTTACGAGCCCAAGGACATTGGTGCGCTAAATGCCCTTGTCTACCACAGTAGCAGCAGTATTTAGTAGAGGATGTTGTCATTGTCATCCTCTTTAAACGGATTAGCCGTACCGGCTAGGAGCCACACCCATGTGTCATACAGCGACACACACCAAGCGATAATGTTATTAATCATTCCGGGTCCTTATCCCAAGCCAACTCAGTAAACATACGGACAACATGCTCTGCTTCAAGCAGGCTCATAATATTATTTAGTGTGCTGTCTTTAATTGTATTAACGTCAATACCTTGTTGCAGACGCTCCAATAAGAGTTCTGCAATGTCGGACGTGGTGCGAATGTTTTGCACGTTAATCTCCTGTGGCTATGTGAACGCCTGCCGCAATTATACAAGTCATCACAAATCCATATGCAACTCCAAAACTTCGGTAATCAAAATCATACCCTCCCAGCCACGCTACAAATGCAGCTAGAGGAAACACACACAACGATTTACGATATTTCATACTAACGATTCCCCTTATGAGAGTAGGGACTGAGGACATCCGCCGCACTATGTGCATACACATAATTGCTTTTAGGCAGCGGCACTATGGCGTGCTTTACCTTGCGTGAGGATTTCTCCCCGCATACAAGACAGCAGCGATAGCCAGCATTAAACCTGTTAATGCTGTAACTTTCGCCGCAATTGCACACAACGTCTGAGTCAGCAGCGGCGTTACGCTGTGATGCTGCTATTGCGTTTAGCCGCATGTTGTGCCTTGCGTGCCGACCGGGAATGATCGACCTTCGTGACATTGCTGCACGTATAGGCTTTGGTGAAGCCCGTGTTGTGCAGTTCCTTGGTACGAGGGAAGGTACGCAGTACCTCCACACTACCACCAACAAACGCGCGAGAAGAAACTTGCATTGTGTGTCCTTTAAAAATTTAATTGTTACTGTGCCACCATTCTTTGTAGGCCAGCACGGCGTCAAGGTTCAAGTGCTTGGCATGCTCAGTAAGGTAAACCGAGAAGTCAACACACCATTTCGCCCAACGAATATCTCCACTTGCGAATGAGCGGATTTCCGTTGTCGCTTCGTTAGTGATATTAATGGCACAATAACGAGAGGTTTTACTGCATGTAGTGCGGCAGTAGTGGTTTGGCTTGCGGCCAAACAACTCCATCATTGTAATGTCATCCAGCGACTTAAGGAACTTAAGCACCGCATCTGCGCGTTGCAGCGTAAGCCATTGCCTACTAACATGCACATGGATGCCACAACTATCGTTGACTTCCCAAGCCGGGACTTTCTTTTTAAGAACATTAAGCTCCCGGTGCATCCATTGCACAGACAATGGCTGGCTTACGTACTCCACTCCATGCCCAGGCCAAGATGAGATGCTTGCATCATCGCCAGCAAACCAGAATCCAATATGCCCATAACGCGGCCTTTCCAAAGACACACATTCAATTTCAATCCCGACAGTCTTACGATGCGGGGGCTTGCGAACATTCTCAAGAGTGTTCATGTTAATAACCTTAAAACCACCGTTGGGAGGGACGGTGTGGCCCACGGACTAAAGAGGGCATACACCCTCGGTCTTGTGCTTTGTCCACTGACACAAGGAGCCACGCTCAGTTGGTGCCTTTTAATATTATTATGCGTTTGCAACCACATAACAATAACTCCGCATTGACACGTCAGCGGATATATTAGACGCGGATTGTATTCCGCGTTTCGTGCCATTTATAGTCCGGCACTCCTCAGTAATTAGGACTATTAATGAAACAAAGGGCCGAAGCCCCTTGCCTCACTCTTGCGTGTCGTTGAAAGCCTTGACCATCAGAGCATAGACCGCCTGCCCTTCGGTGTCATCGTCAGCCGGCGGATTCTTTTCGATCCACTTGGCAAACTTGACGCACCACGTGTCGGCAGTACGCCCGGCCTTGCTGGCCTTGAGGGACACCGCATATTGCCGCATCATCTCGAACGAACAGTCACCCAAGCCCACAGTGGACGGCGCAACGCGCTGCTTGGTGGCGACGAAAGCACACAACCCTTCGACTGTGCCCTGACCGTTGAAAGCCTCAGCAATCGTATTAAGATTGCTGATTTGCACAGTGGCAGAGGCCACGCGCTTTGCGGCTTCCTTCGCGTCATCCTTCGACGGGTTGGACGGGTCGGCGGCCATGCTTTCGGCGTTGCGCTTCTTCATATCCTTGAGCCAGTCGCGCATGGTGGCCATATAGGCAGTACGTCCGTCGGTTGTCAGGCCGATGACTTGCACAGCAAAACCGCGCCAGGAGCCCGCCTGTCCAATGGCGTAAGCCACCACGGAAGCGGCGAGCATGTTCGCAGCGAGAATGGCATCTCGGCCCTGCGCCGGCACCGGCTTCTTGACCATCGGCAGGCTGCCAGTGCGGGCAATGGTTTGCATGGAATGTTCCATTTTTCAATCCTCATTCAGAAAATTAACAGTAAACGACTGTCGGCGTTTGTGCAGAGTGCACACTCTGCGCAGGTACACTGCGCACAATGTGAACCCCGCATAAAGCGGAATTCATGCGAGGGTGCCCACCTATGGAACCCCTGCTAGGAACAGAACTCGACTTCATCGCAGGGTCACTGCGGCGCGCATGTTGTCAACATGCGCGCTTCCCTATTCCTATCATCGGCATTCGATGTCAACGCTACCGGGTCACCCCCATTCGGGCCGAGCACACCACGCGCCTGCAATTGAGGCTCTGGGCTTCTCACTTTTTCCGACCTTCCGCAATTGACACCTAGCACACGCTAGGGATGTCTTTCTGTATAGCAGGGCAAACGGGAATTGAACCCCGCACCCTGTAGCTACGTCATGCATCCATAGGCGAACCCTTAGGCGCATGGCGCAGCATCACACTGTGTTTTTAAAGAGCAGCTAATTAACTTGCATTAATCAACCTGGGTGCATCTTATCGAAGAAATAACCACAATGCAACTAGGGATATATACCCGACTAGAACACTCGGGAATGTCTTCGATAACCCCTGAAACTTACATGAACCTTACAGCCCTACTAGGTGTAGGGTTATACCTTACAGGGCAGCAGACTCGGCTAAGTTAAACAAATGATTAACTTAACCCGTACTTGTCTAGACAACCTGTATGCTTACATATGCATAGACTTACATAAGTATGCACTCACATACCGATAGATGTTTATAAGAATTAAATTATATTTGATCTGTCCATGTCCCTGTCGGTGTGAACGAAGGAGGGGGTGGGGGGAAAATCGTGTGGGTGTGAGTGTGGTGTAATGCACCTTGTACAATTTTCTCATAGTTTTTAGAAACAAGGCTCATCCGTTCCTTCCCCCAAAAGAAAAACCCCTCTAAAACGTGTTTAAAGGGGTCTAGAATCGATTTTTTTAGGGTAGGAGCTACATGGGTAGCCTGGGGTCCTTAGACCCCTCTTGTAGGCCGTTTAAATCGATTGGTGTATTTTCGGTCGCTATGGCTCCCTTGTCGCTTGAGTACAAGCTCCTAAGAAAGAAAAAGAAAGGTCTCTCTTAAACTCTCTAAAGAAAAAGAAAGAATAAATACAATAAATACAAATACATATATATATATATAAATAATAATGTATTTAGTGTATCATACTTTTTTGTATTTGTCAAGAGGGTTCTTATAAAGAAGACTATTGACAAAGTATGTATTTTTATGGTATAATATAGGTGTGAAGATTATTCTCTTATTCTCTATAAAGGAACGAATGTGACTGCTTTAACTTCCTACTCTACAGAACAAAAGTACGATATTCTTGAGAAAATCGAGATTTACGGGAACCTCAGAGAGGTGTCCCGACAGTCTGGTATTCCCTACAATACTCTGCTTGCTTGGAAGAAGCAGGATTGGTATCACTCTATGATGGCAGACATTAGGGCTGCCGCCAGAGCAGAAATGACCAGTAAAATGTCCCGCATTGTGGATAAAGCTCTCGCGGCAGTGGAAGATCGCATTGAAAATGGCGAGAAAATTCTAAACAATAAAACAGGTAAATTCATCACCAAGCCTGTGGTGTTACGTGACGTAGCTCGGGTAGCTTCAGACCTGCTGGGTAAGCAGGTAAAGCTTGAAGAACTTGCTAGTAAGGAAGCACATAAAGATGAAAATATTTCTGACACTTTGCAACAACTTGCTAAAGAATTTGCAAAGTTCAATCGTAAGGGATCTGGAGAAGTGGTTGACATTGAAGCTAAAGAGGTTGTTTAATGCCATACATGAAAAATGGAAAGCGAGATTATCGCAGAGAAGTTGATTTATACACCTCACGTCCAGAAGTTATTCGCAAGCGGGTAGAACAAAACAAAGCTCGCCGCATGATGGAAAAAGCGGGTAAGGTCAGCAAAGGCGATGGCAAAGATGTTGACCATAAGACACCCTTATCCAAGGGTGGTAAAACAACCAAAAGCAATTTGCGTGTAGTGTCGCGTTCTAGCAACAGATCGTTTAGACGTAACTCAGACAGCAGTGTGCTAAACCAGATTTCCAAAAAGGGTAAATGATTTTAACAGCCGATGTAATCGCAGGATTCTCGGGTAGTCTTTTACAAAGTAGTTTTGACAACGCAGTAGAATCTCCAAAGTGCCACTATGAGTGGTGGACATATTGTACCTCAACCCAAGCAAAAGTGGCGATAGCCGCCCCCAGACTTCATGCAAAAAGTACCGCAGTATCCCTGGCTTATGTTCTTGCAAGCGTATGCTTTCGTGAACGTAGCTATGTGCTTCTTATATCTGATACTATTGCTCAGGCAACTCAATTCCTAGCAGACATCAAACGACAACTTATTGATAATGAAAAGGTAAAGAGTCTTTTTAAAATCAAGGAGTTTACCAAAGATACAGAGGATGATGTCATTGTTCTTTGCGAAGATGGACATGAGTTTCGCATTGCTGCCAAAGGCAGTGAACAAAAGATGCGGGGTCTTAAGTGGAACAGCAAACGGCCTGACCTCATTGTAGGCGATGATCTAGAGAACGACGAAATTGTTCTTAACAAAGATCGCCGGGATAAATTTAAGCGATGGTTTTATGGCGCTGTAATTCCTTGTCTTGCTATTCACGGGGTTATTAGAATTGTAGGAACTATTCTTCACGAAGATAGTTTTTTAAACAACCTAATGCCTAGTGAGTGGGATAAACGCACAGTAGTTACACCCCTTAAAACGTACAAAAAAGATGTACAAAGAGGCGAATGGCTCTCTCTAAAGTATCGAGCCCATAGTGATGACTTTGAGCATATTCTTTGGCCTGAAAACTACAATAAAGATTGGTTTGTCAGTAAGCGACAAGACTTTATTGAGCGGGGTTTACCCGATGTTTACTCCCAAGAATATTTAAATATTCCTATTGATGAGTCTATTTCTTACTTCAAAACAGCCGATTTTATGGCTGAAACTCCTGAAGACAAGAAAATGCGGCTCAATTACTATGTAGCGGCTGATTTAGCCATTTCTAAAGAATCTCAAGCCGATTATTCGGTTTTTGTTGTGGCTGGGCTAGACGAAAATCGGATTTTGCACGTAAGACAAGTCATCCGTGAACGGTTGGATGGACGAGAAATCGTCGATACCATTATGAATTTGCATAAAGTTTATGAGCCACAGTTATTTGGCATTGAAGAAATGCAAGTATCGAAGTCTATTGGACCTTTCCTTCGGGAAGAAATGGTAAAAACTGGTATCTATCCCTCTATTGTACCGCTAAAACATAATGGCAAAGATAAAATTGCGCGAGCACGGTCAATCCAAGCGCGTATGCGGGCAAAAACTGTGAAATTTGATAAAGCAGGAGATTGGTATCCTGCTTATGAAGATGAACTTAAGAAATTTCCTCGCGGAACCAAGGATGACCAAGTAGATGCTTCAGCTTATTTAGGCATGATGCTCGACTCTTTAATAGAAGCTCAAACTGATAAGGAAGTTGAAGACGACTACTACTATGAACAACTACATGAATCAAGAAACAATGGAACAGGACGAAGCGCCATCACAGGATACTAATGAGCAATCGTTACGTGCATTCCTTGAATCCAAAAATATTGCAGAAAAACTCGACGACGAGAAACTGGAGGATATTTCCCAACAGGTTTCTGATGGATTTGAGTACGATTTACGTTCCCGAGCCCATGGGGAAAAATGTCTTACAGAATGGACCAATCTTGCCTTACAAATTCGAGAAGAAAAATCTTGGCCGTGGGTAGGAGCTAGCAACGTTAAATATCCGCTGCTGTCTACAGCAGCAATGCAATTTAATGCGCGGGCTTATCCATCATTACTCCCGTCTACGGGAGACATTGTTAAATGTGAAGTTATTGGGTTTGATCCACAAGGCTTTAAACTTGACCAAGCAAAACGAGTAGCTAAATTTTTATCTTACCAACTTCTAAACGAAATGGAAGGTTGGGAAGAAGACATGGATAAGCTTCTTATTATGCTCCCTATTGTGGGAACCATGTTTAAGAAGACCTATTACAATCCGGTGTTAAAGCATAATGTATCGGAACTTATTCTTCCTAAAGACATTGTGGTTAACTATTGGGCAAAAAGCTTAGAAAATGCTGAACGAGTTTCCCAGGTTATTGAGCTAAATAAACGGCAGGTAAAAGAGCGTCAAATGTCAGGTTTATATCTTGACATTGATTTAGGAGAACCTACACCTTGGCAGCGTGATAATACTAATACAGCGGTTATCCAAGACGCTACTATGCCTTATCAGTTTATTGAACAGCACACATATTATGACATGGACGACGATGGGTATGCTGAACCCTATGTCATTACTTTTGAACGAGTAAGTAAAAAAGTAGTGCGAATTGTTCCACGTTTTGATGAAACGACAATGTATGTTGATGAAGACACGGGCGACTTGCAAAAGATTGATGCTATCCAATATTACACCAAATTTTCTTTTATTCCTAATCCTGATGGCGGTTTTTATGACATTGGTTTTGGGCTTTTACTTTCTCCCCTAAACGAATCAGTAAACACTCTTATTAACCAGCTTATTGATGCTGGTACCCTAAGCAACCTGAATGGGGGCTTTTTGGGTAAAGGATTAAAACTCAAAATGGGTGACACCACATGGAAGCCCGGGGAGTGGAAGACAGTACAGAATACGGCAGACGACCTACGTAAGCAAGTTATGCCACTACCTGCTAAAGAACCTTCTGCTGTGTTATTTCAGCTTATGGGCACTTTGGTTACTTCCGGTAAAGAACTGGCTTCAGTAGCTGAAATTTTTACCGGCAAGATGCCTGGACAGAACACCCCAGCCACAACTACAATGGCTACCATTGAGCAGGGCATGAAAGTGTTTACGGCGGTTTACAAACGTATTTATCGTGCCCTAAAGCAAGAATATAAAAAGCTGTTTACATTAAACAGTATTTATCTGGATATGCAAAAATACCAGATGGTGTTGGATGGACCTATTGGACCTGAAGATTTTAATAACAAAGACTACAACGTATGTCCTAGTGCTGATCCTTCAACTCCAACACAAACTGAAAAGCTTATGAAAGCCCAAGGCCTGTTAGAGTTACTACCTACAGGTATTCTTGATCCTGTTGAGGTTGTTCGACGTGTACTAGAAGCCCAAGAACAACCATCTGTTGAACGACTATTTAACAAACAAATTCAGCAGACTGGTGAGTTCCAGCCGCCACCTGATCCTAAGCTACAAGAAATGCAAATGAAGGGGCAGATTGAGCAGCAAAAAGCCCAAATGGATATGCAACAGAAACAATTTGCTTCCGAGCTAGCGGCTCGGGATCAAGCTACCAAACAAGCAATGGAAATGCAAAAGCAAGAGCAACAAGCTCAAATGCAAGCAATGGCTGCAAAAATGGATGCAGCAATTAATGTTCATAAACAGCGTATTTTCTCTGCCACAGAGCAGGCTAAAGTAAATCAACAGCTTACGCAGAGTGAGCAGCAACATCAACAGAAAATGCGCCACCAAGAGGCCGAAAGCAATGCAAAACGAAAAGCAATGCAAAAAATGCCAGCAAAACCTAAAGCTTAACTTATTTAAAGTAGACTCTCGATTAAAAAGTGGATATAGTTCAACTTGTAAACAATGTCATGCAAGTCTTGAAGCCCATAAGAAAAAGGAAGGCTACCGAAAACCTTATAAATATGACCCTGTAAACGGTCTTGCTAGTTCCCGAAAATGGCGAGCTAATAATAGGGATAAAGATCGTGCAAAAGCAAACCGTAGACGCTGTTATTTAAAACAAGCTACGCCGCCTTGGGCGGATGAAGCAAAAATAAAAGAAATATATAAACAAGCAGCCGTTTTAAATCTTTCCGTGGATCACATTATTCCACTTTCAAATAAAAATGTATGTGGATTAAATGTGCATCAAAATTTACAAATTATTCCGTTAAAAGATAATTTACAAAAGAGTAATAAATTTGATTGGCAGGAGAGCTAAATTACAGAAACAACAGACAAAGACATCTTCCAAGACTGGAAAAACAACCAAATAACTAAAGCTGTGTTTACTGGCCTACAAGAAAGGCTAACATTTCTAACTGAAATGCTACAGGAACAAGCAGGAGTTGATCCCAGCAAGGATCGATACACATGCGGCTACATTGCCGCAGTCAACGATATGTTACGTATTTCTCTAGACGATATTAAGGAGGCTTAATGGCAATTACCCCGACAGGACATCGAATTCTCATTGAACAGGAAGATTTACACGAACACGACGAAGTGTACAAGTCAGCTAAAAATAGCGGCCTTATTGTACAACTTGACCGGAATGTGAAAGCACAGGAAGGCGTTGATGTAGGTGTGGTTCGACAAATTGGACCAACCGCGTGGAAAGATTTTGGTGGTGAACCCTGGTGCAAAGTAGGCGATAAAGTAGTATTTGCAAAGTATGCTGGCAAGTCTGTAGAAGACCCTGCCGATAAAGCTAAGCATTTTACTATTTTAAACGATGAAGACATTGTAGCCGTTATTTCGGAGTAATATATGAACGAAAATACAGAAGTTAAAGTTGACAGTACACCTGAACAAACTGCCCCTGAGCAGCGTGAATATTCTCCTATTGAAATCAAAGCCATTGAGCAAGGCTGGATTCCTAAGGAAGAGTTTGATGGTGATGTATCGGAATTTATTGATGCGCCCGAGTTTGTACGTCGAGGCGAGTTGTTTCGTAAGATTGAGACGCAGAGCAAAGAAGTCAAAGCTCTTCGCAATGCGCTAGAAGCTTTTAAAACTCATCACTCCAAAGTTAAAGAAGCGGAGTATGAGCGGGCTCTAAAAACGCTACAAGAGGCACGTAAGCAAGCCTTTGTAGATGGTGAACATGAGCGTGCATTCGCTCTTGAAGAAAAGATTGACGAAATTAAAAGTGAAAAGGCAGAAGTAGTTCGACAAGCTGCTGAGCCTGTAGTTGAAGACAACACCTATACACCCGAATTTGTTAATTGGGTTTCACGCAATAGTTGGTATGAAAATAACCGAGTAATGCGTAAAGCAGCAGATGCAATTGGTCTAGAACTACACAATGAAGGTAAGAGTCCTTCTGAAGTGCTGAAGCTAGTGGAAATTGAAATTAAAAAGGAATTTGCACATAAATTCCGTCCTGCTGCTGCCGACAGAGAAATTGCTGTGGAACCTTCCACACGCTCTGGCGGTAAAGGAGACAGCTTTAAACTATCTGCGGATGAAGAAGAAGTGATGCGACAGATCGTACGCTCTGGTGTAATGACCAAAGAGCAATACATTGCAGATTTGAAGAAGATTCGCTAAGGAGAATAATATGGCAAGACAAACAGCAAGTGCAAGTGCACGTCCTACTCGAACTCCTATCTCTGGCCGCAATGTGTTAACAGTAAGTGGCAAAGAGCCAGGATATACCTATCGTGTTGTAAACGATCAAGGTAGTCGAGTTGCAGAATTTCTCGATAGGGGGTATGAACTTGTAGAAGCTGCTGACGTTCGCGTCGGCGACAAACGAGTTAATGCAACCACCCCAGAAGGTACTAAGGCTCAAGTTTCCGTTGGCAAAGGTGAAAAAGCTTTTGTCATGCGTATTAAGCAGGACTGGTATGATGAAGATCAGAAAGCCAAGCAAGTACAGGTAAACGAACTTGAAGCCGCAATTAAACAAAACGTATCCGGTGCCGCTGATTATGGTACTGTTAAAATCAGTACAGGCGGAGGATAATATTTAGGAGTTGTCTTTATGGCACAAGTTTCTCGTATTAACGGCTTTCGGCCCGTAAAAACACTTTCCGGCGCAAGCTGGAATGGTGCTGCCGAACTTTGCTTTATGCCAGCGGCTGATGCCACTGTCGTAATGGTTGGTGATCTGGTTGTGCTGCTAGGTGATGCCCGTGCAGCTACTGGTGTGCCTACTGTAACCCGTGCTACGACCGTCACAGGTCCTGTATATGGTGTTGTAGTTGGTATTGCGTTTACTGGTGTCGGTGATGCTGGTAATATTCCACCTGTTACCGATCTGAACACTCCAGTGTTCCGTCGTGCTTCAACAGATCGTTATGTATTTGTATGCACTGATCCTAATGTTATTTATGAAGTGCAAATTGCTGGTGCTGGTCCCGCTGCTGCGGCTGCCACGGCTTTAGTAGGCCTAAACGGCCAGTTTACTACGACCGCAGGTAACACTGCTTCTGGTGCGTCAGGCATGCAGCTTGACTCAGCCGGTACTGCAACTACTGCTACCCTCCCACTAAAAATTGTGGGTATTCCCAATCGCGCAGATAACATCCCTGGTGATCCGTTCTTAAGTTTCTACGTGAAGCTTAATGCAACTCAGTTTACTGGTGGCACTGGTTCTGCTGGCGTTTAATTAGGAGCATAGAATATGAGTATTATCAATAGCGGCTCCTTTGCAAAAGCCCTCTGGCCTGGTGTTAACGCTTGGTACGGTAAAGCATACAGTGAGTATCCAGTAGAATATACAAAGCTTTTTGACAGTTTTAAAGACTCAAAAGCTTTCGTAGAAGATGTTGGTATCTCTAGTTTTGGTCTAGCGGTGCAAAAGCCTGAAGGCGCACCAATTTCTTATGACAGTGAGCGTCAAGCTTTCATTACTCGTTATCAACACGTAACTTATGCGCTTGGTTTTATCATCACGCGCGAAATTATGGAAGATGACCAGTATGCTGTTGTAGGTGAGCGTAAGGCCCAGGGTCTCGCATTCTCAATGCGTCAGACCAAAGAAATTGTTGGTGCAAACGTTTACAACCGTTACAACACGGCTGGTTTCGTGGGCGGCGATGGCGTAACTCTACTCAGTGCGGTTCACCCCAATCTGGCAGGTGGTACTTGGTCTAATCAAATTGGCACTGCTGCTGACCTTTCGGAAGCTGCTCTGGAACAGGCTGTCATTGACATTGCTGGTTTTACCAACGACCGTGGTCTGCTCATTGCTGTGCGACCAAAGACTCTAATTATCCCACGTCAGCTAATGTTTGAAGCCAAGCGTATTCTGGGTTCTGACGGTCGTGTTGGCACTGACAACAACGATCTTAATGCCATTAAGAATATGGGCCTCATTCCTGAGACTGTTGTTAACCACTATCTAACCGATAATGATGCTTGGTTTATTCGTACCGATGTTAAGCATGGTATGAAGTATTTTGAGCGTCGTGGTGACAGTTTTGATATGGATAATGACTTTGACACTGAGAATGCCAAGTACAAGGCAACGGCTCGTTATAGCTTCGGCTGGACCGACCCACGCGGTATTTACGGCTCTCCTGGCGCCTAATATTTCGGAGGGGAGCAATCCCCTCCTTATATAATAAGGAATAATTATGTCATTTGATTACGCAAGCCCAGGTCCTGCTGGCTTAACACCAATTACCCCGTCTGGAAAAGGTGTTCAATGTAAGTCGTTTCGTATTGATTTAGCTGAAGTTAACAGAGCCACGGCAACCCCATTTACTATTGGGATGCTGCCAAAAGACGCACAAATTGTCCATGGTTTAGCAGCGGTTACTACTGCGGTATCAGGTCCTAGCGTATCCGCCGCGACTTTACAAGTTACAATGAATGGTGCATCTGTTTGGAACACATTAAACGTGTTTGCTATTGGAACATCTGTACCCAATAATGCGGGGTATTTTAATTTAGGATTAAACTCCGCAACGGATCAGCCTATTATTGCAACGCTAACTCTTACCGGTGGTGCTACAGCAACAGCCGGACGTATTTATATTAATGTATTTTATGTAATGTAAAAGTTACAGCCCTGTAAGCGAAAGCCAATCGAGGAGATTATTATGGGACAACATGCAACTATTCATGGAAAAACTGTTGAGTCATTTAACGGACAAGACGGGAAGTGGGAGCCAATCCGCTCAAGTGGAGGGGCTCTTCACGTAAATAATGTGGCAGCCGAGCCTGGAATGGACAGCACACTTGATAGAACATGGGGAGGCTGGAAAGGCAATAGTGCTTATATTTCCACCGCGACAACTACAGTTGTAAAAACCGGAGCTGGAGTATTACATACGATTGTATTAACCGAAACTGCGGCAGGTACAATTACTGTATATGATAATACTGCTGCAAGTGGGACTATTCTTGCTGTGCTAAAAGCAAGTATTGGTGAAAATACATTTACTTTTGATATTTCGTTTTCCACAGGTCTTACAATTGTAACTGCAGCGGCCAGTAAACTTACTGTGAGCTATGTATAATGTCATTAACGGTTGTAAATGGGGTTTTACAATATAATGGACAGCCTTGTAATGAGGTAGGGGTAAACGCTGCTTATTTATTAGCACGACGTTGGTATGTTGACACAGATAATCAACATATTGAAACATTAAATGAATTAGCAAACAATAATATTCGTATTATTCGTTGTGTGGCAATTCCGAATGCTGGGGGTACAGGTGGCGGGTTGGGCACATGGGGAACAGCGACTGGTTTGTCCGCTGCTTTTTATAATGCGCATGATGCAATTTATGATTATGCAGCCACAAAAGGAATTAAAATTATCCCCACCTTATTTGGAACTTATTGGGGACCGGCAAATTTTCGTTCAGAAAAACTTAATCAATTAGGAGTACAAGCAAGTGCCACTCGGGCATGGTTACGTAGTTGTACAACTGAATATGTTACTAGATATTTAAATCATCCAGCTATTGCGGCGTGGGAAATTACAAACGAGTGGAATAATTACGCCGAATTAAGTGCTTATCCAAGTGGAAATGATTATACTAGTAATCCTTATTCTGCTGACCCTAATAATTTAATTACTATTCAAAATTTTGTGGATGCAATACAAGATATTGCAGTTCAAATTCGTGCTGTTGATTCTACACGAGCAATTTTATCGGGAAATGCTGGTCCTTGGCTAACTACAAGATTATCAGCCGATGGGTATGAGGGTATTTTACGGAGAATTAATCCCAATCCAATTAATACAATTTCTGTCCACCTTTATTCTTATCCGACAAATGGTGTATGGTTACGTGGAGGTTATGAAACCCTTTCACAGCTTATTCAAATTGCAAAAAAAGTTGGGAGAGATACCCAAAAACCTGTAATTTTAGGAGAATGCGGAGTTAGCGAGATTCTTCAAAAAACAAATACTGATTATAATTTAATGCGACAGCATGTGGAAAGTTCAGATGCTGCTCCGTTAACTTTAGTATGGAATTTTTACAAGCCTGGGAGTTCTTTACCAAGTTCTAATGATACATATGATTTTTGGGTATCGGGTGAGCGTGTCCGATATTTAGATTTAGTTAATGCTGCAAATCAAAGCCTCCCGGTCCGTAATAATTTACGGCCTCATCATCACATTCCTAATACA
>JACCDR010839087.1_pt1 | contig 18872 bp, 21 predicted proteins | sample 7446431 | NCBI WGS metagenome assembly JACCDR01 (sample SAMN15323443, study PRJNA562643) | freshwater metagenome | isolation source: river surface water | place: USA:Blue River Watershed | collected 2017-08-17
CCCTTTACATAAGGAAAGGTTCCACCCTGTCCAGCTCTGTGGTAGACGGGAAGATTTTCCTTCAGAATTTCTATAATATCTTTATTGAATCCCATAATTTATGCTGTCCTCGCAAACGCCATAATCTATAAATAATACTGAAAGGGGGAGATTGTAAAGAAGCAACTACTCAGACTTAGAAGGTACTCTCTTGTTTCCCCAAACAGACAATAGCTTAGCTTCCTCGATAGGAGTATCCTCAGTGGGAACATAAGCTACAACTTGGAAATTATTAGTGAATGCTGGATCCGGCTCAAGCTTCTTGGCGATTTGTACGCCTAGCTTCTGGTACTCATCCTTAAGGGTGGTAGCCTGCCTGTGCTCCTCTTCAGCGATAGCATCCTCCAGCCACTTAGGAGTTACTGGGGTATCGTGAACTAGCCATGCCCAAAATGCCTTAATCTTCTTCCACATATACATACTCCTTATACTTGACACGTAGGGCAAAGGTACGTACTTCTACCTGCCTGAACGATCTTAACTATTGAAGTCTCGCACCTCTTGCAAGGCTTCCCTTCTTTTCCATAAGCCCATAACTTCTCATGGTATTTTCCACCAATGTAATCAGAAATAGAGCAGCCACCATGTTCAATAGCGTCCAGAAATATCTTGTTAAATAAAACACAGATATCAGCAGCTTTACTAGCATGCTCTTTTGCGGGGGACTCTGGGTTAATCTTTAAAGCCCAAAGTATTTCAGATACATAAATGTTACCAGGCCCTGCGATAACTGTCTGGTCCATTAGTAAGTTCTTGATAGGCTTCGAACTTTTGGCAAGCTTCTTCTCTACGTGAGCAATGGCAGCCTCTCGTTGTAGGTCTAAACCATCAGGACCTAGTGTAGACACAGGCTTGTAGCTAGTTAAATCAGGAACCCAATCAAGGGTGCCAAACTGCCGGACGTCACAGAACCACGCATACTTACTTACATTACCGGGCTCGCCTAAACTTAATGCCCAGCGAAACTTAACATCCGGCCCAGGAGGGGTCGTGCTTACAAACCATTGCCCGGTCATTCTTAGATGAGAAACTAGATGCCCGTCCTCGAAGACAAAGAGGATGTACTTACCGTAGCGATTAACTTCAAGTATTCTCTTCCCGTTAAGGTCCTGCGCACTTGCATTTGGTGGGCGACCTTGCGAAGAGTAAATGAAACTAACTATCTTCTCACTTACTACAGGCTTGAGGGTTGAAACTACAGTATGAACTTCGGGCAACTCGGGCATTTTAATCCTGCTGCTTAGGAGCGAAGTGTTCCTTGATTCGGATCGCGCAAGCCTTAAGATCTTCCTCATTCGTAACGTCAACGGAAGAAGCATAGGGGCGTAGTAGAGTGAGTAGCTTGCCTACCCTCGTCATGTTCCGCGCAATGACAATAACAGGCGTGTGCTTGTTATGGTTGGATTGCTTAACTTCTAGGCCCACGTCATACGTGTCCCCGCCGCCGTTAAGCTTGTCCCCAAGAATGATAAGATCATAAGGGTGCTTACGGACGTTGGCTGATGCCCTCTCCGTCTGCTGAACAACTGTTACCTCTAGATCAGTCTTATCCAGCTGCCCCACGATAGTCATACCAGGACCAGCTTCCTTATCTACGATTAAAATCTTACGTCCATGAACTGCCATAAACTTCCTTTCAGTAGAAACCAACGGTACGCTTTACAGGGCGGGCCTTGCGTGGCTTTACTTCTGGTGCCGCAACATCTTCCGACTTAGGCGCAAGTGCCTTAGCATCTGCATAAACTGTAGCGAGAGAAGTCATACGGGTGTACTCAAATTCCTCGCCCGTTAGACGCTTATAAACCTCACTAGCCTGGCTGGCTGATAGCTCGCCAACATAGATATGTTCGCATAGACGCCCAGGACGCATAATTGCAGGATCAACATCCTCCATATTTGTATTGGTCGTTGCGATAATTCTAACATCTAGAAGTGAGCCCATGATGCCGTCGCAGAGATTAAGCATGCTGCTGATGGCAGACATATTGTCCGACATTCTCTGGTTGACGCACATATCCGCGTCCTCTACAATTAAGGTAATCGAGCGAGAGTTGTCACCGAAACCGGTGCGCTCTTCCATCAAAACTTCAATCATCCCTGGGTCGCCCATACGAGATACGAGGTGTGAAGGAATTAAGATGAACTTAGTTCCCTTCACCTGACCAATAAGATTCCTGGTCATGAAGGTCTTACCACAGCCCGGCGGCCCTTCTAGAATAACCAGACGACCAGAAGGAGTCTTGCTGTTAAGCTGTTCGATCACACGATCGTACGCTTCGACTACTTCCGGAGCATAGTTCTCCGGGACAAATTCAACTGCAGCAGTTCCTAAGTCCCGTACGAACAAACCCCCACCCGGGCGGGCTGCAAGTATCCCGATGTTACCACTACTAAACGGAGCTTCACTGCAAGAATTACAGTAATCGATGAGAGAATTCATTCTCTCCCGGTTGGTGGAGCAAAGCCAAAATAGAAAACCACCGCTGTTTAGAGCGATATAAAGCCCGGTGTCCTCCCAAATAAAAGCGTACTTAGTAGGCTCAGTCTCGGCACCTGCAGGCTCATCAAAAATCTCAGTGCCACGCAAGCCAACTGAAACCAGCTTGCCACCGAACTGCTTGATGCCTTCGATTACACTAGAGAACTGTGCCAAGTCCTTTAACGCTCTGTCAGTCTCGTATGAATAGAAGGGGCGCTCTTCAGCACCGAACATGGCCTGCCGAATTAAAGTGACCGAGGCATACTTGTAGGAATCCTGTATAGATACGTGGCCAGAGGCAGAAGCAAACTGGTTGAAAAACTCTTCCTTCCAATGGGTAAAATCCATGCGATTCATTTCCTCTCGGGGATAATAATAAGAAGCCTGGGGGAAGATGTAAACAGGCAAAGAAAAAGCCCTCACAAATTGCGCTCTGTGAGGGCTCTTTGTTAAAGCTTTATTTAGTTTTAACTTACTTCTTTGGGTTGATAGCGAGGGTGCTGAGCCATCCGTGGACCTTATCGAGCCACGAAGCAGCCTCATCATCCTTGGTGGTGCTGGTGTAAGGCGCAATCGCCTTAACCATAATACTGGCGCCCATTACAACGGTACCAGCTACACCAACAACGGTCATCCAATTCGCAGCCAACCAACCAAATAGTTCCATCATACGCATTCTCCTTTTGTTTTACTTGTTCTACTCAGGAGATTGTCCCCTGAGTACCTTTGCACAACGTGCACATCCTTCTATGGCAGTAACAACATCAGAGATTGACGAGAACTGTGAAAAACTAAAACGCACAGTACTTAAAACTTCATCCTCTGACAAACCCATGGATTCTAGGGTCCGAGAGGTCCTTTTCAAACCTGCACTACAAGCAGGACCAGTCGAAGCAAAAATACCGTTATCTGAGAGGGCCTCTACCATTTGAGAAGCATCGATCCCTCTAAACGTAACACTACTTGTATTATAGATTCTATCCGCACCAGCACCGTTAATGAAAATATCTGGTATCTGACGTAATAAACCTCTTTCGAAAACATCCCTCAGACCTGGGGATGGAAGTGACTCACGATTATAAATCTCTTCGGCGACTGTACCTAATGTTGCAATTGCAATATAGTTCTCAGTGCCGGGACGCATTCCCATCTCCTGATTTCCACCAGTAGATATAGGATGTACCTGAACACCTTTCCTAACGTAAAGGGCACCAATTCCAGGAAGAGCATGGGCCTTATGTCCTGAGATAGTTAGGATGTCAACTCCTAAATCCCTAACATTAATAGGCATTTTTCCATAAGCCTGAACAGCGTCGCAATGAACTAGTGCTCCCCGCTCGTGAGCGATACGAACAATCTCCTTAACTGGATAGATATTCCCAGTCTCATTGTTCGCAAGCATGACCGAAACCAAGGTTGTATCCTCAGTAATAAGACGATCAGCCCACTCAAGGTCCAAGCTTCCGTCAGAAAGTAGTGGAATCTGTCTAACCTTTGAATCTTGAACGACGCTAAGCATGGTGTTGTATACCGAGGAATGCTCAGCTATAGACATAACTGCTTCATTCTCTTGATCGGAGTATATGTTATACACTCCTCTAATTGCCATGTTGTTTGCTTCAGTACCACCACTGGTAAAGTAGATCTCACCAGGCCCACAACCAAGGCTCTTAGCTACAGAATATCTTGATGCCTCAACAATCGCGCGCATCTTCAATCCAAAGCTATGCTTGCTACTAGGATTGCCGTATACGCTATGGATAACAATATCCATTAGTACACCTGAGACTTCATGAGAAAGCTCAGTAGTTGAATTGTTATCAAGGTATACGATATTTCTTTTACTCATAAACCTAAATCCTATACGATAACTTGGTATGCAAAATTGCCACTACCAGTACCAGAAATGATGACATAGCCATCAAAAGCAGCATAGTTCAAAGCAGAAGGGCCTCCGTGCTGCGGCGTCAGTATAACACCACTATCAGATCTAATCAATGCTCCGGAGATTGTAGCTCTGCCACCAACCATGGTAGCAACTCCACTTAGCCATAGGCCCTGCTTACCACTATCACTTGAGAAGCGCCCTTCATTATCTAGAACTACGCGCTTCTTAGAATACTTAGCTGTACCTTTATAGTGGTCACGAGCAGTACTGATTTCAGGGGCCGTGTAATTCGAACCGCCCACAACCGTGTAAACTTCTGGCCCCGTCCAGATACGACGAACGTACTGGAAATCTCCAGTATCTTCTGTAGTAACTACCTGCGTTGAATTATACGGAATAGCGAAGTTGTCGCTTGAATCACCAGCAAGTGCACGATCTCTGGGCACATTGATTCTGACGCAATTAGAGAACATTGGGCCGCCGTTCTTGTAGCCACCACTAGAAACTGATCCAAGAACGTTGGAAGAGTTTACGAAGTAATTCCCATCACATTCATTGTTGTAGAGGTAATCAATACACCCAGCCTTAAACTGCCCATTGCCTTGGATATCGTAGAAATAATTATCGTTAGCCTTGATGAATCTTCCAGAACCGAACCCAGAATAGGTAACATCAATCGTTTCATCTCGAAGTCCAGACTGACTCTCACCAAAGATATTTCCAATAATATCCCAGTTACGAGAACCCTGGTGAGTAATGATAATATCACCTGCACCAGCAAGACCTTGCCAATGACCCCAGCAACGATTGTTAATGAACTTATTGCGGGAGGTGGCAGACCCACACTTAATATCGATAGCGTTCTCAGTTAGTCCAAAGTAGTGAGACTGATTGTATAAATCGTTATTTTCAACAACACAATCTTCAAGAGGGACAAGATCGCTCTGAGCACTTTGAGTAAACTGGATACAGTCACCGAGATTGTACATCTCGTTGTTAAGGATGTGAATGGCTCTGGTTGTTATCTGCTCAAGCTGCTTAGTTTGAATGCCAGTGAAATCGCCACCGTAAGATCTACCATTTCTAAGAACACTGTTCTGAACACAGATATAAGAAGAAAAGATTCTGAAATAGTAAGGATCAGGACCATCATCCATAAGGAGCCTATCAAACGTAATATAGTTTGAGACTCCGTAGAAGTCATTACCTTCTAGATGCCAGTACGAATCAATCCAACTCTGTGCAGTTAAGCCAGAAATAAATACATACTGACAGCCAGTGATTTTCATTGGCTCTACATAAGCATGATTACTACGCTTTACCGGATGTAGGTAATCATCATCTGGGTTCCAGTACCTAATAGTCTTGTATCGTGTAGGGGATCCAATCAACTCTTGAAGGTCGTGACGTCCCCATCCTCCGTAATAACCTGGAGTAATTAGATAATCTTGAGCATCCTCAGCGAACACCTCATCCCAACTGTCATGGGAGGTGGGGCTTACAATTAGAGCGTTGTTCCAATCAATGGCAGGTATATACTGCGTATACGACGAAGGACTATGTTTAAAAGGACTACCTGTTAATTGGAACATGGCTATCCTTAAGCGGCTAGTAGGCTCTTTACCTCAATCATAATAAGACCAGCAGCGCTTGAGGTGAAAGTTGGTGAATAAGAAGTGAGGTTCTTTGCCCAAGCAACCTGCAGAGCAGTTGAGCTAGCACCAATATTCGCATCTGTAAGTTCTGTAAACCCTGCGCTCGGAGTAATAGCATTATTGTTAGCTAGCACAGTAAACGCCAAAGCGATGTTATTCTCGTTCTCAAAGGTGGACAAGGTGCCAGGGACAGTGGTGTTACCTGCGAGAACGCTATTCTCGATAATTTGTACGGTAGCATCACCACCGTCCGCCCCACTAATCTCAGTGTTGGGGCACGAGATGATGGAAATAACAAACGATGTCTGTGTCTCAACACCCCAATCAAAGGTGACTAACCCTGAAGTAGGAGCAGAACTGATACCTCTAAAGACTGTCAATCGGGCCGCACCACTTACAACAATTGAGCGCTCAACTGTCCAGGTCATGTTACAACCAGTAGCTGTTGGGATGACAGCCGCATTTGTTGCATGCCTATTTACAACAGCCGCGTATACCACCCTGTTAGGTGATGGATGAAGTGTGGCACCTGTAGCAATACTAGTTCCATCAGTACTCGATGCAGTGGAATTCAGTATCAGAGGGGTGATGGTTCTACGGACAGGATCAAAATTGGTGGCTGACTTAATCTCTAAAGATACAATACCTGCCGACTGTGTAGCAAAGCTAGGAACACAGGTTGTGCGATCAGCAGCATTAAACGTCGCCAGCGATTGGTTAGGCGAACCAATAGATACAGCAGAAGCAGGCGAACTAAAGTTTGAATCTCTAGTAATAACCGCGTTCGCGCGGATAACCGTGAACGATAAATGATGGTTAGTTGGGTGCTCGAGGGCGTTCAGTGTACCTGTAACCGCAGTAACGTTTCCTACCTGATTGTTCGCTACTGTCTGTACGATAGCACCAGCAGCGTTACTTCCAGAAATATCTGCACCAGTTGCCTGAACTATAGACCAAGTAAATGACTGCTGTGTCTGCGCTCCGAAGTCAAATACAATAGGACCTGCAGTAGGGTTAGCAGAGATTCCTCTGAAAAGAGTAATCTTATCAAGGGTACCAGTACCCATTGGCGAGTTTGTAATCGCCGTCCAGGTCATACCACAACCAGCAGCAGTTGGGGTATTAGGAGTACCTGAACCTACCTGAGAGCTGATAGCTATAATGACTGGCTTGTTTGGCTCGGGTGTGATTACAGTGCCGCTAACCAAAGTGCCATCAGAAGAAGTACTACCTGAACCTAGAGACGCCCACGTAATAGTACCGCGGGCGGCTGTAGTTGGAGCAGCTGGACCACTGCGCATTAACGAGCTTAGCCTACCAACTGCAAGCTCACTTCCTTTGACTCTTATTGAAGGAGTTAACAAGTTGATAGGCATAGGCTTATGAGATCTCCATTACTCGAACAGCTGGGGCTGTTCCTGCTGCAGTTACAGCATAGATATTGGCTCTGCCGGCGGGTACGCTAAAGGACGTTCCTGAAGCTACAGGCAAACCGTTGGCAGCTGTAACGTTGGACCCACCAACATAGATGGTAGCAGTCGAGCCATTATAAATAATGAAATCTCTACGATCTTCTTGTGGATTGGGTGGAAGAAGAGTTACGCCTGTACCAGACACAACCACATTTGTAGTTTTGACTGTGCCGTGATACCTTCCATAGGCATCTGCCCTGTAGTTCATTTCTGCTCCTTATAGGATCTTGGATGCAACCGTAGCCAGTTCGCTACGCTCACCCTTAGTTAGAGTTAAGTGCGCCGCAAATTCGTAATCTTTAAACTTCTCTGCAACAATCGATAGTCCGTTGTTGGTTGAGTCAACGTAAGGATTAGTGATCTGCATGACGTCACCAATCAAGATTATCTTGGAGTTCTCCCCCATTCGTGATACGATAGTCTTGATCTCAGGACGGGTTAGGTCCTCAGCCTCGTCAATAAGGAACAGAGTGTTTGGTAGAGACCTGCCTCTGATATAGGCAAGAGGCTCAACCTCCAACATCCCAAAAGCAATCATCTCACTGAACACGTCGTTCTGAGGGCCATGTCCAGAACTGTACTTACCCTTACCCTTTGTAAGGAAATTGATAGCGTCCTTGATAGGCCCCATCCATGGGTCCATCTTCTCCATCACAGTGCCTGGGAGGTATCCGATGTCCTTACCCATGGTCTGGATTGGACGACTAACGATAAGCTTATCGTACTCCTGCTTCTCAATCAGATCGAGGCAACAAGCCAAAGAAATAAGTGTCTTGCCACAACCAGCAGCGCCGGTTACAGATACGATAGAGAGGTCTTTATTCATCATTGCATCTACAAGAAACTGCTGCTCGCGGTTTCTCGGAGATACGCCAGTAAGGCCATGCTTCTTTACCTTAACTAGTGGCTTATCATGATTGATGACGCGGACCAGTGCAGTCTTGCCTGGGTCTGAATCACTAATAAGGGTTAAGTACTGGTTTGGGTAATAGCGCAAATCAGTATACTTATCATAGTATACACTTGCACCGGCATAGAAGGAATCAATCGCTTCGCTAGGAACCTTAAGGACAGCAGTGCCGGCATATAGTTCACCAACATCGTTTGCCATCTTATCTGAGTTGAAGTCCTGAGCCTCAACACCAAACACATCTGCCCTGATCATCAGGTTGATGTCTTTAGTTACGAGGATTGTCTTGCCGGACTTTGCTAGCCCCAGACAAACATTCAGGATGCGGTCATCATTAATGTTGACAACCATGGCAGGATTCTGGGATTCAAGGAAACCCAACTCCACACGGAGTGTTCCGCCACTTTCATTAACCTTGACACCTTCGCTTAGGCTGCCAAGCTCTCTAAGCTCATTCAAATCTCTAGTGACCTGGCGGGCATTCTTGCCTACCTCGTCGTCACGAGTTTTGAACTTATCCAACTCTTGAAGAACTACGTATGGAATTACTACTGCGTTGTCGCTGAAACTACGAATACTACTTGCACTGTAAAGAAGAACTGAAGTATCTAACACGTAGGTTTTTGTCATGTGTGCTTGGTTCTTTCATCAGAGAAATGAACACGGGATAGGAATCTAACCAAACACTATTTAATGTTCTTCATTCGTCAGCCTCTCCTGGTTCGTTGATCTTACCGCTGTGGTAAATACCAAGTGCGATTCTTCTCAATCGCTCTTCCATAGGTAGGGGGCTATTGTGGATAAATGCATGAGCCGATTGGTTGGGGAGCAACATCAAGTTGCCATCATCTCCAGGCCCATCACCAGGGTTGTTATTAGTTTTGACTTCATCGATATGGTGAACAACGGCAGAAGGCTTTAAATACTTCTTACCATCAATCTCAACCAAAAGAGGACTATCGGGGTAGTACTTTCTGGTACGCTCCTCGACAACCAAACGGTGCTCTGCTACATACCCATCTTTAGCGAAGGGGTGCTCAGGTACTAAGATTTGAACATAGCCCTGATCACCTATCCTTCTTCCGCCTTTCCAAGAAGGGTTCTCCTCGCCCTTCTTGAAGTTAGATAAGTGGGAAAGCCTTTGTTGCTTTTCCTCCTCCGTTAGATAGTCCCACGGATTTGAGGAAGGTATCACTACAGGCTCATCACTTACTGGCTGCAGATTATGCCCCTTGATGTACTTAGGAATTCCAACGGACTTCTTATAGTGCTCACGCTTGACTTCAACGAATTCTCCACAACCGCAATGGCAGATGTGTTTGAATTGGTTGCGCCGAACCCAGCGATCTATAGTTATGGATTTCCTAGACTTTGGCATTTAGAAAGGGGTAGTAGCCTTCCGCTTCTCCAACTCATTCAGAAGGTCTGACTGGCGGGCCTCAAGGCCCTTAACAACTTCACGAGTAGCCTTGGCCTGAGCCTTGGCGTCCTCCTTGATATGGGTAATCTCACGAGCCAGCCTACAAACTGAATCCTTTAGCTCCTGCTCCGTAAGACCCTCAACAACCGAATCACTCTGCTCTACATCGTCCATGGTAATGCTCCTTTAATGCTTACTTCATCTGCCCTTCGACAAAAATATCGAGACCATAATTCAACAGTTCATCGCTGTCGTTCATCTTAAATCCGCCCTTAACCTTATGAACACCAGCCTCAAGTTTGAGGCCGTCATCAAGGGACTTAGCAACGTTCTTACTCATCGTCTTCGGGAGGAAGCCAACATGGGCCCACTCCCCATCAATCTCGGCCAGAACCTTGATAGCATTGAAATCGTATTCGTTTCTACGATCACGCTCTAGCTTGATTGGTGTCTTATCCGTAACCTTCTTGAGAAGGTCCTGGCGCTCCTCAAAGGTCACACCCGCTACACGAGCTATGATGCGACGCTGAGTAAGCTCAACCTTCTGCTTCATTCGTGCAGCATAATCCGTAAGTGACGACTTCTTAATGGCCATACTTAAAACCTGTAGTGGAAATTGTAGTGGGATTATTTTCAAGTCCTAGTGTGCTATCCGAACAAATTGTCCAGTTAATCTCATACCAAGGTTGAACAGGATAAACTGGCAAGTCTGGAAATGTAGGCACTGGTATATAGGGAGGATAGGTCGGGACTACCCAGGGGGCAATCTCAGGCCACGTAATCTTCGGAGCAGTCTGCCAACCGAAACCACAAGCCGGACAGCCAGGCTGTGCACCGTTCTCCTTAGTTACCTCTACCTTACAAGCTGTACATACGAACTTACTAATCATAATCTGACAAACTCCACTTTGTCCTGAAAAGATTTAACATCTGTCGCACCAGAATAAGTGATGCCGCTTCTCAATGCTCCAGAGTATCTTTCAATAAACTGAGCCACAGGCTCGCCTAGATCAAGATAAAGACTCTTACCCTCTGCACAAGTGCCGGGCTTTAACCCACCCTTCCAACGATTCTGTGCCTCCTTAGAAGCCATTCCGAAGTATAACTTCTTAGGCACACCATCAACGTATACTAAATCGGCTGCGCTCTCGGGACACCTAGCGAAGCCGCCACCTAGCATGCATGAACCGGCGCCGGCGGCGATAGCTTTGGTGAAATCAGACGGGCTTTTAATTCCACCATCCTGAATAACAGGAAGACCAAGCTTCCTTGAGACCGGGTGGAAGTTCTGCAGAAGCGAGAACGGGTGCTGATAACAGCCAGCAGTGTAACGAGTAATGCAGGCACTGCCTGTACCAATGGCCACCTTAACAGCATCAGCGAAGTCAGCTACAAGATACATAAGCTCAGTGTTGATGGTGTTGCCCACAACAAGCTTAATATGAGGGTACCTCTTCTTGAGGGTTCGGCCAAGGTCTATAACTGGCTGACTGTATCCATGGGCAATATCAATGGTGATGACGTTTGCGCCGGCCGAAATTAACTTGTCTGCCAACTCCAGCTGAGAACCACCAACACCGATTGATGCTGCTACAAGATCGCACTCCTTAGCAACCTTCTTCACCTCATCCAGATAGTCCTGCTCTACAGGAAAGGCTCGATGAAGAATACCAAGGGCCCCCAGCTTCCTTAGTGCTATGCAAAAAGAAGCGTTCGTAACTGCAGACATATTGGACGCAATCATTGGAACATCGAGGAAAACGCCGCGGAATACTTCGGACTTAACATCAGCATCAAGACGAGAAGCACAAGAATTCATGCTCTGGTTAATTGATACATCTTCAAAAGCCAAAGACTTAGGCATATCAAGGTACGGATTAGTCTTGTACCCAACTACCTCGTCTCCTACTAGAATTCCCTGGCGCTTAAGGCTCTCCACTAATGCTTTGTAATCCATTTTATTCTCTTTCAACTGCGGACCTGCATATACCAAAAGTGCGGCGATGTATAGGTGAAAGTCCGTACTTTCTAATAGCTTCTAGATGAGCAGCAGTACCATAACCCATGTTAGTATCGAAACCATACTCAGGCCACATCTCATGATACGTCTTCATCAGATTATCATGATATACTTTTGCCACTATTGAAGCAGAAGCAATACACTCAAACCAATTATCGCCCTTAATCACAGACGTCGTTGGCACAAGTGTCATGGCTCGGAAGTCCAAGCCACCGTCACAAAGTAAAAAGTCGGGATTGCTTTTAGCGGTGCATTCTGCTAAAGCTTCCATAGCAGCCTTACGAATAGCTCGATGGATATTAATCTCATCGATTTCGGAGGCGCTGCACGAACCAATCCCATAAGTAGAGACAGATGTAATCTCTTCAGATAACTCTTCACGCCTCTTAGCGGAGAGCTTCTTAGAGTCTTTTATTCCAGAGATGTTATGCTCTGGAGGAAGAATGACACAAGCCACAACAACATCCGCTGCCAACGGACCCCGACCTACTTCATCAAGGCCAGCTATTGACAGCCCATACTTGGCTTGAATCTCACTTAGGAATTTAGACGCATCTTCCCGGTTATCAAATTTCAGGTCGACTTCATGTACCATACATCCTAACTAGGACTCTTAGTCTTCTGGTACTTTAGCGAATTATCCACACACGAACCCTTGCAGTACTCGCATTTAATTACCTGCTTGAAGTCCGGCTTGTAGGCGTTTCTGATTTCGTAAAAGCCTGTGCCTCCGCACTCCTTACATGTCATCGCTGCCCTCCGGTGTGTGGTAGCCGGGGATCAATATACGACTCTGGCGGTCAGGAGTCAACGCCTTTGCGCGGCGCTCTGCAAGCTCTTCCTGCGACTTCTGAATAAGCTCATGGATCTGCATATTTCGCTGCTTGATCTGAGCCACGTTCTTCTTGTGAGCCTCATTCTTGCGGTAGTCACCAAGGACGCGCATCCCGTCCTCCTCGTACTTGTCGCAGACCCTTGACTTATTCAACTCGATCTTAATCGGCTTCGAGTTGTTAGTCTTCTTGGTACAAAAACCGTTGCTCTCATGAACACAGAGACGACACTTAACGCGCATGGTAATTCTCCAAATCCTTAATCAAAGCTACAAACTCAGGCCACGTCTTAATTCGGAAGTCACTCTTAACATCCTGGTTCCAAGGCTGATCGAACACTACAGTCGTGCCGGGGAATGCCTCGATGTTATGAGGGCCATCATCAAGGAGAAGGTCTCCTACAACAGCGTCCTTACGATGAGTAGCAATAACGTTCTTTGAATCGAAATCTGGGATGTGCTTCTTCAACCAACGACACTTGTCATACAGCGCAGTCTTCCCAGACCGGGGAGCGGCGGTCACAATAATTAAATCGTGACCCCGCTCCTTCAGTTCTGCAAAGGCCTCAGCTACTCCATCTATGGGGGCGAGGTCCGCGAAGAACCCTTCCTTTTCCATAATATGGTAGATAGCCATCCCGCACTGGGGCTTAACGAACTCATGGACATTCCAACGTTGGATATCTTCCTTGACTAAATTGTCGAAGTATTTAACGTTGTAAAGTGAAAGCCAATGGCCAATAGTATCGGCGCAAACCCCATCCATATCTATAAGTAATCTCATGTAATACCTCTAACTTTTCCTACATAATTATAATACAAAAGACCACTTATGTTAACGCTTAATTTCCTATAGGGGATGATCCTTAGTTACACTTCGTATATCCACAGTCGCGGCAGACTGGGCACCCATCCTGATAGACCACATTACTACTGCCACACTTCTCGCAACCCTTCTTAGCTGTGTTGGTTACGATAGTTCCATCAGCTACATACTTCTTAAGGGCTCTACGTAAGACACTGGAAAGGCTGAACAAATCGTCAGACTCGTCCTTATCAAGCTGCTCAACTACGTGCTGAACAGGAGAACCATGGCGAAGAGCAAGACTGAGCATACGAGTAAAGGTGCCGTAGGTCTTGTTCTTAAACTTGTTTCCAATGTTAGAAACCAAGGTCTCTTCACCATTATAATTGAACGTGATGTCATACCTATTGGTGTCCTTGTTTATCTTCGTCTTTGACATGAAGCCAGACTTAACACTCTTTGGAATACCAGCTTCCTTTGATGGTCCCCCAAATAGCTCGTAAGGCTCACCCTCAAGTAGGCCAACTACGATAGTCCAAGGCTCTCCTTGTACGACTCCATGATAAATATCACAAGGAAGAGCTACCGGACGGCGAGGTGCGTGGGTACGAACAACCTTTAGGGGACGACCATCCTTATCCTTAGTTGAGGTAACCAGAACTCCAGCACGGCTACCGTCACGATAAATGGTAACGCCCTTCAGCCCCTGCTCCCAAGACTTCAAGTAAAGCTCACCAACAGTATCCTTAGAAACATCCTCGGGGAGATTGATGGTGCAAGAAATAGAGTGATCAATGTAAGACTGAATGATACCCTGAATCTTGACTCTCTGGTTCCAGTCGATCTTATCTGAAGTTACAAAGAAATCAGGCAGCTCAGGAATAGTGACGCCGTCCCATTCAGGGTTCGCCATTTTAATCCAATCGGATACGTTCTTATGGAATACAGGGAACTCCTGCCATTTGTCCCCCATGTGGTCAACAAAGTCTACACGACTGTGCTTGTCATCATGGTTGATTCTCTTGCGGCGAATATAGTAGTTCCTAAACACTGGCTCAATACCGGACGACTTATTAAAGGAAACAATAGCCACTGATCCAGTTGGAGCATTAGTCAATAGGGAAATATTCCGGCGGCCGGACTTCTTCATCCTGGCTAGAGTCTTCTTAGGAAGACGCTTTAGGAATGGGCAATCCTTCTCGGTCTCCCAATCCCACGCCTGGAACGCACCACGCTCCTCTGCTAGAGTAACGGACTCTTCATAACACTCGTTGCGAAGCGTCTCGAAAATCCTACCAGCCATCTCGATACCTTCATCGCTATCGTAACGAAGCTTGAGACAGGCAAGAGCGTCGCCTAGAGCGAACGTTCCAGTACCAGTACGACGACCAATACGACAACTGTCCTGTAGCTTCTTCCAAAGAGCAATCTCGTCGTCAGTCTGGGCCAAGGATAGAATTCTATCAATGCACTCAATCTCTAGATCTACGATATCATCCATAAGGCGCTGGGCAATATGGGAGTAACGAGAGAACGTCTCGAAATCAAAATATGCATTATCCTGGAAGGGATTAATGACAAACGAAGCTAGGTTCAGCGTCAGTAGGCGGCAAGCATCGTTAGCCGACAGGGGAAGCTCGCCGCAAGGATTGGTCGAGATAGTCTCGAATCCAGCCTCCTTATAATAGTGAGCAGGAAGCTCACGGGTAATGTTATCCCACATAAGCAGACCCGGCTCAGCACTGGCGTGAACGGAATCGATCATCTCAACCCAAAGGTCGCGAGCTTTAATCTCCTTGGTGACCTCAGGCTTACCGTCGCAGGGCCACTGTAGAGTAAAGGTAGAGTCGTCTCGGACAGCCTCCATAAACTCGTCACTGATTCTAATAGATACATTAGCACCAGTAACCTTGGATAGGTCTCGCTTCATCTTTACAAACTGGAAGATGTCCGGATGGCGAACATCAATCGAAATCATGAGCGCGCCGCGGCGGCCGGCCTGACCAATCATACGACAGACATAGCTATACAGGTCGGCAAAACTCCACGCACCGGTAGTAGTGCGAGCAGCATTGTTTACAACAGTACCCTCTGGGCGAAGCTTGGAGATATCTACGCCCACGCCGCAACGACGCTTGAATAGCTGAGCCAGGCTCCTAGCTGCATCCATAATGGATTGGATGTTATCCTCAGGGCTCTCAGTCACAACGCAATTTGACAGGCTCTGGGTTACGTAGGGGTTTCCAATAGCGCTCATTGGAGAGCCTTGAGGTACAATATACTTGAAGCCCTTTAGTGCCTCAAAAATAGTTTCCTCATCTAGCGGGTTTGCGTAGTTGGCTTCAATACGCGCAAACTCCTTTGCTAGGCGACGATGCATATCGTCAGGGGTAAGTTCCTTGTAGTCACCGGCCTTATCTCTAAGGGCGTACTTGTCAACAAATGTCTTGGCAGACAGGTCGTCTCCGCTGTAGTATTCTAAAGATGCCTTATAAGCTTCCTCGTAAGTTGCCACGCTCTCTCCTTAACCTTTGAACTGAAAATCCCAAACGCCTATACAGGCGAAACTCTCTTCTATATCTGCAATAGGAACAGCTACGCCCCTAGCTTGTGGACTAATCGACGGAGTCTTAAGCTTAATCTTCCTTGAGAATACATAGTCAAAGAACCAAGCTAAGAATTCCGGACGCTTAAGCAAGTAGATCTTGTACTTCTTCCTCTTGCCCGGAACAACCCATGCGATAATATCTGCCTTACACTTAAAGATACTCCCTGGAGAACCAGTGGAGATATCGAAGAACACCTCGACAAAGAAGTTCTTATACTTTGCCGCAGCAGCATCAAGCTTGACTTCGATCGTTACAAAATCTCTACGAGCACAGTCTAGTTCCTCTCGTAGAATCTTTTTCAATAACGCATCGGCGACAACGTTCCTACTTTTAGATAATCTAGGATCCAGCTTCTCGACCATTAAATCGAAGTCTGGATTTCTAGTACTGACGTTCTCTGCACACAAGCCAAACTCGGCCTTGAAAAAGTCAACTACAACATCTTCGCCAACAGCTCCGCGAGCTAAGTCCCTAACAAAATCATAGTGAGATATAACTCGCTTACGTTTCTTTGCAGCCATTACTTCTCCCAGGTATCCGAGATATTCACGTCAACCTTCATCGGAATGCGCTTGAAGAAGTGGGAGAAACCCTTAATCATATTTGACTCAAGCAGCTTAGCTACAGCTTCTGCTTGGTCCTCCCTTGCCTCTACAACGATTTCGTCATGCACAACCATTAGAATCCTGGCATCATACCCAGCATCCTTGATTGCGTTGTATACGTAGATCATCGCCTGCTTTGTTACGTCAGCACCACCGCCCTGTACAGGGTTGTTCTTACCCTGCCGCTTGATGGCACCCTTAATCTTCTCGAAATCTGGGTGGTCCTGCGGAGGAAGCGGAAGCCAACGCTTACGACCAGAGACAGTCTCAGAGTAGCCCTTGTTAATGGTATCGTTTGACCACCTATCAAGAGTCCTCTTAATCTTGGCGTAACGAGCAAAGTAATCATTGATAATCTGCTCGGCCTCTTCCTTCTCAATACCTAGACGCTCTGCAAGGGTCTGGGCGCCACCGCCGTATACAAGTAGGAAGTTTAGAGTCTTGGCAATCTTACGCTCGCGACTCTTCTTTCCAACCTTGTTATAGGGGATGTTAAATACAACTGAGGCGGTATAGGTGTGAACGTCAAGATCGTTGCCGTTCTCATCAACCGTCATGTACGCCTTACAGAGTACAGGGTCCTGAGAACAATCCGCTAGGATGCGAAGCTCTTGCTGGCTGAAGTCAGCCGTGATTAACTTGTAACCCTTACGTGCAATGAAACAACTTCTGAAGTCAATCGAGTTAGGATCGTCTTCATCGTATGATGGTACCTGTTGAAGATTTGGATTGCTTGAACTGGCGCGACCAGTATCGGCTTCAAGCTGGTTAAAGTTTGCGTGAATGCGCCCTGTAATTGGGTGAATCTTAGCTAAGAACTTATCACCATAGCGCTTGAGAATAGTACTATAGCCGCGGTAGTCCACTAGCAGTGCGAACACCGGGTGCTGGCTTTTGTACTTCTTAATCGTATCTTCTTCAGTATCTGGCAGCTCGAAGCCCAGCTTCTTTAGGTGCTCTAGCAGCTGCGCTGTACTGTCTAAATTAAATGATGGTAGACCAAAAAGATTCTTCTGTGCAACGACACCGGAGAAGTGCTTGTGAATCTCACCAGAGAGCTTCTTAAATCTCTTAGTTACTTCAACAATCAACTCTTCCCACTGCCCGCGGTCCACGAGAGAACCATAAACTTCCATCTCTGCGAATACAGGGAGACAACCATTCTCAAGGTCTGAGACCTTAAGGAGAGCGTCTTTCTCCATGTAATAGGACATCTGGAAGAACAGGTCGGGTAGTAGTACAACGTCAGCGGCGGCGTACTGGAACTCCTTCTCGGTAATAGGATTAGCAATAGGATCTCTATCAATAAACCCACTACGAGCTTCCTTCTTAAGCTCAATACCTAGATACTTAGAAACCACCGTCACAAGAGACGGCCTTCTGTTGTAGCCCGCACCAGGATTCTTACCGACAGTAAGTAATCGCTCAGCTACCTGACAACAATATAAATTGACTACACGGATTCCGTACTTGACGTAAATCCACTTGTAGTCATAAACTGCATTGAAGAATAACTTAAGAATATCCTTGTTCTCAAGGATTCTCTTTAGTGGTTCGAAATCTAGACCAAGGTAGGCAGGATAAATGTAGCACTTGGAAGACGTACCAATCTGCAGGATAAGGGGATCCCCTTTATGAGGATCTAGTCCTGTGTTCTCAGTATCGACCGCAAGAATCTTCTCATGAGAGAGAAGCTCTACGGTACGTTCTAAATCTTCCTGAGTCTTGATTACCTCGTAACTTACAGAGTCTGCAAAATTATAGGTATCCTGCGACTCGGTCGCAGAAAGGAAATTCACTGCCCTCTCCTCTGGTCGCGCAGCACATTAGGTCTGTTGGCTGGGCTATTATAGATAGCCTCCTGCCTACGGAACTCTACAAGGTCCGGAAGATATTCAAGGATATCAACCTTAGGCTCCCACCAATGGACTGCCTCCTTAAGCTTTGTAATATCAGCTACTGCCGAGTAGCTAGGAAGTTTGCGGTCGGTCAACTCAAAAGGCATTCTGAAAATCTTGACAGACTTCTGGAGTTCCTTAATCAATTTCTTAATCGAAGTTCCTACACCACTGCCAATATTTACAGTACCGGTAAACCCAACCTCATGGAGACCAATGATGGCAGAGACGGCATCAGAA
>JACCDR010765417.1_pt1 | contig 18871 bp, 16 predicted proteins | sample 7446431 | NCBI WGS metagenome assembly JACCDR01 (sample SAMN15323443, study PRJNA562643) | freshwater metagenome | isolation source: river surface water | place: USA:Blue River Watershed | collected 2017-08-17
AACAAAGAACAAAATACGTTCAGATGTCCTTAGAATACAAGACAAATGAAGGTATATATTAAAACCACAAAGGCTAACAAAGCCTTCTTGCAAAAGTACAAAAATGGTGTGGTCATCAAAGCTGAAACTGGTGACGAAGTAGGAATGATGATGTATGGCATTCTTGCCAGCTCATTCAATCGTGAAAAGTTTATGGAATTCTCAGAAGAGGAATTCTGTCGAGAATATAGATACAGTTGAAATAATCCTAGTGTCTAATGCTTAAACTTATTCAATCAATTAAAAATCCACTCTTTTAAATGGCTTTTTCCTTCTAAAAGACGGGTTCTCTTCTCTAAAAGATAGCCTATCTTATGTTTTAGATAGGTTTTTCCATAAAAAAGATGGGATTTCCTATCTCCAAGATAGCCTAGCCTGTGTTTTAGATGGATTTTTCCATAAAAAAGATGGGATTTCCTATCTCCAAGATAGCCTAGCCTGTGTTTTAGATGGATTTTTCCATAAAAAAGATGAGTTCTCTTCTCTAAAAGATAGCCTATTCTATCTTTAGGATGGCTTTTTCCTATAAATAATGATAAGGTAGTTTTATTTTTTATCAATGCTGAATTATCTTAGAGAATGCTATACAACTATTTCATTTTTAATCAATTGACACCATGAAAAATATAAAAATGAGCATTGTTTACGGATTTGGAATCTTATCCCTATTACTAATCGTTGGTGATTTGGTATGCTATCAGTCCTCTATCGGAGCTTCTTTGAGAAAGTTAGGTCTGCCTTTGTCGGTTCTCTTTTTCTTATTAATGGTTTCTGCGTATTTTTATGAGAAACGTAACAATAAGTCTAAGCATACCAGTTGAAAGAAGGCACGTGTAATGACAATGCAAAGGTACGAAATTGCGACATTTCGCAGGCAAAGTTTTTCATAGACTAAAATTGCTGAGAGTACCAGTAGAGAGGCGTTTGAAAACGTCAACACCATAAAATGCTAAATCTTTACATGACCTTCTTTTAAAATTTTCAAGTTCTCTTATCTTCAAATTTTCAAATCCTCCAATTGTTCTTTGTTTCGATACAAAAAATGCTATCTTTGCAAACCTTTTTTGTCGTACATTCGGCACTTTTATCAATGTTTTAACAATTTAAAAATGAAAAAATTATCTCTAATTTTGTGTGGAGGATTAGCGATTGCAACAAGCTTACTTTCTTGCAATAAAAGTGAAAATAAAGAACAAGCCACTACTGCTACTACCACAGAGTCAAGCATCAACGGAAAAAAAGTAGTTTATGTAAACACAGATTCTTTGTTGACAAACTACCAATTTTACAAAGACGCACAAAAAGAATTTGAAAACAAAGGATACCGTTTACAGGTAGATTTGGGTCAGCGTGAGCGTTCTTTGCAAACCGAAGGAGCTGCGATTCAACAAAGAGCACAAGCCATGACGCAAGCCGAATTGCAAGCTGCCGACATGATGTTGCGTAAAAAAGCGTCTGAATTGCAACAATATAGCCAACAAAAACAAGCGGCTTTGGCTCAAGAGCAAGCAAAAAAACAAGAAGAATTGTACTCAAATATCCGTGAGTATATCAAAAAACACAATGCCGAAAACAAATACGAATTTGTGTTAGGCTACAGTGCCAATGGCGGAGGTATCTTATTTGCTGACGAGTCGGTGGATGTTACCAAACAAATTATCGAAGGTTTGAACAAGGAATATGCCGAGAAAAAAGGTGCAGCCCCTAAGAAATAATTTGCGTTTGCAGTACATACACAAAGCCATACAGATTGCTCTGTGTGGCTTTTTTGGCTACAACTATTTTCTACCTTATTGAAACAATTACATTCTATCATTTTTTATACATACAATTATGGCAAAAGAAAAAATCGAAAAAAACGTATCTATCAAAAACAAAAGGGCTTCTTTCGAGTACCATTTTATCGACCATTTTACGGCTGGCATCATGCTGCAAGGCACTGAAATAAAGTCGATTAGACAAGGAAAGGTGAATTTGACAGATGCTTATTGCGTGTTTATGGACGAGGCCTTGTACATTCGCCAAATGAACATCTCGAAGTACAATGAAGGCACGTATTACAACCACGAGCCCTTGCGTGACCGCAAATTGTTGCTCACCAAAAAGGAGTTGAAAAAACTACAGGAAAAACTCAAAGACCAAGGACTTACGATTGTCCCTACTCGTTTGTTTATTTCTGACAGAGGTTTTGCCAAGCTTGATATTGCCTTGGCGAAAGGTAAAAAATTGTACGACAAGCGAGAAAGCATCAAAGAAAAAGATGTAAAACGCAGCATGGAACGAGAATAAAACTGAGCAACACCCCAAAACAATGCAACAATCATTTTCAGCCGATTATTGGGTAAAGCATTTCCAAATGCAAGCACACCCCGAAGGTGGGTATTTTGTAGAAACCTACCGAGCCAACGAAACAATACCTGTAGAGGCACTTCCTAGCCGTTTCAAAGGGACTAGAAATTTCGCTACAGGTATTTTATTTTTACTAGAAAACCATCATTTTTCTGCGTTTCATCGCATCCAAGCCGACGAAATGTGGCATTTTTATGCAGGTGGTAGCCTCGATATTTATGTTATTCATCCGTCTGGACAACTAGAAACCATCGTTTTAGGCAACAATCCCAGCCAAGGCGAAGTGTTTCAGGCGGTTGTCCCAGCAGGGTGCTGGTTTGCTTCTCGGCCTCATGCCACAAGTGCCTACAGCTTGGTCGGTTGTACGGTAGCACCAGGCTTCGACTTTGCCGATTTTGAACTCGCCAATCGTGCTACCCTTTCCTTGCTATACCCTGCATACCAAACACTTATAGCACAACTCACCTACGCTTAATTACTGCAAATAGCCATAAGCAACGCCTCTATATTCGTCAAAAATACTGCGTGTAATCGCCTTCGCCATTCTTTCTTCCAGTGCCACTTCTCTCGACAAAAATCCAGAAGCCGTGCCAAGCCACACAGGTTTATTAAGGTTTTCGTCAATCATCTGAATCATCAATGTGCCACCTTTCAGCGTCATTTTACGGGTTGTCCATTCGGCGTTTGGTGCTTCGTCGAGCTTACGGCTGTCTTTGAGTTTTACTTTATTGTGATACGCCGAAAAAATAATCACAATATCGGGCATTTCGGTAGTTTTTCTAAAACCCCTTGCCTGCATTTGTCTATCTATTTCCTCCGTAATGGCATCTTGTGCCTGTGTACTTAAAATAGATTCTCCTTGATTGATGATTACCTGATACGTTTGATTAAAATTTTTACCTAAAAAGAAATCATTATTGGCTTGTACCGCCAATTTGGAGGTACTACAAGCAGCCATCAACACCGTGATGCCTACCCAAAGAAGCAACTGTTTCATGATTGTATGGTCAATGGTTTTGTTTGGAAAAGATTTAATACAAGGCTAAGTATATTTTGTCATAGCCTTGTTGCACTACTTTATATTCTGATTACAAATATTTAATAAAATCTTAATATAACAAGATTTTTTTGCATTATTCTAATTAATTCTTTCTATAAAAAATATCAATATACGTGAGAATACTCATAAAAAAGTAGTTATGCCCTAGTCTGAGTAAAGTGCATCAACGCTTAGGCGTATTCGTAGAGGAATTTTGATGGTTTATCGAAAAAGTTTAAAAAAATAGACCCTCGTTTCAAGCATCTATAAAATATCCTGTATTTTTGGCACATGAAATCATGCACAGCCATCTTTCTCAGTGTATTCATCCTGCTCGGAAGCCTCCTTCCGAAAGGGGATGCTTTGCAATTGGTAAAAGTGGGTGAATTGCTCAAGCATTATCAAATGCACAAAGCCCTTGAAAAAGAAGACCTTTCTTTCTTAGCGTTTTTGAGTATGCACTATTCTGCAACTTCTAAGCACACCAAAACGGCAAAGCACTCACATTCGCATTTGCCAAGCTTAGACTCTCAGGCGGTTCATGCTTTTGTGTTGCCTGCATTTCACCAAATTGCCTTGGTTTTTAAACCCATCGTAAAGGATTTTACCGATGCCCATTTTGTTTGGAAAAACCTCTACCGTTTTTCTATGACCTCTACGCTGCTCAATCCACCCCGACTCGGTTAAGTATGAATGCCCTCTTGTGCGTTTGACGTTAGCAATCGGCGTTCTCTCTTCATGTAGTTTTCATCCATGCCATGAGCCAAAGCATTTATGATGCCTTGCCCATAGCTATGCCTTTATAAACTGTTTCGACAAAAAGAACAGCGGCATCTGTCAAAAAAACTATTTTTTCATTACAGCATTTCAACAAAGATGATAGATTCATTGATTCGATTCAGCATCCATAACAAGCTGATTATCGGACTCATGGTATTGTCGTTGGTTGTGTGGGGCGGTGTATCGCTCTCGCAATTAACGGTAGATGCCCTGCCCGATATTACCTCCAATCAGGTACAAGTAATTACGCAATCGCCAGCGTTACCTGCCACAGAAGTGGAAAAGTTTATCACTATTCCTTTAGAAATTTCGCTCCGTACTGTTCCGAATACAAAAGAAATTCGCTCGTTCTCTCGCATGGGTTTGTCTATTATTACCGTTGTATTCGACGACGACGTACCGATTGAAAAAGCCCGACAGCAAGTCACCGAAAAAATCAGAGAAGCCGAACCCAACTTGGTAACTGGGGCGGGTCGCCCCGAACTTGCCCCTATCACTACGGGCTTGGGCGAGTTTTATCAATATACCCTTGCCGTTGACCCCGCTTTTAGCCAACATTATTCGCTTACTACCTTGCGGACAATTCAAGATTGGATTGTCAAACGGCAACTGTTAGGCATCAAAGGCGTAGTAGAGGTAAGTTCTTATGGGGGCAATCTCAAGCAATACGAAGTTGCGATTAATCCTGAAAGGCTCAGTGCAGCCAACCTTAGCATCACCGACGTGTTTAAGGCTTTGCAAGAAAACAATGCCAATACAGGAGGGAGTTATATCGAAAAAGGAACAGATGCCTATTTTATCCGTGCCGAAGGGATGGTCAATAGCCTCGACGACCTTGGCAATATTGTGATTACTAACCGAGGCGGGCTACCCGTATTGGTCAAAGACGTGGCAAGCGTACAGTTTGGTCATGCCATTCGTTACGGAGCTATGACCCGCAACGGCACTGGCGAAGCTGTAGGGGGCATTGTTTTATTACTGAAAGGGGCATCGGCTCAAAAAGTAGTAAAAGATGTAAAACAACGCCTTGCCAATATTCAGCAATCTTTGCCCGAAGGCATCAAAATTGTACCATTTATCGACCGCAGCAAACTGATTGACAAAGCCATTGGCACAGTAGAAAAAAACCTTGTGGAAGGTGGGCTTATCGTGATATTCGTCTTGGTTCTTTTACTAGGAAATCTCAGGGCTGGTATTGTGGTAGCTTCGGTAATACCGCTTTGTCTGCTTTTTTCTTTCAGCATGATGAATCTCTTTGGCGTATCGGCCAACCTGATGTCGTTGGGTGCTATCGACTTTGGCTTGATTGTCGATGGGGCTGTTATCATCGTAGAAGCCATCATACACCATCTTCACGACAGGGCACGTGCCGCAGGTACGCTTCGACTTACCCAGCAAGAAATGAACGACGAAGTGTTTCATTCGGCGGTAAGTATTCGTAAATCGGCAGCTTTTGGCGAAATCATTATTCTGATTGTTTATCTTCCGATTTTAGCCTTGACGGGCATTGAGGGCAAAATGTTTCGCCCAATGGCCGAAACCGTCGGCTTTGCCATTGTTGGTGCTTTGCTCTTATCCTTAACGTATGTTCCGATGATGTCGTCGCTTTTATTAAGTAAAAACATCAAAGTAGAAGAAACCATTTCCGATAAAATCATTCATTTTTTGTACCGTTTTTACGAACCTGCTATTCGTTGGGTATTGCAACACCAAAAAATCACGGTATTTACGGCCTTGGCATTATTTGTGGGAAGCTTGGGCGTTTTCACCCAATTGGGTGGCGAATTTATCCCAGAACTCAACGAAGGCGATTTTGCCGTAGAAACCCTGCTGCACAGCAATGCTTCGCTCTCGCAGAGTGTCAAGGTCAATACCCAAGCCCAAAAAATAGTCTTGTCGCAATTCCCCGACGAGGTGAGCCAAGTGGTATCGAGAATTGGTACATCCGAAATTCCGACCGACCCCATGGGGATTAATGCCTGCGATTTAATTATCGAATTAAAAGATATACAACATTGGAAAAAGGCTTCTTCGATGGAAGAATTGGCGGAAAAAATGGACGAAGCTTTGAAAGTTTTACCGGGTGTCAATTTCGAGTTTACTCAACCCATCCAAATGCGTTTCAATGAACTCATTGCTGGCGTAAAATCGGATGTAGCCATCAAGATTTTCGGAGAAGATTTAGGTGTTTTATACGAAAAAGCCCAAGCCTGTGCCAAACTAATTGCTCCAATTCAAGGAGTAGGCGATTTGAAGGTACAGCAAATAGAAGGTGTGCCGCAAATTGTGGTGCAATACGACCGAGCCAAAATAGCCCAATATGGTCTTAAAATCAGCGACTTAAATGCTGTTGTCAAAACAGCCTTTGCAGGCGAAGAAGCAGGCTTTGTGTATGAAGGTGAAAAACGCTTTGGCGTAGTAGTGCGTTTGGATTCTACTTTCAGAAAAGACATTCAGGATGTGAGCGAGCTGTACGTCGATTTGCCCAATGGCGGCCGTCTTCCTTTGTCGCAAGTAGCAACAGTGTCGTACCAAGATGCCCCTACCGAAATCGCCCGTGACAATGCCCGTCGCCGTATCACCATTGGTATTAACGTGCGAAACCGAGATGTAGAAAGTTTGGTCAAAGAAATCCAACAGGTTTTACAGAAAAAAATAGACCTACCTGCGGGTTACAATATCGAATACGGGGGGGCTTTTGAGAACCTCAATGCTGCCAAATCACGCCTTTCGATAGCTGTTCCTGTGGCGTTGTTTCTGATTTTTGCCTTGTTGTTTTTTACTTTCCAGTCATTCAAAGAAGCCCTTATCATTTTTGTGGCTATTCCGCTTTCTGCCATTGGAGGCATTTTGGCCTTATGGCTGCGAGATATGCCCTTTTCGGTTTCGGCAGGCATTGGCTTTATTGCGTTGTTTGGGGTAGCCGTACTCAATGGCATCGTGCTGATTGCCTATTTTAATACGCTTGCTCAACAAGGCATCGAACAAGTATATGAACGCATCATTGTAGGGACAAAAACGAGGTTTCGTCCAGTAGTCATGACCGCCTCGGTAGCTTCGCTGGGTTTTTTACCGATGGCTTTATCTCACTCACCTGGGGCAGAAGTACAACGTCCCTTGGCAACGGTGGTTATTGGGGGGCTCATTTCAGCTACTTTACTGACCTTAGTGGTATTGCCCGTAATTTATAGCATTTTTACCACTACTACTTTTCATCTAAAAAATAAGGGTAAAATCGCTGTGTTGTTGCTTGGAGGGCTGTTGCTTTCGACCAAGCTCCAAGCCCAAAAACCCCTCACCTTAGACGAATGTATGGCATTGGCTTTGCAAAACAACCAAGCACTCAAATTAGGCTCGTTGGAAATAGCCAGTACGCAAGCTTTAGAAAAAACAGCCATCGAACTACCCAAAACCAGTATGGATGCACAGTTTGGCCGTACCCAAACATTTAGCAATAACGACTTTACGTTGAGTTTCGGACAAGGTTTTGCTTTGCCCTCGTTATACAAAGCACAAGCCCAATTGCTAAAAAGCCATACACTTACGGCCGAAAAGCGGTTGGCACTTACCAAAAATCAAGTAAAAGGTATGGTCAAAAGTTTGTACTACCATATTCTGAGCATACAGCAACTCCAAGGTATTTTGTTGCAACAAGATAGCCTGTACCAAAGTGCCTTGCGTGCAGCAAGCTTGCGGTATAAAACAGGGGAAACCAATTTGCTTGAAAAAGTGGCAACCGAAACACGCCTCCGAGAAATTCAAAACCGCAGACAAGGACTCAAGGCTGATGAAAAAAATGTGTATCAGCAACTCGCTTTTTTACTACAAATACCTGCAAATTTTGTGATTGAAAGCAATGTTCCATGGCAAAAACCTTTGGTCGTATATGACAAAACAAACGCCCTAGCCCAAAGTCCAGTGGTGGACGTTGCCCAACAACAACAAACGGTGGCCCGTTTTCAGACACAACTCGAAATAGCCAAGCAAAAACCTGATTTTAGAATTGGCTTGACCAACCAAAGTATTGAAAACCACATCAACCAAAACTATATCCAAGCGGGCATCAATATTCCGATTTTTGCTAAAGCTCAAAAAGCAAGAATCCAAGCCGCAGGCATCAATGAGCAAATAGCCCGTGACAATACAGCCTTGGTACAAGCTCAATGGCAAAAAGAATTGACCGCCCTAGAAATCCAAAAAGATAAACTCGGACAATCTGTTCAATACTACCAGCAATCGGCTATTCCACAAGCCGACTTAATGTTGAAAACAGCCCATACAAGTTACCAAGCTGGCGATATTGAGTACGTAGAATTTGTACAAAATATCACCCAAGCTTGGCAAATAAAAGAGCAATATGTAGCTGAAATGCAACAGTTTAATCAAATTATTATTCAAATTGAAACACTCATTGGTCATGAATAAAATGCGTATATATATAGCCATTGTAGCAAATATTTTTGTATTGGCTTGTCAAAAAAACACGGATAAATCCCAAGAAACCGCAGCTTCAGAAGCCACCAATGCTTCTGAACAGCAACAAGTGATGGTAAGTGCCGAACAAGCCCAACATTTGGCATTGCCCACAGGCAGTTTTGTCATCAAACAACTCAGCGAAAATATCACCGCCAATGGCAAAGTAGAAGTGCCTCCGCAACAAATGATTTCGCTAAGTGTGCCCATCAATGGTTTTATTAAAAATATCAGCTTGCTGCCCGGTACGCCAGTACGCAAAGGACAAGTATTGGCAACTGTACAAAGCATGGAATATGTGCAATTACAGCAAGAGTATTTGCAGGCCTTGAGTCAAAATGCCTTTCAAGCACAAGACTTAAACAGACAAGAAACCCTCAACCAAGAAAACGTTGGTTCAAAGAAAAAACTCCAACAAATAGATGCCGATTTCAAAACCAGTAAAGCCCTCATCAATGGCTTAGAAGAGAAGCTCAAACTCATTGGCTGTAACCTTGCACAATTGCGTCAAGGACATATTACGCCTACCATTCAGGTGCTGTCGCCTATTACGGGTTATACCAAAATGGTGTATGTAAACAACGGAAAAAACATTGCTCCAAGCGATGTGTTAGTAGAATTGGTAAGCCGAGAGCACCTGCACTTAGAACTCAATGTTTTTGAGAAAGATGCCAATAAAGTACAACTCAACCAAACGTTAGTTCTGGAGAATCCAGTACTATCAGACAAACCCGTTACAGGTAAAGTCATCTTGATAGGACAAACCGTCGAAGAACAAGCCAAGGCAATTTTGGTACACGGGCATTTAGACAACGAAGCACTAGAGCAAAAGCTCGTAGTGGGGCAATACGTCAATACTAAAATTAAGGTAGGCAGCAGGGCTGTACCCACACTTCCAGAAGAAGCGATTGTCAGAAGAGGCGAAGGCGGCTTTATTTTTGTACAAATCAAAACGAATACCTATCAAGCTGTGCCTGTCAAATTAGGTGTTACTGATAACGGTTTTGTAGAAATCATACCCGAAAAAACAGTCACACAGCCCATTGTTTTGAAGAACGCCTCAATTCTTTTTGCCCTCATGAGTGGTGGTGGAGAAGAAGAATAAACTATATTTGAAGGCTGACCCGTGTTTTGCGGATAAAAGATAAAATAAAGTATCCAAAATCCGCAAGCAAGAATATATGTCATGCAACGGTCAAAAACGAATGTTGAAATATGAATAAAATTCCTGTCAATATCATCACAGGACATTTGGGCGTAGGCAAAACTACTGCTATCCTGCATTTACTCAAACAAAAACCCACTGACGAACAATGGGTTATTTTGGTAAATGACTTTGGCGAAGTGTCTATCGACCATCTTACACTTTCGGCCAATGCCAACGCATCTTTGCAGGTAGTAGCGGTAGAGGGTGGTTGTATCTGCTGTTCGGCAGCAGACGAAATGTATGAAAATATCAAGAAAATTATCTATCAGCTTCGTCCGCAACGCCTCCTCATCGAACCTACGGGCATGGGACATCCCGCAGGCATTCTTGATACGCTCAGAACTGCCCCTTTTGCTTCGGAGGTTTGTATTGAAGCTTGTATATGTCTGGTAAATCCAGCACAACTTTGCAAAGAAAGGTTTTTACAGGATGGTACATACCTCGACCAACTTTCGTTGGCAGATGTGCTGTTGGCCAACAAAACAGACCTCTGTAGCGAAGAGGCTTTAGATTTTTTCTGGGAATATGCCGAAGAACTGTATCCGCCCAAATGGATTATCGACCGGGTACACCAAGCCCAAATCAAACCCGAATGGCTATACTTGAGTACCGACGAAAGCCGTATGGCACAATACCCCACGGCACATCAGCACGAAACAGCTCGGCAAAGCACACCCTTACAGTCAGTTCTCTTACAGCAAATTCCACGGGTGGGCAAGCCCATTCGGAAGCCCAGCAAAGGCTTGGGGAGCTATACTTGTGGCTGGATTTTTTCGTCAAAAGAAATCTTTGACCTCAACAAACTCAATCAGCTTATAGTCCGCTTATACCTTGAAAATTATATTCATCGGGCCAAAGGAATTTTCAGAACGGGCGAAGATTGGTATGTATATAACTGTGTGGAAGGAATGCCCTCGACGCACGATGTGGCGTATCGACGAGATAGCCGTCTTGAACTCATCGCTACCGAAAACATTGATTGGAAAACCCTAGAAACAGCAATCATGGAATGTGTTTTGTAAGAAAGAATAGGAGAGAAGTGTAGCACTTATATTGGCTTTGCCTGTAAATTGACACATAGCAGTATCTCAAACTTGAAAATAAGTCACTAGAAAACAATGAGTTGTGGGTTTAAACACGGATAATAAGCAGCTTAAAGCCACAACTCAAAGCAAAAAATGTTTACACACCTTCGGCTACTACTTCTTTTACTTCTGGCACAAGGCGAGTGAGGAGGTTTTCGATACCAGCCTTTAGGGTCATGGTCGAAGACGGACAACCCGAACAAGAACCTTGCAACAACACTTTTACTGTACCTTCTTCAAATGAATGAAAATTGATTGCACCGCCATCAGACTCTACGGCTGGCCTTACGTATTCGTCTAAAACCGCTTTGATTTTAATTACTGTATCGGAGTCGGCTGTTGCTTGCGTCTTTTCATGCGACTTGATGGTACTTTGAGCAAACACCTCTTTTTTATCTTCAAAGAATTTCTTCAAAAATTGTTTAAGCTGAAAAAGTTCATCTTCCCATTTGGCACTATCGTCTTTGGTGATGGTCACAAAGTTGGAAGAAATAAACACCCTTTTTACAAAATCAAAGCCAAAAATTTCGACCGCCAAAGGCGAATGCTTTCCTTCGACGATGGCTTCGGCAGGCGAAGCGTAATCGAATGATGCTCCTTCTGGTACTAGCTCGAAATTGAGGACAAACTTCATTGAGTTTGGATTGGGAGTCGATTCGGTATAAATGAATATTTGTGAACGTAACATCTTTCGTTGGAATTGAATGGTTTAAGAATAAACCCTAAAATGATTGTCTGATTGGTATGGATTTCCTTCGTTAACAAAAACTACTCAAAAATAGTTTTCTTTTGACTAGAAATCATCAGTATTGGGCAAAAATCCGTTTTATTTTCCTTTTTTTGTTGGGAATACTTGGCTTTATGCCGAACTTAGTAGAGTAATTTCGCCAATCTACAAGCATAGCCTTGGGTATATGTCTAGTAGAAAAATATTTTTTTCTGCGTAAATCTTGAGACAAATGTTAGATATAATTCAACTGCTTCCTGATTCGATTGCGAACCAGATTGCCGCTGGTGAGGTTGTACAAAGACCTGCATCGGTAGTGAAGGAGTTGTTAGAAAATGCCATAGATGCAGAGGCAACGCTCATACAGCTTTTTGTAAAAGAAGCCGGCAAAACGCTGATTCAGGTGATTGACAACGGCAAGGGAATGTCTGAAACCGATGCCCGTTTATGCTTTGAACGCCACGCTACCTCTAAAATTCGTACTTCCGAAGACCTGTTCAAAATTCGTACAATGGGCTTTCGGGGCGAAGCTTTGGCTTCTATTGCAGCGGTAGCACAAGTAGAATTAAAAACCCGTCGCCCAGTCGAAGAGCTTGGCACACTCATACGCATTGAAGCTTCTGAGCTAAAGGCACAAGAAGCCACCGCCACCGCCGTGGGCACGAGCATTCAGGTGAAAAATCTTTTTTACAATGTTCCTGCACGCCGTAACTTCCTGAAATCGAATCCCGTAGAAATGCGGCATATCATCGAAGAGTTTCAGCGAGTAGCCTTGGCGAACCCGCATATAGGCTTTTCTTTGCACCACAACGATGCCGAATTGTACAACTTATCGACGGGCAAACTCAGCCGCCGAATCGTCGATTTATTCGGTAAGGCTTACCGTGAACAATTGGCATCTTGCGAAGAAGAAACGCCTTTTGTTACCGTGAGGGGTGTGGTGGGCAAACCCAATTTTGCCAAAAAAAACCGCAGCGAACAGTTCTTTTTTGTCAATAATCGTTTTATCAAAAATAGTTACCTCAATCATGCGGTGATGTCGGCTTTTGAGGAACTCATTCCCGAAGGAACGCACCCTTTCTATGTGCTGTTTATAGAAATAGACCCCATTCATATCGACATCAACGTACATCCGACCAAGACCGAAATCAAGTTTGACGACGAGCGTACCGTATATGCCATTATGCAAGCGGCTGTGAGAAGGGCTATGAGCCAGCATAACCTCACGCCTTCGCTAGACTTTGAAACGGACATCAACTATTCTAATCAGTTTTTTACGTTCAATCCTTCTGCGGCCATTCCGAGCAAGGTAAACAACGAAGTAGGCAATACAAGTAGTAATTTTACCCGTACCGAAAGTTCGCCAAGAGAAAAAACGAACCTTAGCCACTGGAATAAACTATACGAAGGGCTCAGCCATTCGACCGAAGATTTTGAGCGAAACACGGCAAATCAGCAAGGAGACTTAGGCTTCGAGACCGACAGCCCACAGCCTTTTACACTGAAAAGCAAAGCCAACGAGCTTTCAGCCGTTCGACCACAGCATGGCACACAAGATGCCGAAGCCACCACTTTTCAGATTCATAACCGCTATATTATTTCGCAGGTAAAATCGGGTATGTTGCTCATCGACCAGCGTGCCGCTTATGAGCGTATTTTGTACGAACGTTTTAGGCAACATTTGCAAAAGAATAACGGTGCTTCTCAACAACTTTTGTTTCCGACAACCGTTAATTTATCGCCTGGCGATTTTCACCTGTTGCAATCTATCCAAGACGACATCAAAGCTTTGGGCTTCGACCTGAGTGTAATTGGGCCAAATGCCTTTGTCGTCAATGGTATTCCTGCCGATTCGCCAGACGAAAACGAGCAAGAAATGATAGAAGGGTTGTTAGAGCAATTCAAACGCAACGCTTCGGAGTTGTCGATTGACCAAACCGAAAATTTAGCCCGTGCGATGGCTAAACGCTCGGCCGGACGATTCGGCACGAGTCGTTTGACCAATCAAGAAATGAATACGTTGGTAGAACAACTCTTTGCTTCGTCAACGCCAAGCTATGCCCCTAGTGGTGCTGTAACGATGAAAATTTTGGGTTTAACCGACATCGCACATTTATTTGAAAAATAATTCATGAAAAAATCAACCATTGCTTTAGGACTCCTAGGCATATTTTTACTTTCGGGCCTGGCTGTGTATGTTAAGTCTTGTCAATCGTCAGAAACCAGTACCAGTGCCAATACCGAAACGCCTCTTGTAGCTGCCCCCGACTTCAATGCCGACTCGGCGTATCATTATGTAGATGCCCAAGTTGCTTTTGGCCCACGAGTACCCAACACCACAGCCCACCAAGCTTGTGCCAAGTGGTTCGTAACCCAATTCAAAAAATTTGGATGCGATGTAACCGAACAACCCTTTACGGCTACTACCTACGATGGCAAACAACTCAAAGCCGTTAATATCATTGGCAGTATCAACCCTACTGCTACCAAACGCATCATGCTGGCGGCTCACTGGGATGCTCGTTCCGTAGCCGACAAAGACGATACCGATAAAAACAAGCCCATCGACGGAGCTAACGATGGTGCTAGTGGGGTAGGCATTTTGTTGGAAATAGCAAGGGCTATTCATACGGCACAAACCAAACCCAACGTAGGCATAGACTTTGTGCTATTCGATGCCGAAGACACTGGCGAACCAGAAGGCTACGATGCTCCAAGTTCTGATAAAGTATGGTGGTGCTTGGGCTCGCAGTATTGGGCGGCACATAAGCACAAAGACAATTACCAAGCATACTATGGTATCTTGCTCGACATGGTAGGAGCAAAAGGAGCGGTGTTTCCGCACGAAGGAATGTCGATGAAATATGCACCCATGATTGTACGCAATGTGTGGGACATTGCCAACAGATTAGGCTATGGTTCACTGTTTATCGACCACGATGCTGGCGGACTTACCGATGACCACGTTTTTGTGAATGAAGTAGGCAAGATTCAAATGATAGATATTGTAGAACTTCGACCAAACGACCCTAAAACTTTTGGTAGTTATCACCATACGCACGACGATAATATGCAGGTGATTGACAAAAAAACCTTGAAAGCCGTAGGGCAAACCGTTTTGACAACAATTTACCAAGAGTAAAAAAACTCATCTCAACACCCTGTCATCTGATATGATACAGGGTGTTTTTTTACGCTTTTCTCTGAGCAAATGCACTAAAAATACCCTTTTTTCAACCAACTACGAAGTCGGACACACACAACAGCTAAAACACAAATATGAGCAATAGCCTAATCTAACAACGCCAATACATCTTCTTTGCTCAACGATTTAACAAAACCTTCTTCTGTGGTTATCAACTCCGACGCAAGCTTTTGCTTGTTTTGCTGCAATGCCAAGATTTTTTCTTCTACGGTATGTTTTGTAATAAATTTATACGTAAAAACCGTTTTTTCCTGTCCGATGCGGTGTGCTCTGTCCACGGCTTGGGCTTCGATAGCCGGATTCCACCAAGGGTCTAAAATAAATACATAATCGGCGGCGGTGAGATTTAGCCCCAAACCGCCTGCTTTCAACGAAATGAGAAATACTTTCACAGCTTCGTTTTTTTGAAAAAGTTCTACCTGTGCTTGGCGGTCGAGGGTACTGCCATCGAGGTAGGCATACGGAATATTATCGTTGTTGAGGCGTTCTCTGAATAAATCCAAATGTTTGACAAACTGGCTAAAAATCAACACTTTATGCCCTTCGTTTAAAGCCGTTTCTAATTTTTGTAATACGTCATCAAGTTTGCCCGAATCGCCCTCGTAGTCGGTGTCGGTCATGCGTGGGTGATTGGCAATTTGGCGTAATTTGGTTAACCCTTGCAGTACCACCATTTGCGATTTGGCGATGCCTTCGCTGTCGATATGTTCGAGAATCAGGTTGCGGTAATACGATTTTGCTTCTTCGTATTCTTTTTCTTGTTGCTCGGTCATACGGGCATAATGAATGCTTTCTATTTTAGGAGGCAACTCGGTCGCCACCTGCGACTTATGCCTTCTGAGCATAAAAGGTTTGATGATGGCATAAAGTCTTTTGACCTTTTTTTCATCATTTTTCTTTTCAATTGGAATTTGAAATTCATTCTTAAAAAAGCCCTGTGTACCCAACAAGCCGGGATTGATAAAGCTCATTTGTGTCCATAAATCCAAGGTACTGTTTTCTAAAGGTGTGCCTGTCAGTGCCAAACGGTGTTTGGTATTGAGCTGCATCACTGCCTTGGTAATGAACGAATTAGGATTTTTTATAGCTTGCGATTCATCTAAAATAGCGTAATTAAAACGTACATCTTTCAGCAAATCTATGTCTATTCTAACAATACCATACGAAGTCAATACTACGTCGTATTGATTGAAAAGTTCTATATTTTTATCTCGGTACGTACCTGTATAAGTCAGGATTTTGAGTTGAGGAACAAACTTTTTGGCTTCCATTTCCCAGTTATACACCAACGACGTAGGCATCACAAGTAAAGATGGCTCGGCAATGCCTTGCTCTTTTTGGGCTTGTAATAAAGCCAACGTTTGAACCGTTTTTCCTAAGCCCATGTCGTCTGCCAAGCAGCCGCCAAAGTGATAATCGCCCAAAAAACGCATCCAATTGTAGCCTGCTTTTTGGTAAGGTCGCAAATGCCCTACAAAGTCTTTGGGCATATCGTATTCGTGGATTTCTTCAAAATCTTTGAGTTTTTCCAATTTTCGGCTCAACACAGTTTTTGCCAACGAATCATTGCCCATGTCTTGTACCAAGGCCAAATGGTGCTTTTTCAAAATAAAGCCATTTTCTAAAGCATTGGGTTCGGCAAAGGCAAAAAGTTCTGAATACTGAGCAAACCACGCCTCTGGAATCACGGCGATTTCGCCATTGGGCAAGGTAAATTCTCGTTTTTTATGAAGAATCAGGTTGCGGAGTTTCAAGAAAGGAATTTCAAAATTGCCAAACTTGACCAAAGCATGAATATCGAACCAGTCGTTTCCTTCGGTGATGGTCACTTCTATGGTCGAATAGCCCAAAAAATACCGCTTGCCATCGTCTTGTACCAATTGTTCTATATAAAAACCAGCCGTTATAAGCTTTTGATAATTTTGTTGTAACCAACTAAAAGCCTGTGTTTTAGGTAATACACCTTGCCCATTTTTGAGGGGTAGTTCGAGTTGGTTGAGTAAGAGCAATGTAGCTTTTTCTTGTACCAAATCTCTTTTTACTTTATGAAAAATAAAATCATTGCCCTTTTTTTCTAAACTTACATTGACGGCATTGGTAAAACTATCGAAACGAAACGAGTATTTTCCATATTGAAACCGTACAATAAAGCCCACATCGCTTTCATTTTCTTCCTCTTGTACCGACGAATCACCATCGAACAAGGCCATTTGAGGCGTATTTTTTTGTTCGACAAGCGACAGCAAAGGCATACATTTATAGTCTTCTTCAACGATTTGAAAGCCTTTAGGATGCACATCAAATTGGGTGACAATCGACGTGACAAATTTGCGGAAATAGTCGTCTTCGAGGTTTTTGGGAATCACAATGTATTTTTTGAATAAAAACGGCCGCAGTTTTTTGCCATCTACATTTTTTTCAAAGTGATAAACTTTGTTTTCGAGTACCATCCAAGCAGGTTCTTCGCAGAGAATAAAGGCATTTTTGTATTGAAATTCAACCTTATTTCCTGCATATTTTATCGTTGGAAAATAATGCGTATTGTCGTCGTTTCGCATCACATGAAACAAAACTGTAGCCTTTTGGGGCAGCATTTCGAGCTTTTGCCAAGTAGGATTACCGTCGCCACTCATGATAAATACCTGCTTGTTGAGCAACAAAGGCATGATTTCGGCTTTGATTTTGTCGATATACTCAGCAATATGTTCTTGTAGCAGTTTGTCGCCTTTTTGTTTGTCGTAAGTTTTCAAGAAGAAATCAACAACCGTTGTGCGTTTTTTTGCACCTGCAAACTTTTTAAAAATGGCTTCTTGTTGTATGGCATCAATCAATTGCACCAATCGAAAATCATTTTCGTCGGGTCGGTACGCCTCTAAGCCTTCGGTAAATTCTTGGATATTTTTGGTTGAGATATTCTGGTTGAGTAAGGTTAAGCGGCCTTTTGCATCTAACTGCACTACAAAAGCCTCAAACAAATAGCCTAAATACTCGTGGTTGAGTATCGAATAAATAATTTGAAAAGGCTGTGTTGTAGAAACTTTCATATTAATAACAGCTTTTTAGGTTTTTGAAACATTTCAAAAACAATCAATTATAGAGATAATTTAAGGAAAAATACTGATAAGCCATTGTTTATCAGCAAGCTAAACAAATAAGTTTTTGGGATATTTTACCCAAAAACGATTAAGGTTAAAAAGAATTTAGCAAGCATTCAGACGGTTTAGCGTCTATTTTCTGTTTAGAATGAATAGTAAATATAGTCAAAATCCGCTATAAACCATATTTGTAGGAAATGGATTTGTGAGGATATACAAAAAATCCTGTTGTTTATACAGATAGAACAACTATGGCAAGGGCAAAAAGATGAAGACGAGCAAGGGAAGAAAAACATAAAATCCCAGCCATTTCGATTTGAAACAACTGGGATAAGCCCTTGATAGCTACGAAAAACTTTTGATGTAATGGCGTTGGCTGATGCTGCCGAAAAGTATCACTTCTCTAGTTTTAAAGCCATTTTTTTAAGAACCCAACTAAACAATGCAAAGCCTATAGACCGCTCTAATAAAACTATTTCTAAAGCAAAAACTCCTACAGTGAAAGATTTTCCATTTTCATTTTGTAAATAAAAATACAAGCCCCACATCGTGTAAAAAAAAATGGTAGCAAAAACTACATAGAAGCTAAATGAAATCCAGAAGTGATTACTCTTTTGGATACTTTTCCAATGATAATAGGAGAAAGTCCAGCAGATGAGTACAACAAGCGTTGTAATGAAAATGTCTGTCATAGTTTATAGGAAGTACGTATGTAAAATTGTAAAGCCAAAAGATAAGATGCCTGTTGGGCAACAAAACGAATGATTTGTCTTCAAAATTCTACTTTTCCTACCTATCATCCTTTGATAAATATCAAAAAAGCTATTTAGCTTTTGCCCTAATTCTTGATAAATGCTCTTGGCGAATACACT
>JACCDR011176368.1_pt1 | contig 18871 bp, 32 predicted proteins | sample 7446431 | NCBI WGS metagenome assembly JACCDR01 (sample SAMN15323443, study PRJNA562643) | freshwater metagenome | isolation source: river surface water | place: USA:Blue River Watershed | collected 2017-08-17
AACCTTCGGGTTGTATTCATCCGGCGTTTTTGGCGGCGCTTCACCTGACCCCAATTTTTGCTCAAGATGACGGTACGCTTCAGCCACCTTGCGAGCGGATGCATCAATATCAATTGAGCCATCCTCCTTTGCGACACGATGTTTTTCAGGCATCCAATCAAAATTGTTTGCCTCCTGTGTTTGGCCTTGCTGCAACAGACTGGTTGTTGTTTGCGTTGCCGGTTGCGTTTGTGTTGTAGCTGCCTGATCACTGCCACCACCTTGGGCACCATCAGCCCCCGCTTCATTCATCAATGGAAACTTCATTTTCATCGTTCACCCCGTTTGCTTGATTAATACGCCCGATAATAAAATCCAACACGCTGCGGCGACCAGCGTTAAAACAAGTTTGGCGATCCCCTTCAAGGCCGCCTTTTACATAAATACCACCACCGAATCGAGCGGTTAAATCGTCAAGAATTTGCGCGCCCTCTGCATGGTTTTCAAATACGCGGGCGTATACTTCTGGTGCCAGTTCTGTAGGATTTGTCATTTGTTAATCCCGCCATCATGGCGGCCTCTAATCGACCTAATAATTTTTTCCGCATCCGCTCACCCTGCCCGCGCTGCAACGCCAAATAAGCGTCTCGCATTAATCGTTTGCGTTTTTTGCTGGGCGAGTAATCAATCGAATACCAGTTTGATACATCCATCGGTTCATTGGCTGATGGCAACATGATTTCAATCTGCTCATCAGTCGCACCCTCGATCAAATCCAACAGCGTTAAGTGCGTCAGGATCATAAATTACGCCCAGTAAATTGACCCGATGACATCATTGGCAGCAACAGCGGTTGCATCAAGATCAGCAAGTCCGCCCGTGATCGAATAAGCAATACCGGTCGCATGAGATAACCCAACAGGAATTGACTGACTCACTGTTGCGTTTGGCGGTATGACAATGTTGTAAACCGGCACACTGGTTCCGACTGTTGGCGCGGCTGCCAAATTGTATAAACGCACAACCTTTGCCGATGCCGTGGTGTTTGTTAACGTCCAGCCAAACACGCGGCCAGCCGTTGCTTTTACAGATGTGGCATTTGTCGATGCAGTCGATTGCAGTTTTGATATGGAAGCGGCACCGGTGGCATTTGCCCTGGCTTGAATGCCAACATCGCCAATGGCAGCAGTACCAGCAACTAATGCAGGCTGCGTAAATGAGACAGGCTGAGTGCCGGATATTTGGGCGGCCGGAATTGGTTCTGTTGCATATGTGCCTTGCACGAATCTCCATGATTGAGTTCCGCTTGATCTTGCAGTGCATCGAACGCGAACTCTTTTTAATGCGTTAACTGACATTTCCCAAGCGTAAGCAGGAGCAGCACTGAGCGCCCCTGTCGCAGTTTCAATTGTGTTTGCGTTCGATCTAACCGCCTGTATCCCAAACCAGTTGTTATCACCTGTTAGCTCTAACGATCCTTCAAATGTACAGTTGACGCCTGAAAATGTCCCCAAGCAAAATGCCATAATATTACTGGCTCTTGATACATCGCCCGTTACTGTACCGCCTGCAACAGGTGTTCCGATTGTTGCCTGCACTGCGGTAATGTCGCCCGTTATATCTGCATAACTTGCAGGCTTTGACGATACTTTTAATCGACCTTCTTCGTCGATTTTTAGAAGCGTATAGTCCCCATCAGCATCTGTTGAAGTAGTGTCGGCCGCCTGCCGAATGCCAAGCGCAGGAATCCCCAAATCACCGCTAACATGCGCCGCATCTTCTGCTTTGTGCAGGGCAATCAGGTTGTTTATTGCAGCAAGAATTAAATCTTGTGCCGACTTAACGGCGGGCATTTCATCCAGCATGTCGGCGGAATCTTCAGCACCATACGCAATTTTTGTAATTGGATAATGCACACCACCAACATCATCAGTGGCGAATGTTGCGCCACCAGCGCCGGGGTTTGCTGTTACGTTATTTGCCATTAGTTCACCTTATCCATGAATAAACCAATCTGTTTTGCCAGGTGATAAAGCCCGTAACCAATAACCGGCCACTTGAGCAACCAAAGCCCAAATGTTTGAACCTTTTTGCCAACAACTATTGCGCCGTTTAAGTTGTTGTAGACCTCTACCACGCCGCGAGTTGTTTCCGTCAAATCCTCGACTGCCTTTGTGCATGCCAGCTGAGCATCAAGAAGATCACCAAAACGCTGATGGCTTTCACTGATATGCGCATCCAGTTTTTTTTCAAGCTCAAGTAATCTTTGGTCATTGTTACGCCTGTCCATTTACTTCGTGACCCTCTCAATTGCCGCACCCTTAACCCGTTCAATGTGTCGAGGTATCACAACGCCAAGCATTGCACCTAACAACCCAAGCAAATCGGAAATGTCGAGGTTTGGGCGCTCAACAATATGGCCAGCTTGGTAACAAGCAACTGACCACACCACCAGCGAAACCAACGTAAACGGCACGTAATACATAAACAACGCTATGCCAGCAGTCCAGCCAATAAACGGGCGCCAACCAGATACAAATAAGCTCGGGTGAGTAGCTTCGGCCTTATTGATTTCAATCTGACCCAACATCAAATTCACTTCCATTTGCATTTTCGCAAGATCACCTTCCTGGCGTAATTTTTCCAAACGCTCAAGCTGTTCTGCGCGCTTGTTGGCGTCCGGCCAAATCTTTTCGATGGCCGTTTTGCCCAAATCAAATATTGCTGATAGTGGATCAAGACTCATGTTATTTACCTACTGCGCTTTTAATGACTTCCTCACCAGCGGTTTGTTGTAACTGCTGCGCCATTGCCTGCTGTTGTGCTTCTGCTTGCTGCTTTTTGCGTTGTTCTCGCACAACCTCAACTGCGTTTTCATCACGAATAACTTTGTTTGGCACCCCCAGTGCATCGCTCATAACACGAATAGCCTGATCTTCATCGACAAGATCCAACACCTCCGGCATAACCTGGGCGACCTGCGCAATGTTCATGTGCAGGCGCTCAATAGCGGTGACTTCTTCCAGTTTTTGTGCTCGGGAAAGTGGCGATGTGTAGCGCACGTTAAAGTTGCGCTCTATGAGTGATTCAGGCGGTGGCGGGAATATTCCGGCGCGGTAAGCAATGCCGAAGCAGCGTTCGATCAATGGCTGCAAATATTCTGATTGCATACGGCCGTACACAGGGCCAAGCAATTGGCGAATCAAACCAACGCGAACATGCACCTCAGTTGCCGTCATTGCTGGGCCATCTTGCGGTTGCAATTGATCTGCCATCAATGCTTCACGAATTGAGCGCTGCAAATCCGCGATCATCACTTCCGATAATTGCCAATTCCCGCCGGTCTCCAACGGCTTCATTGAATCAACCGAATTAGCAACAATGATTTTTCGTGGCCCGACTTTCACAGTTCGAGGGTTCAAAACGCCATCGTCTTCAGCGATCCACATGCCTGCGATAGTTAATTCTGCTGCGGCCTTGTTCATGCGCTTTAATTCGCACAATTCTTTCACGTCAGGCAAAGCGTCAAACATTGGGCCAACCGCATACGCAGTGCGCGGAATACCCAGCCAGCGCGGGGCAACACAGGGGAATTCGTGATAGCCAGATTCGCGGACAACTTTTTTTTGCTTGCACTCAATGTGAATGGATGCAAACGGCATATTTTTGGCGAGTTTTGGATTGGTCACGTAAATTGTGCGCGGCTGAATGCACTGCACAAACTCAACCATTTCGCTCGGCTTATCCTTCGCCAGTTTGATCGTGTCTGCGCTCAGCTCATCGCCATAGGTGTTATAAGCCTGCTCTGCAGTGAGCATAAACTCGCGATAAATGGTATCGATCAATCCGCCGGGCTTTGATGCTGCCAGGTAGCAGCTCGGCAGATCCCACTGCTCAAACATAAATCCACCATCTTCAGCTTCGTCGATGTACAACACAAACCAGCCAGCAATCACGCAATCCAAAATGGATTCGTATCCAGCAGAATCAAAATTACTCAGATGGATATTTTCCCAAAGCAATTTCGCAGCATCATCCAGCCAGCGGCGTTCGTCGTCTTGCTCACTTCCAGCATCCAGCGCAAACCACAGCGCGTTTGCTGGCGTCATGCCGGACATGATTGCAGACGCCAAAATCCGGCAGGATTTGGTCGATGTTGAATCCACCAGCGCGGCGCGTTTCGATTGAGCCTCGCGCGCATCGTAATCATCACCATAAAAACCGGATGCTTTCACGGGGTACGAATACAAATAACACTGGCGCCACGTTTCCTCATGAGGGCGGCGCAGGTTTTTTAATGAGTCGCGCTGGCGCAGATATTGTTCAACTTGCATTAGGCCCCCAAGGTTTGTTTGCCTGATGCCTGGGCAAGCAAGGTTTGTGTGTTGCTGCTATTGGTAACGCCTTGGGCACCGGTCGAAAGCAGGCTTGATGCCGCGATGCGTTTTTTGCGCGCCGCTGTCTCGGCGTTGGCTTTTCGTGCTGCTTCAGACGCAGCAAATTCAGCCTCGGCTTTCGGGTCGCGCTGCGTTACAGGTGGTGGACTACCGCCGCACATGATTATTTGGCCTTGGGTTCAGGGACCAGCCAACCGTCTTTGGTCATTACTGGGCGGGTGATGGTGGTGGGGTCTATTGCCTCAACAGGTGCCGCCGGTGCTTGTTCTGGCTCTGGCGCTTGCTCGCCTACTTGCGGCTCTTGGGTCTGATCGGTTGCAGCTGCTTCGTTGACACTGGCTTGATCGTCAGCTGGTGCCTCAACCGGTGCCGGTGCTGGATTTGTTCCTGGTGTTTGTACGTTGTGAGCTCGTGCCATGATTGGTTTTCCCCGCTAGTCGGATTAGTTAACTACAGGCGGGGATTTTTGATTGTCTTAGTGTCGGTTTCCCGACTTATGGATTCTTCGCTTTGGTGAGTAAAGCCGCTCATCAATCACAATGTAATTCTGTCGGCACATGTAGTGCACCATTCCGGTGGAGATATTCAGGTGTTTTGCAAAGGCCCGTTTGGTTGCAAAATTCTGTTTTATGTAGTCATCAATTTTCATTTCTTTTCCAACAAATCATCAAAATAAACATCAGGAAACACGCGCAGTATTGATTCCGTGTACTCTGCGCCCTGCTTGGTAGTCATCAGTCGAGTAACTGGAAAACCGTCCTGCCCAAACATGGTGTCCTGCATCAGTGCCATTTGTGCCTCCCAGTTTTGGAAGTTGGGATTGCACAACACAATTGCATTCCATCGCGCACGAAAATCATCACTGTGAATTTGCAGGATCGGAACACCGCAACGCAATTTGCAGAACGCACGCCAGTAAGCAATGTCTGCTGCACTGCCATCACCTTTGTAAGTGCTGATGCGTTCATACATTGCAAACCACAATGCATTTTGATCAAGCGATCTATCGCGCCCCGTTGTTAACGTGACGCGAACATATTTTTTTTCGTTCCACGTGGAAACAACAGTGTTAACTAATTTGTTAAGCGATTGCTGCGAGTTAGCCATTAGTTTCATGACTGCCTCACATGCCCTGAATGATATGACTGCCAATCACCTGGTCCAACCTGCGGTAAATTCTCGCGAGATTTTCCAGTCAACGATTGCCATATGCCGACCAACTTTTCACCGTCGCTATGCTTCGGCTCTGCGCCCTGCTTCCAACCAATGATCGTTGTGCGCGGAATATGGATATGTTCAGAAATATGCGCTACAGAAATACCGTAGCGATTTATTTCAGTGATGACAGCAAACCAGTCGGTCGTTGTATTCTTATTCACCGGCACCTCACTCAATCGGATAAATTTCCACTTCAATACGTGCGCCGAGTTCATCCGGAACCGCCCTATCCGCCTCAATCCTGCGAATCATCTTGTCGTCAACAAATGCGATTTTATTCAGCGAATCAAACAAAACCTTTTGTGCGTTATCCAGGTCAATGCAGCTCACGGTGTCGTCCCAGTTTTCAGGATCGCGCTTTGATCGCTTTAAAAAATCCTTTGGCTGGTTTGGATAAAGTTTGTAACGAACACCAACCCGACCAGGCAAAGGTTTGCGAACGCCAGCAGCCAAAGCGATTCTTGCCACTTCGTCACGGTAAAGCTTTGCCTCGGTGCTAACGTAGGTGTAAACCACGCTCTTAACTGCACGATGCCGCCAATAGCGATTGGCTGAAATCGGGTAAGGCAACACCAGTTTTATCGGGCTTGAAACGCGCGCGCGCGCGGATACCACTAAATCAAGCTGCATGGTGTTATCACCTCAAATACGCCAGTCATACCAGGATGAAACTGATCAACATATAATTTTTTAGAATCGCCACAAACGCAATGCGCCACACCTGTAATATTTGCGAATCGCTGTGCAAGGTTTATCAAGCTGAGAATGTCGTCCATGATCAATACCCAAACCGCAATGTGGGCAATATGCGCTAGTTTTATTTGGCCCAAACTCGCGGGCTGTTGATCCACAGCAGGCGCATGGCGTGTTTTCGATCTCATTAAGTCTTGCGCTCAGAACCATCCAAAAACTTGAAAGCACAACAACAAAAACCGGTTATTGAAATTGTTATCCAAAATTTATCTATATCCATCACACGCAAATACCAAAGGTAATCAGCAAAAATTAACCACAGAAAACCCCCAATCGCAAAGCAAGCCAAAATAAATCTTGTAAACATTTTTTTAATCCTCAGTGTTGAACTACGTACAGGCAATTAACGCTTTTGCCAGTGAATGGGTCGTGTTTACAGCCGTCTTCGCGAATGAACCCAGATCCAAGCAATTCATTCACGCGACCGCACACGCAATTAATTTTCATTCCAGATATTCCGCGCTCAATATCCGCCCTGCTGCAACCTGGGTGCTCAGTGATAAAGCTAAATACCTGCGCACGCTTAGTGGAATTGAATCCTGTGTATTCGTTTTCGATATGCGATGCTTTGCTGGTTGATCTGATCATGATTGCCTCGCAAGTAATTCACGCGCTTTTGCAAGTTGCTCTTGTCCGTAGGTGTTAATCTTTTCGCTCTCGGCTTGCTCTGGTGACGGCTCGCTGAGCATTGCCAAAAGTGACGATGTGTTTTTTATCCCTAGTTCACGGCGCTTTGCTTTTGCGTTTTGGTCTTCCAGTCGGTAAGTGCCTGTGCTTGGGTCGTACAGGCTTTCAAACCGGCTGTATGCCCCCGCACTATGCGCTTCGCTCATTCCGCCATTTGCAACCAGTGCGATCACGGTTTGTATTTTTAAAAACTTGTAGTCGTCGTGACCGGCCGCAACGAGCTTGTGCAGTTCCCTAAACCCCTTGTCGATTTTTTCTTTCGTGAACCCTCGAATCATGCCCGCAAACTCTCGCTTGGTAATTTGCTCGGTTTTTTCGTCTGGCATGGCTTGATCAAAAAAACGCGGGTCAGCGATTTTTAGTTTTGCGAAAAAATACGCAACCGCATCGCGCTCGTAGTCAGTAAGCGGTTTTTCTTCTAGCTTGTACTGTGCCGGAGCACTGAAAAACGTTGATACCTGCTTCATGGCTACCCCCCAATTAAAAATTTCTCGCTTTTTCCAAGTTGAATATTTCTGCGTTGCGTTGCGCGCTTTTTTCTCGTGCTGTTAAAAACTGGCCTACCGGTGCTTGCTGTTTTTGTCCATCAGGTTCTTTGCGTATCCAGTTACGCCACGTTGCTAGCCAGTCGAGCTTTGTCGCCCCTGCCCCGCCTCTGGAAATCCAGTAATCACGAAACGTGCTGGCAATTTCTTGCAAGCGTCTGTCGTCCAGGTTTGGTTTGAGCTCTTTCGCGACTTTCCAGAATTCTTGAGTTGGCACCCAATCGTTAGGTAATCGGGTTGCACGTTTTGATTTTTCTTTGGGCTGATCTTCTTGCGAACGCAAAGAAGATTTAATATTGGTTATTGGTTCTTGGTTATTGGTTATTGGTTCTTGGTTAGGTTCACGATCTTGTTTGTTTTCATCAGCGACCTGCACGGTTCGTGCACGACTCGTGCTATTTTCATCACGATTCGTTTGGTTATTCTTCTTTTTTGCTTCTCTCTCTAACGCGATTAAGCGGTTCTTCTCTGCCTTCTCGCGGTAGTCTGCTATTTCTTCTTCGATTCTTTTTTGTACAAAAACACCATTTTCGAGAACAAAAAAGCGACGCAAAACGAATTCAACCGCTTCAATTTCTTCCTTGGTTGATGCCCACGTCCACTCAATTGCTTCTTCCAAGGTAGGGAACTGTTCACGGTCGTAGCACGAATCTAGCAAGAGCGTGTACGCTCCGTGCTGTAACATGGACAAACGTCCCGCCTTCTTGGCATAGTCCCCTAGGTTTCTGTTGTAGTAGTGCATAAAATCCTCAACGTTTTTTATTTGCTAAACGCGCCTGCAATTCTTGAATTTGTTTTTCCAAAGTTTCCTTGTCGGTATCGGTTAAATACTTTTCAACTAGGTAAAAAACCGGTTTTATATCCCCCGTTACATCGATGTATCGCTCCAAGTCATCAAGCGTAAATCGGCGCGAATCGTCCGGGCTTTGCGCAAGTTTTCGGCTTAAATCACTGGGCGAATAATCCATGTCCGCCGCAATAGCTTTCTGCGCCCTGCCCTGCTGATGAACCCGAGCCGCAACATATTCGCGACACGTTTGGTACACCGAAACCAATCCCGCTTCAAAATTAAGCGTTAACTGCAAGTTTCTGTTTCCCATAGTTTTCTGGACTTTCCTCTACGAATTTTGAGTAAATAAAAACCGCTAACGGCGTGAGCTATTAGCGGTTTAGGCGGCTCTATCTGAATCAGCACTCATGCCAAAATGATCAAGCACCTCCTGAAGGGAGACACGTCCTTGGCTTTCGCGGGCAAGCGCTTCACGCAAGGCTTTTCTTGGTTCTTTTCTGGCGTAGAAGATGTGAGATGCAATGTATGCGGGTGATGTGTTGCAACGCTGTGCATAGGATTCAAGTCCTGTACTATCCAGCGATTTAATGTATTCAGATAGCTTCATAATTCTCCCCAGTTTTTGAATAACCCATAGAATGTACCATTGTGGTACATATTGAGCAACAAGCAAGGAGAGATTTATGTATCTTTTTGGTTATTTACCATTAAGGTGCTTTATTGCGATATTAGCTATATGAATTCATCTAAAATTAGATACCAAAATACTCAAGCTCTAATTCGGGAATGTGGAAGCATCACCCTATTTGCCAATAAGCTGGGAAAGGCAGAAACCCAGGTGAGTTCTTTTGCTGGGGCAAACCCCAGAAAAGGAATTGGAAATAAAATTGCCAGACAAATAGAGGAATGCTTTGGCAAAAGCGAAGGCTGGCTTGATGTGATTCATGATCACGAATCCAGCTTTTCAAAGATCAAAGATTTAATGGAAAAGCTTCCGGAGAATGAACAGGCTCGGATAGTTGCGATGGTGGAAGCCTATCTAGGCACCTCTCAGCCTCCAAAATAATGTCCTGTTGTTTCTCGGCGGGTAACATATCCCAAAGATTGCTAAGCCTATCGACGTGCTTGTTCATTATCCTAATCCATCATTACTGTTTTTTTATATTTTGACCGTTTTCCCGTAAGTCAACAGTGCTTAAAAGTATATGTTTATTTATACAGTAGTTGTCATCGAAATCATAATATCAGGAAGAAATAAGAGGGCAATATGTGGAGAAGATTTGGTTGTATCATAGTAGTCGGCGTCCTTTTTACTGGCTGCGCAGCGCCACTTCCTGAGGATTACATTTACAATCTAGAAGATGAAGAAAATGCAAAAAATGACATGTCGAGAGCATGTAATAAATGGGATGCGACAGTCCATACCAGTATGAATCATGCAAAAGAATTAAATATTTTACTTGAAAATGATATAAAACAAGGCCGCGCTACGAGTAAAGAAACGGACGATAAACTTGCTTTAATGAAGGCTGAAGGTGAAAAAATCGATATTGACTCACTAGAATCGGATTGCATTAATAAGACTCGAACTTATGAAACGATTGTGACGGTGAGAGCTGATTTTGCGAATGGGATTAGAGAGATCAAGGAAAACAGAAATAAGCCGTCCGCAAATTGTACAACTACATTTACTGGCAACAAAGCATATACGCACTGTTATTAGCGCTGTAAGCCAAATCTCACAAAACATTCAGCCTTTTGCCACTATCAGTAAAATCATTTCAAATGCAGAATGCCTGCCATACGCCTCCTTTGCGTACCTTCCAGCGGAGCCTGCTAAGGATAGCGGGCGAAGCTTCCAATAAAAAACCCGGCCTAAAGCCGGGTTTTTTATTGCTTCTAGTATTTGCTTAAGTTAAGCAAAATTAACTTCCCAGTGGTTATTTAATTCGAGCTGCAACATATTTTCATGTAGCTCGCGGTCAACCTCTGACAGTTTTTCAAGATGCCTGCAATTGGACTTCCCTGCCAATGGCTTTTGCGCCATTCAATAAATATATCAGAAAAAATATTGACAATGTACCTTTTTGGTGTTTTTATTAATGAACCATTTAGGTACATAGGCAATTGATATGAACAACCCTCAAGTAACCGACGAAATGATAACCGCAGCCTGTGAAGTGCTGTTTGGTATGCATGCTACAGAGTATCTGCGATTGCATGTCCGCCAAGCAATTATCGCGGCGCTGTCAGTTCAGGGGCAGGAGGAAACGGCAAATGGTTGATGCATTCCTGTTCATCGTATTCATGTTGATTTTTCTATCCAGCCTTTTGGTCTGCGGTTTTATTGCTTGGGTGCTGATTAAAGGCCATCGCGTGGTGATCATTTTGTCTGATGAAAACAGCGAGAAATTAGACAGGATTAAACACGCAATCCGCGAGGTTGAGCTGATATGAACCTGCCAGATTTTCTAACCATTTTTTGTGTGTTGGCCTATTTGACCATAGCTGGTTGCTACATTCGGGAGATAAACAAGTGAGCGATTTATTACTCTGCCGCGTTTCCGCCGATCTGCTCGCGCATATCGCGATTGAAGATCAATGCGAACGTTACGACGACAAGGCCCAGCGCGATGACGCCATGAAATTGGCAAAGCAGTTCCTCGAAGGCAAAGCCACTCTGCGCGGCCAGTATTACAACAGTGAAGATGAATTCACGCATGACGACTTGATGGTCGCAGTGTGGGACCACGCGCTTTATGAAAAAGCATTCTTCTCTCACGCAACCGGCAACCCTGCCCCGCTTTCAGATTTGATTCAACGCTGTGCAAACCACGCTGCTGCTGTTCATCTTTTCGGTGAAGAACGTGCAGACGAACTTTTTGACTTTTAACAGGAATAAAAAATGAGAATCCAAGCTAAAGCATCAATTGAAATCGTTCTGACAGAACAAGACATTGACAAAATTGCAGATCATGCAATTAAGAAAATTATTACAAGAGCAATCGCACCAATTCCAACAAAAACTTTTCCAAAAATAGGCGAATTCTGGCCTGAGCAAGGCGGCTACCTGGGCGCAATCATGCGCGGAAAAGATACGCCGGATTACTGCTTGATTGTTTCTGAAAAAGAACACGAATTCACAGCTGAATTTGGCTCACGCGGAAAAGAAATTGAAACCAATGATTGGGACGGTTTTGCAAATACTCAGCTGATGATCAAAGCACCAACAGGATCTTATCCCGCAGCCGAAAAATGCTGTTTCGATAATGGTTTTAATGACTGGTTTATCGGTTCTCGTCGCGAAATGCGCGCTCTCTATGCAAATGTTTCTGAATTATTCGACCCAAACCCATGGTACTGGACAAGCACGCAGTACAGCGCCCTCAGCGCCTATTATCAGGACTTCGAGGTTGGCAGTCAGGGCGGCCGCGACAAGTCCAGCGAGCTTCGTGTTCGCCCCGTTCGCAGATTATTTATTTAATTATTTATTAATTTTTATTGGTGAATGTAATGAGCAATGTTCCTGCAATTATTCAAGAGCGCGGAATCACAACAGAAGTTTGGAGCGCCTTAAAGAATTCTCTGTTCCCTGGTGCTGCCGATGAATCGGTTTTGATGGCGTATGACTACTGCGCAGCGCGTGGACTAGACGTGATGCTTAAGCCTGTACATTTGGTTCAAATGTATATCAAAGACAAACAGAACGGCGATAAAGGATCAATGCGCGATGTTGTTATGCCAGGCATTGGTTTGTATCGCATACAGGCAGATCGCGCAGGTAATTACGCCGGCATGAGTGCACCAATGTTTGGGCCTGATGTGGAATTAAAACTCGACAGCGTAACCATTGTTGTACCTGAGTGGTGCGAAATGTCAGTTTCAAAAATTGTTGGCGAGAGAATCGTCACATTCACTGCGCGTGAATATTGGATTGAAAACTACGCAACAGCAGGACGCGATACAAAGGCACCAAATGCAATGTGGCAAAAGCGTCCACGCGGTCAATTGGTTAAGTGTACTGAAGCCCAAGCATTGCGAAAAGGTTGGCCAGAACTTGGTTCACAACCAACAGCAGAAGAAATGGAAGGCAAGGAAATTGAAATTAATCCAGCGCCAAAAACAGAAAAAAAACCTGAGCCACAACTGCCGACAATCAGCGACGACGAGTTTGTGCAAAAACTCCCAACACTCGAAGCTGGAATTAAATCAGGCAGAAAAACAGCTGATCTGATTATTCAAACTTTGAAATTGAAATACACACTGAGCGAAGAACAAATAGCGTCAATTCGCGCTGTTCCAGCTCCAATCCAAGGCGAAGCGGAGGTAATACAAAATGCGTAAGATCCATAATTTAGTTCAAGGTACACCTGATTGGCACGCTTACAGAGCCTCCCAACTCAATGCATCAGATGCACCCGCAATGCTTGGCGAAAGCTCATACAAAAGCCGCGACCAATTGCTGAAAGAAAAAGCTACTGGATTTTCTCAGGAGATTGATTCGTCAACACAAAGACTATTTGATCAAGGACACGAATTTGAAGCAATGGCGCGACCAATTGCTGAAAAAATAATTGGTGAGGATCTATTTCCAGCAACAGTGTCGCTTGAGATTAACGGACTTTCATTGTCAGCTTCACTCGACGGCTGGACGATGGACGAAGCTATTATTTTTGAACACAAAACGATGAATAAAACATTGGAAGCATATTTTGATTCCAGTGAACCAATTCCGTTAGAGTACAGAATTCAAATGGAACAACAGCTAATGGTTTCCGGAGCGGAAAAATGTTTATTTATGGCAAGCAAGGGGGCAAAAGGAACCGAGCAGTATGTGTGGTATTTTTCAGATCCACAATTGCGTGCTCGCATTATTGCAGGATGGAAGCAATTTAAAATTGATGTTGCCAACTATGTACCCACAGAAGCTGATGCACCAAAACCAGTTGCCGAACCAGTTGCCGCATTGCCGTCTATCAATTACCAAATTGATTTCTCAAAAGGATTGAGCATTCATAGCAATCTTGATGTATTCAAAATTGCAGCTCAGAAGCTTGTTGAAAACTCTAAAGCAATTTTGGTAACCGATCAGGATTTTGAAAATGCGAAGGCCAGAATTAAGCAATGTGAAAATGCCGAGTCAAATATCAAATCACTTATTGATCGTGTTCTTGGTGAGCTTGGTGACGTCAATACATTTAAGTCGGATCTTGAAAGTATCGGCGGATGGATTAAACAGTCCAGGCTTAATCAAGAAAAGCAGGTCAAAACAAGAACTTCTGAGCGAAAAGCAGAAATTATCAACGCCGGAAAGGCTGCTGTTAAAGCTCACATTGATGCAGTAAACGCAAAACTGGTTAGAGCTTCACTGCCAAATATTCCGGTTGATTTTGATGCTGCCGTATTTCGCAAAAGCAGCTTTGAAAGTATGCAGTCATCAGTGAATGATGCAGTTGCTGATTTTAAAATCGAAGCCGGTCGTTGGGAAACGCACATCTTAATGAACCTAATGAGCATCGATGTAATCGCCAAAGATCACATGTTTTTGTTTCCAGACCTTCAGCAACTTTTAATTAAAGATAGTGAGGCAATGGGAGCAATTGCCAAACAGCGCATTGCTGAGCACAAGCAAAAAGAAGATGAACGCATCCAAGCTGCTGCTAAAAAAATTGCCGATGCACAGATTGAAGCTGATCGTAAAGCGAAAGAGCTTGAACAACTTTCAAAGCCTGTTCACGGCGACAACATTACTGTTGGCGATCATAAGCAGGTGGTTGCCGAATTGAGCACTTGCATTGCAAGTCCTGCGGCACACGGAGCGACAGCGCTGGCACCAGTCAATCATGCTTTTGAAAAAGCGATAGCTGGACCTTCAGTCAATTCGGGAACCTCTATTTCGGCTGAAAAATTAGCCGATTACTCAATAAAGCCAGGTATTACACGAAATGTGTATCAGCAAGGCATGATCGACGGCCTTGACCTGGCATTAGCAATCTTCATGAAACATGGCGCGAATGGTTTTGTAAAAGCTGTAGAAGACTTCATCGAAAGCGATTGTTTGCCAGAAGCACCAAAACCAAAAGTAGCAGCTTAATTTTTTTACCAACCACAGGAGAAGACCATGAGTGAACCAACGTTACCAGCAACAGAAGTTACAGAAGATACATTGATTCTTTCCCGCAATACACTTGGAAAAGATTTGATGGGTTTCTGTATTCAGGAATTCAAAGCAATGCCGAAAGTTTGGCAGCAAATGAGTAAGTATGAGCAAGATGATGTGATCGACCGTTTGCGTGATCGTGTTGAAAACATTGCACGCCAAGTAGTTGGAATTATTGTTTCGGATGGCGCCGTTTCAGTAATTGCAGACATTGAAGGCGTTGCGATCAAAGACGACATTAAAGTCACAATGAAAGTTTCTCGCGGTAATCCAACCGATGCAAAACAAGCACTTTTTGATTCATGCAATCAACCTTGCCGAATTATTCTTGCTGCTGCTGAGCAATACACAGGCGGAATGCATGAGGTTGTAGGTGAAGAAGATCAGCGATCACTTGAGTTGAGTGCCGATTTAGAAGAACAACAAAACGAGGCAGCTTAATTGCTGCCCTGCTAAACAAATCACAATTTAATTACACAGGAATCAATTAAATGAACGAAATATCACGCGAACAACTACCAGAAATTGGCGCACCACTCGCCGGTGGTTATTACACCGGAATTGTGCAAAGTGGCGATAAACAATTTGCAATTATCACCAGTCCTAAATCACTCCAATTAATTGGCAGATGGGGCAAGTATGGCGAACGAATCGATGGCTGCAACAGCGTCAATGATTGTGTGGCAAACACCAAAGCAATGGCCGAATCTGGCAGCGAAATTGCAATCAATGTTTTAGCTATCGAACATGACGGTTTCAACGATTGGTCAATCCCAAGTCGTGACGCTGTTGAATTGCAATATCGTCATTTCAAGCCAACTGAAGAAGAAAATTATTGTTCATTCCGCGATGGCGATAATCCTTCATCTGTTCCGCCCGGTCACTTGTACACAGATGAAAATCCACTGCAAACATCCATCGAAAATTTTAAAGATGGAAACCCTGAAGCGTTTGATGATAGCTGGTACTGGACAAGCACGCAGTACAGCGCCAGCTACGCCTATTGTCAGGACTTCGAGGATGGCAGTCAGACCAGCTTCGTCGAGGACAACGAGCTTCGTGTTCGCCCCGTTCGCAGATTAGTAATTTGTTAATTCGTTTATTTTTTTAAGGAAAATTTCAAATGGCTATGCACACAAGTTTACCCATTTACAAAATTTCTTATGACTTACTGAGTCTCGCAACAGATTTAGTTCGCAACATACCACGCGATATTAAAGTTGGCTTGGGCGCAAAAGTTCGCGACGAATGCATAGAAATTTTGATGTTGATTGCAAGAGCAAACGCTGCTGTTGATAAAGCGGCGCATATTGCAAAACTGGTAGAACACAACGAAGTCATTAAAGTTCTTTTAAGAGTTTTTAAAGACAAGGGTTATATTAGTGTTAAACAACATGCCAACTCTATTGAGCTTACAGAGGCGATAGGAAAGCAGGCGAATGGGTGGAAAAGAGTAACGCAAAATCGCCCGCTGCATGGCCGTTAAGGCGGTCATGCCTGTGCGAATTGAATCTGGTTGCACCGCTGGCTCATAAGGCCACCGACAAGCGCATAAGAGAAACCGGCAAATCGTTTGAATAGGTCTCGCGCAATTTCAGAATTGAGAATTCTTTTCTGCGATGTGAATAGTGCAATTTTACGCAGTGCAGCGCCAGCGGCGCCTATTGTCAGGACTTCGAGGGTGGCGGTCAGGGCGGCACCGGCAAGGGCTACGAGCTTCGTGTTCGCCCCGTTCGCAGATTCAGCTGCCACGCCCTTTTCTTTATCAGAATTGTTGCAAGCCTATTATGATTGCAGGAAGCACAAAAGAAATACTCACTCAGCATTGGGTTTTGAATTCAATCTTGAGTCAAATATTGTCCAGCTCATGGATGAGCTTTTATCTGGTACATATCAACCAGGCAAATCGATTTGTTTTGTAGTAACACGCCCAAAAGCCCGTGAGGTGTGGGCGGCTGATTTTCGGGACCGCATAGTCCATCATCTGCTATACAACAAAATTTCAGCACGCTTTGAAAATAGTTTCCTTGCTGACAGCTGCGCATGTATCAAAGGTCGCGGCACTCTCTACGCTGGACAAAGACTTGAATCAAAGATCAGATCAATTACACAAAATTGGTCGGTACCGGCTTTTTATTTAAAGTGCGATTTGGCTAATTTCTTTGTCAGTATCGATAAGAATGTTTTACTTAACCTGCTACGCAAGAAAATTAATGAACCTTGGTGGATGGCTCTTGCTGAAAAAGTGCTTATGCATGATCCGCGCACGAACTACATCACGCACAGTTCAGAGAAATTTTTTGATCTGGTGCCGCCACATAAAAGACTGGCAAATCAATCTGCAAATCTTGGCCTTCCAATTGGCAATTTAAGCAGCCAGTTTTTTGCAAATATTTATCTCAATGAGTTGGATCAATTCGTTAAGCATCAGCTTCACGTGAAACACTACATTCGTTATGTGGATGATTTTCTATTACTACATGAATCACCACAACAATTAAATAAATGGCTGAATTCAATCAATGAGTTTTTACCAAAGATTGGCGCAAAGCTGAATCCTAAAAAAACCATCATCCAGCCAATCGATAGAGGCGTTGATTTTGTCGGGCATGTCATCAAACCATTTCATCGTGTCACAAGAAAGAAGTCGGTGAATCAAGCAATAAAGCGCATTAAAACCATTAACAAAAAAGACTTGATGAAAACAGCAAATAGTTATTTTGGCTTGCTTAGACAGGCAAGTCATAGCCACGAAAGCAGATCGAAACTTGCAAGAGCCGTTTTGATGCGCGGCAAAGCTGTTAACAAAGATTTAACTAAAACTTATAAGTAGGAATTAACATGGGTGATAAAACAAATATTGAATGGACTGATGCCACTTGGAATCCTATCAGGGGTTGTAGCCGCATCAGCGAAGGTTGCCGCAATTGTTACGCTGAAGGTGTTGCCAATCGCTTTAAAGGCGAAGGTATGCCCTATGAGGGATTGATTGCAAAAACAGGGCAATGGAACGGAAACATTAAAGTAATCGATGATCTTCTTAGTCAGCCAGTGCGATGGAAAAAACCACGTAGAATTTTTGTTAATTCAATGAGTGATTTATTTCATGAAAATCTGACAGACGAACAGATTGATAAAGTTTTTGGCGTTATGTGGGCATGCTGGATGATGGGCATTGAACACAAATTTCAGATATTGACGAAGCGCGCAAAGCGCATGCACGAATACATGTCACAAGATCGACGTTATGAGTGGGCAAAAGCTGCTATGCCTGCTGGACTTAGAGACAAAATAACTTTATATCCAAATCCACACCCTAATATTTGGCTTGGCGTATCAGTTGAGGATCAAAAAACGGCTGACGAAAGAATTCCTTTTTTGCTTGGTACTCCCGCTGCGGTTCGATGGATTAGTGCAGAACCATTGCTAGAAAAAATTGATTTAACAAAAGTTTCTTACGAGCAATCACCTGGATATTTTGGGGACGCCTTGCAGTGGTACCACCGTCCACATTCTGAGCGTAATACAAAGTGGAATGGCTTGGATTGGGCTGTCGTTGGCGGCGAGTCAGGCAAAAACGCACGCGCTATGCACCCAGAATGGGTTAGAAATTTACGCGATCAATGTGTTGATGCCAATGTTCCATTCTTTTTTAAACAATGGGGAGAGCACGCACCTAATTGGTTTAATGATGATAACGGCAACAAAATTGAAGGATCTGAATGGATTGATCGCATGGGTAAAAAAATTGCTGGACGTACACTCGACGGCCAAGAATGGAATCAATACCCATCATGAACATGACCCGCGCCCTAATCATCCGCAAAGAGCACCTAACCAATATTTTCGATAACGGAAAAGTTTGGGAAATGCGCTCATCTAAAACAAATGCGCGCGGACGAATAGGATTGATTGAGGCCGGTTCTGGTTTGATTGTTGGCGAAACTTTTCTTGCAAAAAATTGGATTTGTCAACTCAATAATCTTGCATTTTTAAGGTTTTGTCAACTAGCCGCTCAAGTATGGGCAATGTTGCACCGCACTGACGCTAAAAATTGACTTTATAAGCGACCTATCTTTTTCAAAGCATCCGTAAAGGTGTCAGCATCTTCGACGGGCATTGTTCCTTTAGAAGTAAAAATCAAAAAAAAGCCGACACAGGGGTCGGCTAGTACGCTATGCGGCAAGTAAATCTCTTGCCATAGAAACTTCAATACTGTGGCGGCATTGGTATCCATTGCAGCAGCACCTTCGACCAGTTCAGGCGCACGCTTCAGGTACTCACCAATCACAAACCCAACTTGATCATTGGTTAAACCTTTTGCGTGGGCAGATTTCAAAAA